>Ga0105095_10001960_pt1 | contig 10988 bp, 10 predicted proteins | sample PPLLak2March2015_2_FD_79180 | JGI IMG/M metagenome (GOLD analysis project Ga0105095, IMG submission 79180) | Freshwater sediment microbial communities from Prairie Pothole Lake near Jamestown, North Dakota, USA - PPLs Lake P8 Core (3) Depth... | ecosystem: Environmental > Aquatic > Freshwater >... | reverse complement strand
TGGTCGGCCCATGCACCCAGACCGCGCGCAGTCGCGCCCGCACGTCCAGGGCGAGCGCCGGCGTGAGATCGAGGCCCCCGTCGGAGGTGGTCAACACGACCACATCGCCCGACAGACGAGCGACGCCCTCCAGAGGAAGGTACTCGACCCCGTCGAACTCGGCCGGCCGCGGGCAGTTGACGACCATCGTGACGCGGTGCCCAGCTCGCCTCAGCGCCCGGGCCATGCGCACCCGGGCGGTGATCCCGCCGCCGACGCCGACCTGCTCGGGTGTGCGCCCGTCGTAGACGATGTGCCGATCCGGGCAGTAGATCACCACCCGGTAGCCTGCGCCGGCCTCAGCCCGACGCGGCGACATACTGCCCCACCACCTCGGCCGACGGGCCAAGCGCCCGTACGCCGCCCGCTTCGAGCCAGAGCGCCCGCTGACACAACCCGGCCACCAGGGCAGGGTCATGCGAGACGACGACGATACAGGCGCCTTCCCTGCGGAACTCGTCCATCCGAGCCCGGCAACGGTCCTGGAAGCGGACGTCCCCGACGGCCAGGACCTCGTCGACCAGGAGCACCGGCGCCAGGCGCGAGGTCGCCACAGCAAAAGCCAGCCGGGTAGTCATACCGGTCGAGTAAGTCCGCAGCGGCGCGTCGATGAACTCCCACATCTCGGCAAAGTCGACGATGCTTTCGAAGCGCGCTTGCAGCTCGCGGCGCGTGTTGCCCAGGAGCGTCCCGTACAGGTAGACGTTTTCGCGGCCGGTCAGCTCCGGGTGAAATCCTGCACCCAGCTCGAGCAGCGGCGCCCGTTCCCCGCGCACCACCACGCGGCCGCGCGTCGGGTGCAGCACGCCGGCGATCGCCTTCAGGAGCGTGGTCTTGCCCGCCCCGTTCGGACCGACGACGCCAAAGATCTCCCCCCAACCCACCTCGAAACCGACTTCGCGCAGTGCCCAGAAGTCGACATAGGTCAGCCGTCCCTGCACCCAGCGAATGGCGAACTCCTTCAAGCTGGCATAGCGCTCATGCGGGACTCGAAAGCGGACGGCAAGATCCTCGATCGTGATTGCAGCAAGCCGACCGCCGTGCGCCGTCTCAGACATGGTAGGCGAACTCCCGCGCCCGACGCGAGAAGATCCACCATCCAGCCAAGAGCACGGCCGACGAGATCCCGAGCGCCCCTGCCAGAGCAGTCACGCTTGGCATCCGGCCGTCATACACGACGGTGCGGAACAGGCCGACCAGATAGGTCATCGGATTCCAGCGCAGGACAGCCTGCACAGACTGCGGCACCAGGTCAATGGGATAGATGATCGGCGTCAGGTACAACCACGCCATCAGGAGGATTTCGTAGGTCGGCATCACGTCCTGAAAGTAGATCGCCGCGGTCGAGAGCGCCAGACCGACGCCAAGGGCAAAGCCGGCCAGGCACAGCATGGCGACGGGCAGCAACATAAGCGCCGGCGTGATCGGCCCTCCGACGACGAGGGCGATGATGGCGTAGGGCACCAGCGCCAGGAGTAAGTTGACCACCCCGGTGCCGACGGCCGAGACGGCGAAGGCCGACTTGGGCAGAAAGATTCGCCCGACCAATCCCCCGCTCCAGATCAAATCCCCCATCGCCGCCACCGTCGTCTGTGCGAAGAAGTTCCAGGCCAGCAGGCCGGAAAGGACATACAGTGCATACTGGCGAGTCGGGAAGCGGAAGATGGCCGAGAACACCAACGTCAAGACGAGCATCGTCAGGAGCGGATTGACCATCGTCCAGGCGATGCCCAGGATCGAGCGTTTGTAGCGGGCTTTGACGTTGCGCAGGACAAGCTGAGCGATCAGATCGCGGTAGCGCAGCAGCGCCTGGAACTCTTCAATGAACGCCGGCGGGCGCCGGGCCGAGTCGTAGACACCGGTTGCGTTCATCGGCGGGGAAATCTCGTGCACGGGTCGCGCCATTCGGCCGAGTGTAACACAACCGCCGCGCTGAACGCGGCGGTCGACCGTGCGACCACGCAATTCCCGCCTGGTCCGCGGACTGCCTCAGGCGACTGTGCCGAGCAGGTGCAGGTGCCGGTAGAGCTCGACGCCGCTGACCAGCGCCAGGCGGCCCTGCGATTCGTCCGACAGCTTCTTGCAGGCCGAGGTGAAATCGGACGTAGTCACCAGATACGTCCCAAAGCAGTCAGACCAGTTGTGCATGTCGGCCAGCAATGCCCGCCCTTCGCCCACGCCAACGTCCTTCGTCCCGCGCACGCAGCGGACCAGGAGCCGCTCGGGACCACTGTCGCTCTCGCGCGTGGCCAGCAAGTCGCCGCCGCTCTCGTCGGGGCCGCGCAGGATCTCCGTCTGCGGGAACCCCCAGGCGCTCATCAGCTTGCCGACCGAGTCGAGCAGCTCCTCGGGCGCGAGCCGGGTGACATGCTCGCGCAAGACCTGGGTCCCTGGCAGCCGGCCGGTTCCGGGCGGGATGGGCGGGCCGAGGCGCGGCACGGCGCCCATTTGCGGGACCTCCAGGATCAGCTGCAGCCACTCGTCGAAGGTCAGCCGCTCTTCGAGATCCGAAGGGCGCGTGTCACTGGGCAGACGGCCGGGGAGCATCTGTCGTTCGGCCAGCATCCGGTAGAGCGGCTCTTCGAACGTGTCCGTCACCCAGAACTCGTAGATGTTAATGCCGACCGGGCTGGATCCTTCGGGATGGAAGCGGCGCTCGACACGCCAGCGCACGGCCGGATTCCAGTCGTGATCGAAATGCACCACATAGGTTGCCTCGACCAGCGGGCCGCCGGCCGGGCGCAGGTCCGCATCGGTCAGCAGCACGCGCCGATCGCGGTCGCGGCGGAAGAGCGCCACGGCTTGGTTCTGATCGGCTTCGGGCATATCCGAGCCGACGCGCACGGTCCCAAACGGCTCGAGTACCTGACCCAGAGGATCCAGCCCCTGTTCCTTGAATTGGCTTAGAACGACGACCTTGTTCCCGCCGGCGGCGATCTCTTCGACCAGATCGACCAGCGCCCGCACCTTGGCGCCGTCGAGCGTGTCGGGATTGAAGTTGCAGGCCTGCTTGAGCCGCGCCGCTGCGTTGGCGATGTGGGTGTAGGTGACGGCGGTCCCGAGCTTGGCCAGCCGATGCCGCTCCTCGGCCAATTCCGCCTGATAGGCGGCCACCTGCGCCGGATCCAATCGCACCCAGATCTCCTGGCGCGTCTGCGCCGGGAGCTCACCGGCCAGGTCGGCCTTCTTGCGCTGCAGAGTGAAGGGCTGGTACTGCCGGCGCAGGTCGGGCAGCGTCATGTCGGAGCGCTGCCCGCCGCGCTGCGGCTTGAGCAACGAGAACACTTGCAGCCACCCGACGGCGTGGCGCGGGAGCGCCCCGGCCAGGGCCCAGCGCTGGTCGGCGTCGACTTTCGCCAGGGCATCGAGCGGGCGGCTGTCCTTGCGCCGCACGGCCTGCAGTTCATCCAGGGCAACGACGTCGAACGACCAGCCGTCGACGGGCGCCGTTCCGGCCTCGATGTCGGTGGCCAGGGTGAGGTAGTCCGCCAGGTACACGTGGGCGGGGATGGTCCACGCCCCAGGCACGCCGCCGGTTAGCGCCACGCGCAAGCCCGAGGCCCAGTTGCTGAGGTGGGTGAGCCAATGCCGCAGGTTGCCTTCCTGGCACACGACCAGAGCGCGGGCGGCTTTGTTTTCGTGAAACAGAGCCTGGAGCGCCAGGCAAACGCTGACCGTCTTGCCTGTGCCAGTATCGTCGGCCAGCAGGAAGGCCTCATGCTCAAGCAGTTTGCGGCAGGCTTCGAGCTGATACGGGCGCGGCCCGCCGAGTGAATCAGCACCCGTTGCAGCCTCGAGCAGGCCTGGGGCCGGCTCGAGGAACGGACGAAATCCGTCGAGGAGATCCGCCTCGCCCACGGTCTCCAGACGCGCATCTCCCGGCGGGCCGAAGCCGGCCAGATGCGGCCAGGCACCCAGCCGGCCCCCGTCGATCTCGCCGGCCGAGAGGGACTGAAGTGGATTGGAGACACCGTCGAAGTCACGGACCTGAGCAGCCAGGGGCAGGATTACGGGAGCAGCCAGCGCCTCGGCCGGCAGGGCGATGAGCGCGGGTGCGGCCAGTTCCGGTCGCGCAGACTTCAGGTCGCCTTCGACCTGCAGGACGACCTCGCTGCGTTTGGGGAATGGTGCAGTGAGCAGGCCGGGGAGCACCAGGTCGCGGACGGCAGCCACTCTCGGCCTGCCGAGAGGGTCGACCGCCTGACCGGCCTTCAGCCTGAGCGGGGACACGTCAGGCCTTCCGCGGTTCGCCGACCTTCAGGTTGTGGGCTTCGTCCAACGCGGTGCGGATGCGGATGAAAGGCTCCATGATGTTGCGGCCGCGCAGGCGTCGCGGCAGCGCGTCGCGGCCGGCCTCGGCTTCCTGCTCATAGCCGGGGAAGGCCTGGAGCACAAACTGGCCGTCGACAGTCGCACGGGCCCAGAGCACCGGCATCCCCACCCGCGGCCGAAGCTTGAGGAACTCCGCTTCACGCACCAGGACGAACTCCGGCTTGACCTCGAGCGATTGGATGAGCGGGATGCCGAGGAGATCATTGCAGATGTACTCCTGCAGAGTGTCGCCGTAAAGCACCTTCTGCAGGCTTGTCGGTCGCACCGCCCCGCTGACGCGGAACTCCAGCGGGCGCGTCAGCGCGTCGGTCACCAGGCAACCGCCGCGCAGCGCGGCGCCCTCTTCAAAGGTCGCCAGATCCAGGAAGGCCAGGATTCTCTCGACGGCGCTGGGGTCGAGCGCGTCTGTCATCGCATCATCCTCGCGTGGAAGTCCCTCTTGGCCGGCGGGCCTGCATCAATGCCTCCGCATAATCTAGCCTAAAGGGTCCGATCCCGCAAGCGGTTCGCTGGTCAGGGGGCAAATGGCCGCTTCTCCCCGGACTTGATCGGCCCTCATGAGGAGGCTCAGCCCGCCTCGGTCGGCAGGGCCGGCATCGCCGGGCCGCCGATGCCGAGCTGTTCGGCCAACGCTGCCCGCAGCGCGACTCGGTCGTCCCAGGCATACTCGATCTCACCGAAACACATCGACTGCTCGTGTCCCTTGCCGCACACGATGACCAGGTCGCCCGGCTGCGCCAGGCGCACGGCCAATCGCAGCGCCTGCCCGCGATCGCGTTCCCGCCAGAACGTGCGGCCCTCGTTGCCGCCGGCCGCGCGCGCCCCCTCCGCCATCGCTTCCAGGATGTCTTCAAGGCGTTCGGTGCGCGGGTCCTCGGCTGTCAGCACGGTTGCGTCGGCCAGTTCAACCGATACGGCGGCCATCTGGCCGCGCTTCTGGCGATCGCGCAAGCCGGCCGACCCGAACACGGCAATCACGCGCCCGTCGGTCAGCGCGCGGGCCGTCTCGAGAGCGCGCCGGAGCGCGTTGGGGGTGTGCGCGAAGTCGACGATGGCCGTGAACGGCTGACCGAGGTCGATCCTCTCCATCCGCCCCGGCACGCCGCCCAGCGCGGCGATGCCTCGTGCGGTCACCTGCGGGGTCAGCCCCAGCCCCTCCACGCCGACGCTGAAGGCCGCCAGGCAGTTGGAGACATTGAACGCGCCCACCAGCGGGGTGTGGACTTCCTGCTTGTAGCCTGCGCCGCGCACAATGAAGCGCAGACCCTTGGCGGAGGCCTGGACAGCCTGGGCGCGCACATCAGCCTGCGCGTGCAGTCCGTACGCGACTCGCCGTACCGTCGTCACCTTCTGCAGTTCGACGTAGGAGGCGTCGTCACGATTCAAGATCGCCAGCCGCTGCGGCCCCGCGGGTTTGGGCGCGCTTTCGCCCAGGCCGACGAACAGACGCGCCTTGGCCTGCAGATACGCCTCCCACGTTCCGTGGTAGTCGAGGTGCTCATGCGTCACATTGGTGATCGCGGCGATGTCGAACTCGCAGGCCGCCACCCGGCGTTGGGCCAGGCCGTGCGAAGTGGCTTCCAGGACGCAATGGGTCAGGCCGGCGCGCAGCATCTCCGCCAGATAGGCCTGCACCGCCGGCGCATCGGGCGTGGTGACGTGGAAGCCGGTGTCGAGCTCCTGCTCGACGATCACCGCGTTGACGGTGGTGATCATCCCGGCCCGCAGCCCGGCCGCCAGCAGGATGCGGTAGATCAGATTGGCGGTCGTCGTCTTGCCGTCGGTCCCGGTGACGCCAATCATCACCAGGCGCCGGGCGGGGTAGCCGTGCCAGGCCGCCGACAGTTGAGCCAAGGCCAAGGACGAGTCGGCTACGCGCAGGTAGGGAAGCTGAATCTCCGCCGGAGCCTCTTCGCCGACCACCAGAACCGCCCCGCTGCGGGCCGCCTCGCCCAGGAAGCGATGTCCGTCGACCGTCTCGCCGCGTATGGCCACGAAGACCGACCCGGGCCGGACCTGGCGCGAGTCGGCCGTCACGCCGGAGATCTCGACCTCCGGCCACTGCCGCCCGCCCGCTTCGGGGAGCTCCTCAACAAGCCGGTTCAAGCGCATGCTGTGCACCCGCCGTAAACGCAGCGGACGATGAAGCGCGGACGACCGCCCGTCGTCCAGGATCCATCGTCCGCGGCTGAGAACCGAGGCCTACTTCAGACCGTGGCGCATCGACTCCAGATTGCCGGCGACTGAGCCATCCAATACGCGCTCACCGACGCTGACGACCAGTCCGCCCAGCAGTCGCGGGTCGACGCGAAAGGAAATCGTCGAGCCGGCGGCCATCTTGAGGCCCAGCTCCTTGCGGATGGTCTCCTGCTCCTCGGCAGTCAGCGGCAGGGCGCTGGCTACCTCGGCACTGGCCCCGCTCAGCTGTTCGCCTTCCAGCAAGGCCAACTTCCCGGCCTTGAGGCCGCTGAAGAACTCGGCGATCAGCCCGCGCTGGCGCTTCTCGTCCAGCGATTCGCGGATCAGCTTCTCGGCGGCCGCAATCGAAAGGGCGGCCACCTGACCGCGCAGCTCGGCCAGCGCCTGTGACTTGATCTGCTCGGCTTCGGCGCCGGCTGCGGTACGGATCTCGCCCGCTTCCTTCTCGGCGGCGGCCTTGATCTCTCGCGCCACCTCGTCCGCCCGAGCCTGGGCCTGGCGCACGACCTCGTTGGCGTCCTGCTGTGCTTTAAGCAGGACCTGTTGCGCGTCGCGCTCAGCGTTGGCCCGAGCCTCCTCCGCCTGGCGGGCGTCCTCCAATCCTTGGGCGATCCTCTCCCGCCGCTGTGCCAGCATGTTGAGCACCGGCCGATAGACCCAGGCGCGCAAGATCAGCAGTGCGATGATGAACGAGACGATCTGGACCAGCAGATAGCCCAGGTTGATGCCAAGTGCTTCCAAGGCGCCCTCCTCCCTGTCCCCCGCCGCTATCCGACGAACAGGATGAGCATGGCCACAACCAGGGCGTAGATGGCGACGGCCTCACCGAAGGCGATGGCCAGAATCATGTTGATCTGGATCGCCCCGGCCGCGTCGGGATTGCGGGCAATGCCCTGCACGGCTCCGCTGCCCAGCAGCCCGATGCCCAGGCCGGCGCCGAGCGTCCCAACCATCGCCAGCCCGGCCCCCAGGAATTTCAAGCCCGTGACAATGCCGTCGACCAGTATCTGCGCAACCTCTGGGGTCATCTCTACTCCATCCTCCAATTCATGAAGCCGCATGTCCGAGCGGGAGACCGCCCCGCCCGGCCGAGTGCGATCAGTGTGCGCCGCTGTGGCTCGCTTCTTCCCCGCCGCCGTGCAGCTGAGTGGCCATGGTCATGAAGACCATCGTCAGCATGCCAAAGACCAGCGCCTGGATCACCCCGACGAAGAGCTCGAAGAGCAGCACACCCGACGGGATGAAGACCGGCACCAGCGTCCCGATGATGATCATCAGCACGGCGCCGGCGAACAGGTTGCCGAACAACCGGAATGAGAACGAGATGATCTTGGCGACCTCGGCCACCAATTCGAGCAGCCCGACGAAGATGTCCAGGAAGGGGAAGATGGCCTCGAACGGGCCGAGCTGCTCGCGCGTCCACATGCGCCGGAAGCGGCCGAAGTTAAAGAACTTGGTCAGGTAGCCCGGCCCGGCGGATTGCAGGCCGATCACCTGCGTCACCACAACGGAGACCAGGGCCAGACCAACGGTGAAGTTCAGGTCGGTCGCCAGGCCGCGCACGAAGGGGGCGACGGTGTACAGGTGACCGCCGGCCGCCTCCTGGCCGCCGTCCTGGACGATGGTGCTGACGGACAGGTCGCCGATACGGAACAGCTCCTGGGCCGGGTAGCCCTCAACCTCTCCGTGAGCCTCGTGCAGCCAGCCGATGCTCTCGAAACCCGGCAGCAGCTTCGACCAGTTGGCGATCAGCACCACGATGATGATCGTTGCTGCCCAGGGGAATATCCGGCGGGCCGACTTCCCAGCCGTCGATTCGACCAGGTTGTAGAGCGCCTCGATCACGACTTCCATCAGGCCGGCCAGGCCGCGGAGCACCGGCTCGCCGCGCCTGACGGCCCGCCGCACTGTCAGCCCGATCGCCAGGACGATCACATCGACGATCAGCATGGCGATCATCGTGTTGGTCAGGTACATCTCGCCCAGCAGCGGGATCTGGAACGGCCCGGCGACGGGCTCCGGGGCGACCTGGACATGAGGGCGGATGGGCGCATAGGCCCGCACTGCGAAGACGCTGACCACCATCAGCGCCACGATCAGCCATCGGTGAAACCCGAACCGGCGTTTAGTCGGTTGCGTGGTCGTCAACTTCGGCCTTCTCCTGCGTTGCGGATCCGGCGCCCACGGGCACTTGCAGCCTGGGCGCGATCGAGAGCACCAGACGGAACATCACGAACAGCGTCACCGGCACGCTGGCCAACACCAGGATCAAGGTAAAAAGCGGCCGGGTGTGGAACTGCCCGTCCAGCCACAACCCGGCGACCAGGGCGATAAGGATGATCAGCAGCGTCAGGCAGCCGACCTGGCCGATCACACCGAGCAGAGCCATCTTCAACGCTTGTCGCGTCCGCTCGAGCTCGGGTGCGCGGCTCTCCTGCGTCATGGTTCGCGGATTGTATCACAAGCATTTCGCGCGGTCAATAAAGCGACTGCGATTGTCCGGAATTGTGGACACCCACCCCGCTCCTGGAATCCGGGTGTCCCCTGTCGGCCGCCGGCGTCGGCGCCCAATCCCACAACGACCCATCTATCGCGGAACCTACAGCAGGCTCCCCGCCGCCCTCAAAGCCCAAGCCAGCCAGGGCGCGCTGAAGATCCCGATGACCAGGATCGCCACCACACACACCGCCAGCGCCATCCCATACGCCCGCGGGACGGTGATCGGTTGGTGGTCGTGGTCCGAACGATACAGGTAGACCACCTTCAGGATGGTCATGTAGTAGTACAGGCCGACGATGGCGTTCAGCACGCCGACGAAGGCGAGCCAGATCCAATCACTGCGCACGGCCGCGGCAAAGACATAGAACTTGGCCACGAAGCCGGCCAGCGGCGGCATGCCCGCCAGCGACAGGAGCGCCACCATCAAGGCCAGCGCCAAGCCGGGCGAGCGGCGGCTCAGTCCGGCGTAGTCGGCGATCTCCTCCGAGCCGGCCGAGCGCGCGAACAAGATGACCACGGTGAAGGCCGCCAGGTTGGTGACAATGTAGGCGGCCAGGTAGAAGACCGTGCTGGCCGCGCCCAATTCGCTCATCGCCACGACGCCGATCAGCGCGTAACCCGCGTGTGCGATCGACGAGTAGGCCAGCAGACGCTTGATGTTCTTTTGCGCCAGCGCCAGCAGATTGCCCAGAGTCATTGTGGCTGTGGCGATGGCCGCCAGCACGCCGGTCCAGTAGGGTTCGACGGCCGGGAAGACCGCCAGCAGAACGCGCACGAGGACGGCGAACCCGGCGGCCTTCGAAGCCGTCGAGATGAAAGCGGTGATGGGCGTCGGGGCGCCCTCATACACATCGGGCGTCCAGAAGTGGAACGGCACGGCCGCCACTTTGAAGCCGAAGCCGACCAGGATCAGGACCAAGGCCGCCACCTGAACGGCAAGCGGGATGGCGCCGGCCCGGAAGGCGTCCGCCAGCCGGTACAGGTTGGTCTCGCCGGTGAAGCCGTACAGCAGTGTGAACCCATACAGCATCACCGTCGAGGTCAGCGCGCCGAACAGGAAGTACTTCAGCCCCGCCTCGGTCGACTTGTCGTCGCGCTTGATGAAGCCGGCCAGAACGTACAGCGGGATCGAGGTCGATTCGATGGCCAGATAGAGCATGATCAGATCGGCGGAGGCGGCCATCAGGCACATGCCCAGAGTCGCCACGACCATCAGGGCGAAGTACTCCCCCCGGTCGCTTACGCCGGCCACGCCGATCGAAATCAGGGCCGCGATCGAGGCGGCGAACAGGAAGATCAATTGGAAGGTGTAGGCCACCCAATCGGCGCGCAGCATGCCGCCGAAGACGAGCGTCGCTTCGGTCTGCGGCCGGCTGACGATCAGCGTCACCACCAGGATCACTGCCAGGCCGGCGAAGGTCAGCCAGCCCAGGGCCGTGCGCTGCTTCGGCCGCAGAATCAGGTCGGTTGCCAGGATCGCTCCGGCCAGAACCAGGAGCAGGATCTCCGGCAGGATCGCCAGCAGCATGGAGGGGGTGTAGTCCAGGAGCGTCACTTACGCACCTCCCAGCAGGCGCAAGATCGCCTCGACGCCGGTGCCGACCAAAGGCGCCATGACCGCCGGGTAGACGCCGACCAGGATGAGGATCCCGGACAGGATCACCAGAGCCACCTTGTCCATCGCGGTGATGGGCGTGATATGTCCCTCGAACTCGGCCGGCATTGGCCCGAAGAAGACCCGGCCGATGACCCGCAGGATGTAGGCCGCGGTGATGACGATGCCCAGGGCGGCGATCAGGGCGACCACGGGCTGCCGCTGCCACAGGCCGAGGAAGATGGGGAACTCGGCCACGAAGCCGGACAGGCCGGGCATGCCCATCGAGACCAAGCCGCCGATGACGAAGGCCACCGCCACCAGC
>Ga0105095_10001957_pt1 | contig 10995 bp, 6 predicted proteins | sample PPLLak2March2015_2_FD_79180 | JGI IMG/M metagenome (GOLD analysis project Ga0105095, IMG submission 79180) | Freshwater sediment microbial communities from Prairie Pothole Lake near Jamestown, North Dakota, USA - PPLs Lake P8 Core (3) Depth... | ecosystem: Environmental > Aquatic > Freshwater >... | reverse complement strand
TTAATTATAAAAATTTCAAATGTTAAACTAACAAAATAGAAAATCAGAAGTGGTCAGACTTCAAACTCCAATTTAAATTCGGTTCCTTTGTTTACTTCACTTTCAATCTGAATTTTTCCTCCAAGAGTTTCAGTCTGCATCTTAGTCATAAATAGTCCCATTCCCTTTCCTTCGGTATGAGTATGAAAACGCTTGTACATCCCAAATACTTCTTTCCCCTTCTTTTTAAGATCGATGCCTATTCCGTTATCCTTAAAGATTAATAAAATTTTACCGTCTTCCTTCAGACTTTTTATTTCAATTGAAGGATTTAAATCTATCCGCTTATATTTTATGCTGTTTAGTATTAGATTATAAAATATGCTGTACATATAGCTCTTCAGGGTCATCATCTCGTCAATTGCGGTAAAATCGGTTTTAATTTGTGCATGTTCCGCTTCAATAAGAGTTGATATACTGGTTTTAATATCCTGTACCAGCTTTGAAAAATGAATCTTTTCCTTCTTCTCGTTAACTCCCTGTTTCACCTGGAGGATATTGCTTAAATCAAGAATTACCTCATCCAGTTTTTTCACCGAGGAAAACAATCCTTTCATCATTAAAATTTTTTCGTTGTCATCCAGGTCAACATGCTGCATTGCGTCGGATATTCCTATAATATTTGCTACCGGTGTACGAAGGTTATGCGACATGATATAAGTAAACTGTTCCAGGTTCCGGTTCTGCTGCATAAGCTCGGCAGTCATTTTCTTGAATGCTTCATCCGCATTTTTAGCATCTGTGATATCTTCCTTAATAGCGATGTAATTTGTAATTTCACCTTGCTCATTGAGTATAGGAGATATTAAAGCTGATTCCCAGTACAATTCACCATTTTTTTTCTTATTTAAGAATTCTCCGCGCCAATCTTTTTTATTTGATATAGTATTCCATAATTCCCCATAATCTTCGGTAGTCATTTTGCCTGATTTTAATATACTCGGTTTTTTCCCTTTTACTTCTTCGAATGTGTAACCCGTAAGCGAGGTAAATTTAGGATTAACATATTGAATATTTCCGTTCTTGTCCGTTATTACAATAGATGCAGGGCTTTGTTCAATTCCGGCGGTGAGCTTTCTTAAATTATCCTCGGCAATTTTACGCTCGGTTATATCATGAACAATTGAATACAAAAAGGTTTTTTCATTAAAAGAAATTGGTCCGCTGAAAACCTCTACGTCCCGAATATCGTTGTTTGCTAATTTGTGCCTGAAAAAAAAGTGTCTGCGCTGTTCTCTTTTAGCCCGCTCCATCTCCTTAAATATATCTTCAGCCGGGAGCTGATTTATATCGGAAATATAGAGCCGGGTAATATCGTTATAAGCGTATCCGTAGAATTTTATGGCGGCAGGATTTGCATCTACAACTTTTCCGGTTTCAGGATCTATCAGGAGCATAACGGAATGGTTATTCTGGAACAAGCTGCGGTAACGTTCTTCACTCTCATTAAGCGCCTGCTGGGCCTTATTACGTTCCGTGATATCCCGAAAAATTCCCACAATATATTTTTTGTCGTCGATTAAAAGCGGGGAAAGATTTATTTCACAGTAAATCCGTGCATCATCTCTATTCTTAAAAACCCATTCAAGCAGCTGAGGTTCCCCGTTATTTAGACCAGCAATTATCTTTAAAAATTTTTCTCTTGAGCTCAATCCGTCATGCTGAAATTCCGGGGAGAAATCGAGTAAAGACTTGGAAACAATGCCCGATTGATCCGTTTTAAAAATATCTTCAGTTTTGGCATTGCAGTTAAGAATCTTTTCGTTTTCAATAATTACAATCGGATCATTCGATTTTTGAAATAATGCCTCGAATTTTTTAGTGGACTCGTTAAATTTTAACAGATCCTTATAGTTCTGCCTGCTTTGAAAATAAAGGAAAGACACTCCTCCTACTGCAAAAAGAGGAAATAAAAAAATGAGTATAAAAGAAAGCCTGTTCGATACAGGCTGATATATTTCGGAAAGATCGATCTTTGAAACCAGCAGCCATGGAGTATTTTCAATCTGCCTAAGATCAGCCAGCACTTTTTCGCCTCTGTAATCAATTCCTTCAATAATGCCCCTCGTACCAAGAGAAACCTTAACGGCAGGTATATCAAGTCTGGTAAGGGGTATTTTAAAAGTGAGAGGAGGCAAAGTATTAAATTTAAGACTATTGATAAATACTACACTATCTTTTTCGCTGTAAACAAGAAATGATTCACCCGATGAATTCTTTACTATCCAACTCTGTATAGTCGGAAAAATAATCTTATACGGATCAATTTTTAAAATTATTACATACAACAATTTTCCGGAATTAATTGGGATGTAGATATCCAGATCAATATCGGAACTCAGCGAGTCTATATAAAAATTGCTGAATTTAATCTTTCCGCTTTTTCGAGCTGCATTAACAGAATCCGAAATAAAATTGTGATAATATTTGGGATTCATGCAAACCAGGCATTTTCTTTCGGCATTAATAATAAGGATGTTCTTGTAGTCGTGATTTTTAAACATTGATTCCACGACTTTTGTAATTTTTAAAGAATCATTTTTATTCGGAGATTCGTCGAATTTCGAAAGATTTTCGATTAAATAGAAATTTGAAAACAGATATGCCGCATCGGAAAGCCTTTCATTAAACCATTGCTTAATTTCGGATGCCTTTATCTTTGCAAGTGTCTGGATATATTCCCGGTTTTCCCGGTTCTCATTGTATTTTTCATCAGTATAAAAATTTATTATTAAGGCCAAAAAAATTACAATAAAGATGAGATATGAATAGACAAAAAACCTGTTTAATTTTAACTGAACTTTAGCCATGAGAGTATAGTTTCTTTTTAAAAAACTAAATTGAGGATGTAAGGATTAACAGATTCAATTTGCATGCCGCAAGGTATATTTATAAATATAAATAATTTTTAAGCCGAAGGTTTGCTATCCTTAAGAAATATGATCGAATAAAATCTTAGTTTTTCGAATTCAAGGAACACAGTAATAGGAAAACAAAAATATTAAGAGGTTAAATCTAAAACAATTTATTTTAAAATGCGGCTAAATACGGTAAAACGGGTTTACCTTATACCGGAAGATGGAGATTGGATTTCTATTTTGGTTTGGTCTTAAAAAAAAGATTGGCCGGTTAGAGAAAATATTTTCTTTCTTCCGGCCAATCTAATCCGCTACTCAAAATAAAGAGAGTTACGGCACATCATCGTACACCGATCTCAATAAATTTCATCGTATGACGCTTCTAATATAATTCCCTTTATTTAAATAAAGAAGTTGGATCGTCACATTTAAATCAACTTGTGATCTAAAATAAATAACTACCTCTATCTAAAAGGTTTAGCTCTCAAATGGCCATATAAATAAATTTCTTTTCTTTTTGTTTAATTTAGCAGAGGCCGGGATTGCGATAAGCTATGAGGTTATATTTAATATAACTTCCTTTGTAATTGGTTTTACAATATAATCTACTACATTCCTATTTGACCCTGCACGTGCTTTATCCCGCGGATCTACAGATGAAGAAAGAATATATATGTTGAGCTGCTTTTTAATAATCTCATCAAGTTCTTCAAAACGCTCGAGAAATTCCCATCCTGACATTAAAGGCATATTAATATCCAAAAGAATTACAGACCTGGATCCGTTTGCATTGCGGGCATATTCCGACTCAATAAATTTGAATCCTTTTTCCGGCAGAGTGAATGTTTTAACATCGATTTTCCCCACAGTTAGGTGAATTATCATTTTACATAATGCATTATTGACGGGATCGTCATCAATAACAACAAAGCGGGAAATATTTTTCATTAAGAGAAATCCGGTGTTTAGCTGAGATCAAATTCATTCATAATATTATTGCAACAAACTTCATTATTGATGCCTGTTTTTGCATAAATTCATCATGGCTTATTGTTATTCATTATTATTTCAGACTTACTTATTCCGGAAGTATGTTATAATTTACGTTTTCAGAAGTATTTTCAGCCGGTCGGTATAACGATGCACATGAGGAAATGCATTTTCATCAGTATCTCTTTTCATCTCATCTATTCTTGATCTTTAAGATGCCAAATTCAAATAATTTCTTTTAATCTATAGAAATGCGAACTAAATTTAAAGATTCATATTGGATATAGCAATACTGCATGTGAAGAAATTTTTATTTCAAAGGTTTTTACTTGAGAATCGATTTTTAGAAATTGAAAAGTATTTTTATTAAGGAAAAAGTACTCTAAACTTTTTCAATGTCCTCCTAAAGCCGGCACTTTTTCTGGTGCTTCAGCAATTGCAGATTCCTTTACCATCATCCAAAGAGCAGCCGAAATAGTCAAAGACACAGTGCTTATTATAAATATTAAGCTTTTATCTTCCGCCTGGCTGACTGCTAATCCGATTCCAAAGCTAGCAACAAGCTGGGGAAGAACGACGGAAAGATTGAATAAACCCATAAATAATCCCATTCTTGATTGATCAACTTGCTGGGATATAATTGCAAAAGGCAAACTGATAGTTGAAGCCCATCCAATTCCAAGGATAGCCATAATCAAATATATGACAAATGCAGAAAAGCCAAAGTTAAGCAATGCTAAATATCCGATTGCCATTGAAGCAATGCATATAAAATGGGTTTTTACTTTTCCTATTTTCCTTGTTATAGGCTCAAGAATAAAAGCCGGCAGAATAGAAGCAACTGCATTTAGTACTAAAAAACTAATTGTAACAACTTTTCCCATTTGTGTGGAAATCTCTTCCGGAATTGTACTCCCTTGAGGATAAGCAAAAACTTTAAATTGAACATATGCAAACATATAAACGAACATAGTCTGAATTCCAACCCATGTAAATGAATGAGCAGCAAGGACCTTTTTAAAACCAATTAATCCTTTCTCTGAATTAGATTTTCCCTCAGTCCTCTGCATCAGTACTTTGAATATAAAAAAGAGAGTAAGCATAAAACAAAATATTTCGGCATAATAATTATCAAATTGAACCTGCATAAGTCTTACTATTATCGCATAAACAGAATAGATTAAAAATCCCCAAAGAGGCTGTATGTAATTTAATATCTGATAAAAGGAAGATTTACTTTTTATTTCTAGTGTACTTGTAATCTGTTTTGGTTCTTCAATAAACAAGGTTGGTATTACTGAAAGCACCAACACCAGAAAAACACCGAAATAAATCAACACATAATTATCCCATATGGCCCCTATTACATAAGCAAGTACTCCAAATGTTCCGGAAATTGTCTGCATCCAAGTATATCCTTTTGTACGTTCAACTCCTTCCGGTGTAACATCGGCAATTATTGAACGGGTTGGATTAAAGCTAACATTTATCGATAAATCAAGAGTTAAGGCAACTACAATTGCAACACCGAGTATTCCACCAATCCCTAAGGATGAAGAAATTCTTTCTAAATTGGGCAAAGCAATAAGCATCATTGCTGCAAGAAAGCCGCCAATGAGAATAAAAGGACGCCTTCTTCCGCTCCAAAACCACACTTTGTCGCTAATTAATCCTATTATTACCTGTCCAAAAATGCCGGCCAGTGGGCCTGCTGCCCAGACTATTCCTACTTCATGAATATCAAGATTGTACTTAGTACTTAAAATCCAGCTTAATGCCGAAATTTGGATTGATAAAGCAAACCCCATTGCAGTAGCGGGAAGGCTAAGAATAACATAAAATGAGTTTGTCAATTTTTTTTGAATACCAAGCATTATAAACCCTATTGTTTAGATTATCTAAAACTCCTAATATTTTATTTTATAAATACTTATATCATTTGAATTAATTATAATTTTATCATTACCGGAGAATTGAAAACTTTCTCCTGATAAAAGATTTTCTATTTCTTTTGCATCTATCAAATGATGAGATACCTTTTTTAAGTCAATCTCTTTTGAATTTTCATTATCATTTACAGCTACCATTATTTTTTGATCCTGCAAAATCTTAAAATAAACGTAAATCCCGTCTTCAGGAGGAAAATGAATCAGATTCCCTTTTGATAATTCCGGGTATTCTTTCCTTAATTTTAAAAGATTATTTAGAAAATTAAATATCTCATTTTCATCATCGGTTCTTCCCTCATATTTAAAAGCATCTCTAGAATCACCGGGAAATCCGCCGGGAAAATCGGAACGAAGTGTTCCATGATCTTCGCCTCCCCTCATGCCTAATTCAGTCGCATAAAGTATTTGAGGAATTCCGCGTGTTGTAAGAAGCAGTGTTAAGGCAATCTTAACTTTCTTCATATTTCCGTCTGCATAAAACATTCCCCGGGCAAGATCGTGATTATCAATAAAGGTTACTAATTTATCGGGTTCAGGATAGATGAAGTCCTCAGTTAAAGTTTCGTAAATATTATATAAGCTTCCTTTCCCGCTGAGATATGCATAATAACTATCCCGCATGTCAAAATCAGTTACCGAAGGGAGATTCGTTTCCGGTGTAATTGACAGGCTATTCCCTTTCTGGTAGTCAGCCAGGAATACACTATTCCCTGTCCAGACTTCGCCGACAATATTCAATTCAGGATATTCATCCAAAATTATTTTCGCCCACTTCGAAATAAATTTTTGATCCACATACGGATAAGTATCTTCTCTTATTCCGTCAAGACCGGAATATTCTATCCACCAGATTGTATTTTGAATTATATAATTGCCGACAAAAGGATTTTTTTGATTCAGATCAGGCATATCGTCGACGAACCATCCTTCGCTTACATTTCTCATAGAAGAGCTGTCGGCGTGAATATCGGAATAAATCATTTTATAGTGCATTGCAGGGAGATGGTTTTCAACACTCCCGTTGATCCAATCAGTAAACGGAAGATTTTTCAGCCACGGATGGTTTATGCTGCAATGATTGCTTACATGATCTAAAATAATTTTTATATCTTTTTTATGAGCTTCTTCTACCAGATTTTTATACAGCATATTTGTTCCGAAACGCGGGTCAATATTATAAAAATCGGTTGCAGCATATCCATGGTAGCTTATCCCCGAGTTGTTTTCAACAAGAGGATTAATCCAGAGAGAGGTGATACCGAGTTCCTTCAAATAATCGAGCTTATTTATTATTCCTTGAATATCGCCGCCATGTCTGCCAATTGGGCTTTCGCGGTTTAATTTATCCCGGAATCCTGAAATATTATCATTCGAGATATCTCCGTTTGCAAAACGGTCAGGCATTATCAGATAAATTACATCTTCATTCGTGAATCCCTGGCACTTTTTACCGCCGGTATTTCTATAAAGAAGCGGGAATTTAATTGATGCTTCACTGTTGTTCTTAAATAATTTTAGTTCATATTCTGCTTCCGATATATTTCCAGGTATTTCTATATCAATAAAAATGTAAGAAGGATTTTGCGCTTCATGAATTCTTAAAATTTTTATATTGCTGTTATTAAAAACTGCAGAAACTCCTTCCAGATTTTCTCCATAAACCATCAATTGTATTTTATTATAATTCATCCCTATCCACCAATTCGGTGGTTCGATCTTTTTAATTGTTATTTGGGAGTAATTTATGCAGGAAAAGATAAGGATGATCAGAATGGTTAGAGATTTTTTTTTGTTCATTTAAAGATTAGAAAAGGATTCATATAAAATATTTGTCTTGTGAAAATAGAGAAATGAAATTAATATTGAAAGAAGAAAAGGACTGCATTATTAAAGAAGATGACTAATGATTAAATACTTGAAAGGAATTTAACTCAAAATAATTTTCATTTGTACCATAGTTTTGTACTGAATTTAATATAAATTATTGCAGAATAAGCAATAATATAAATCATTAAAGCAACCCATGACCAGACTAATCCCAATCCGAAAAATACTCCAAGCAGATACGCAAGCGGGACAAAAACAAAAAGGTTTGTTATAACTTCAGCGCTCATCACAAAAAAAGTTTTCCCGGCAGCTTGCAGTGCATTTGCAAGAACCACACCGGTTGCATAAAATATTTGCGCCACTCCGGCAATTCTTAAGCACGGCTTTGCCGTTTCAATAATAGAATTGTCCGTTGTAGTAATCAGAAGCATAATTTCGGGAAAAATTATTAATACAGCTCCTAAGAAGAGAGTATAGTAAGTTGCGATTTTTGCAGTCTCATATCCGTAAATTTTTGCCAGGCTAAACTTATTTGATCCGATGTTATTTCCAACCAAAGTCTGCACAGCTATTCCAAAACCAAAACAGGGTAAAAAAGATATGAACAATATACTGGTAATAGCCTGGGTAGCTGCCTGTTCCTTAATTCCTATCAAACCTGTAATTGCGATAAAGCTTAGAAAACCGATAAGAATAAAAACGTTTTGAAAAGAAACCGGCAATGAAATTTTATAAATAGTTTTTATAATGTTGAAATTAAGTCTGAAGTTTTTGAAAATTTTATATTTGTTTCTATATGATGGAAGCATGATGATTATGAAATAAAATAAAGCATCAAAAGCCGTTGCAAGTGTGGATCCTAAACCGGATCCGGCCACTCCCATTTTAGGCGCGCCTAATTTTCCATAAATAAAAATATAGTTAAAAATGATATTCAGAAGATTGATTAGAACTCCAGAAAACATGAATATCTTGGTCTTATTTATTCCGAAGAAAAAACCTCTGAACGAAACCGAGACTAGGAAGAATGGGATACCGAGAAATCTAAAGAAGATAAAGTCACCTGCATATTTTCCAACTGTTTTATCTGCTGCAAAAAAATCCGCTGCCTCATGAGCGCCTAATACCGCAATTAAAGTAACCAAAGTGCCTACGACAATAGCAATAATAAGTGAATTACTTAATGCAATTGAACACTCTTCATAAAACCGCTGGCCAAATCTTCGTGCTACCAACACATGTGTACCTGTTGCAAGACTTGAAAAAAAGCTTATTAAAGCCCATGTAGCTAATACTCCCAAGCCCATTGCAGCCAAAGCATAAGAAGCATTGTCGAGTCTGCCTACTAAAGCAGTATCAACAAGCGAAACAACCATTTGCGAAGATAAACCGGCAATTGCGGGGAGAGCAAGTCTAAGGATTTTTTTGTAGAATTTATTAACAGGCAGTAATTTCATTGGGCAAAGATACCGAAAGAGGATGCTCAAGAGCAAGTTCAGTCTGTCCAAACTATTTACATTTTAGCTGTTTTTGATGAGTTTTACAGTACTGGAATGAATAATTGAATGTCAAAAAATGAAGTCTAGTAAACTAAGATTCTAAAGTGGAGCTAAGCGGGATCGAACCGCCAACCTTCTCGTTGCGAACGAGACGCTCTCCCAATTGAGCTATAGCCCCGAAAAAGTTTAAGTTCAAGTTAAAGTTCAAGTTAAAGATTAAGGATAAACTTTTTAGGGTTTTTGCCTGTGAATTTTACCTCTTGAACCTGAACTTGCCTGCGGCAGGCAGGCTTACACTTGAACTTTGGTGTGGAGCTAAGGAGGATCGAACTCCTGACCTCTTGAATGCCATTCAAGCGCTCTCCCAGCTGAGCTATAGCCCCATTAAAAAAACACCTTACGGACAAAAATATGCAAGTAATTTTGTTTAGTCAATCAGTTAAATTATCAGGCAGATTTATCTGGCGGTAGATTGTAAAATTCATTGTTTGATAAATTTATTAAATATAATTTCACCGTATGAAAAATATTATTTGGTCAATATTTCTATTGACGATTTCCGGTCTTGTTTTTTATTCTGGATGTGATGATACAATCACTACTGATGATTTAGATAAGAGAATTATTCCGGATAAAGACGTCAGCTATTCGCAGCATATTCAGCCTGTTCTTAATTTAAAGTGTGCTTCTGCCGGATGCCATGACGATGCAACGAGAGCGGACGGTTTATGTTTGACTTCATGGGCAAATACAACCGCAGATCCATCCGTTGTAGCTAGAGGAGAACCGGATAACAGCAGTCTTGTTTGGGCGATTGAAGCGCAAGCTTCTGTTTCCCCAATGCCGCCGATTGGCTATCCCCCATTAACGGTAAATCAAATCAATGGTGTTAAAACCTGGATTAGGGAAGGAGCACAGAATAATTAATTTCGCAATGCGGACCTGACTGCCGTCGGGCAAGTTTTTGGATTTCGGATTATAAATCCGCAATTCGAAATTCAAAATCTGAAATTTATTAGATCCACTTCATCTCCCTGTACCAGTCAATTGTACTTTTTATCCCCTCTTCGATTGAAATCTCTTGTCTGTATCCCAGATCTTTAATTGCTTTACTTGTATCACAGATCCAGTCACGTTGAGTTATATCTCTCGCCTTCTCAATATTTAAAGTAGCAGCTTTGCTGCTGAAGACTGAAAAAAATTCGGCAATTGCAGCAATTGAATAAACGGCGAAATGGGGCACCTTTATTTTTATCGGTTTTTTACCGATTATGTTTTCTGTAATCTTCCCTACTTCCTGCCAGGTATAAAACTTTTCGGAACTTATAAAATATGTTTCTCCTTCAGCTTTTTTATTAATTGCGGCTAAATATAATCCGTTCACTAAATCCCTAACGTGCAGCAGACTCAGCCTCTTGTTGTTAAATCCGATTGTAGTCATCAATCCTTTGTTAAAAGTTTTAAAAAATATTAAAATCTCAGTATCTCTCTCACCGTAAATTGCAGGTGCTCTGCAGATTGTTACCGGTATCTTATCTCTATATGATTTTGTAAGTTCTTCCTGGGCAAGTTTGCTTCTGCCGTATGTTGTTATTGGTTTGCATTCGGAATTTTCGTCTACCGGCTTTCCATTTAAAGCCGGTCCGGCAACAGTAAGACTGCTGACCACCAAAAATTTTTTTAAAGAATTATTATTTAAAGCTGCATTCAGCAAAGTATGAGTAGTATCTACATTCCCTTTAAAATATCCCTCTTTTGATTTTGATTTTACCACACCGGCAATATGAAAAATATAATCTGCTCCTTCAAATACTTTTTTTATTTCTTCTTTAT
>Ga0105095_10001956_pt1 | contig 10995 bp, 7 predicted proteins | sample PPLLak2March2015_2_FD_79180 | JGI IMG/M metagenome (GOLD analysis project Ga0105095, IMG submission 79180) | Freshwater sediment microbial communities from Prairie Pothole Lake near Jamestown, North Dakota, USA - PPLs Lake P8 Core (3) Depth... | ecosystem: Environmental > Aquatic > Freshwater >... | reverse complement strand
CTCGAAGTCCGCGGGGACGTAGACCGACCAGAACTGCGCGCCCACTCCCCCCTGGCGCAGGCGCGCGATGTCGGTCATGAGCTGGGGCTGGGGCTTCGAGACGTCGAGCTTCGAGAACTTCCGCTTCACCGTCTCGCGATACTGCCAGGGAAGGTCATTGTGGCCGTCGGTGAGGGGCACGCTCTTGTGGAGCTTCGAAGCCGCATCTTCCTGGGCTTCGGCCCCGCATCCTACGGCGGCGATCGATAACGCGACAATCCAGTGCTTCACGGTCTCCTCCAGACTTTCCAGCGCATCAGTGCCGCGGGGCCGCAGCCTGCTATGGTCTCGCCCGGTACTTCTCGTACAGGTCCCGATGCTTGTTCTCCAGGCTCACGAGCTTGCCGTCGATGAAGAGGTACCGGATTTCGGTCTTGATCTCGAGCGGATCCCCGTCGGTGACGACGAGGTTCGCCGTCTTTCCCTCTTCGATGCTTCCGAGCGAGTCCGCGACTCCGAAAAGCTCGGCGGGATAAAGGGTGATGCTCTTCAGCCCCTCCTCCCAGGGAAGGCCGTAGGCCACGGCGTTTCCCACCTCGTGGGGGAGAAGGCGCGAGTTCGCGGAGCTGAAGCTCGCGAAGATCACCCGCACTCCCGCCGCCTGGAGCTCGGACGCGGTGGTAAGGGGCTTGTCGTACGGAGTGTCTTCGGTCGCGGGAAGGGCGAGGGTCGGCCCGAGGATCACGGGAATTCCCTTCTCGCGGAGGAGGTCCTTCACCTTCCAGCTGTCGCGACCGCTCAGAAGCGCCATGCGGAGATCCCGCGCCGAGGCGAACTCGACTGCCGCGCGGATGTCCCGCTCGTCGTCGGCGACCACCAGGAGCGGAAGCTCCTTTCTCACCACGCGTGCGAGAGCTTCGAGCTTGAGATCCGGCTCCGCGCCGGCAGCCGCGGCCCGGTCGTAGCGCCTTGCGTCCTCGATCCAGTCGCCGAGCATCTGCACGCGCTCGTCGTACTTCTTCTTGACCTCTTCGAACTTCAGGGTCTTCGGCTCGAAGGTGCTGAAATCGAAGGTCCGGGTCTCGAGCGACGGCCAGCGCAGCACCATGCCGACCGACGGAGAAATCGCCATCTCCTCGACCGTCCAGCCGTCGAGGTTGACGAGGGAGGCCTGGCCCTGGATTCCGAAGCCGCCCGCCCCGCCGAAATCGCTGAAGCTCCCGGGGGCGGCGACGGCGTGTGTGATGCCGTTCGCTCTCGCGACGGGGATGTGCTCGCTCGCGGGGTGAACCGCGGTCGCCGCCCGGATCTGAGGATTGAAGTCGCCGAGCTCGACGGTATCGTTGGTCACCGGGACCGCACCCACTTCCGTGAGTCCGAGCTGGCTTATCGCGTCCATGATCCCCGGATAGACCTCGAGCCCCTCGGCCTCGATGACCTCCGCCCCCTCGGGAACGGCGACGTCGGGACCGACCTCGGAGATCCGCCCGTCGCGGATCACGACGACGCCCTTCTCGATGGGCTCGCCCGCGAGAGTCACGATGCGCGCCCCACGGATGGCGTAGACCTCGTCCGAGACGAGCGCGAGCAGCAGAAGAGCCATTCCCGTCATCGGCTCCCTCCCTTCGCCCTCTCGAGGAGCTCTTTTCGCCGCGCCTCGGTCTCGGCCCGCCGCACGAGGTCGAGGCCGCGATCGAAGTAGACCTCGCCGTCGACGAGGGTCTTCTGCGCCACCGCATAGACGCTCAGAGGGTGCTTGTCGAAGATCGCGATATCCGCGTCCTTCCCCACTTCGATCGAGCCCACGCGGTCGTCGATGCGAAGCTGCGTCGCGGGGTTGATGGTGATGAGAGCGAGGGCCTGGTCCTCCGTGAGGCCGCCCCACTTCATGGTCTTCGCCGCTTCCTGGTTGAGGTGGCGCGCTTCCTCGGCGCTGTCGGAGTTGATCGACACCAGGACTCCCTTCTCCACCATGAGCGCGGCGTTGTAGGGGATGGCGTCGTAGGCCTCTATCTTGTACGCCCACCAGTCGGAGAAAGTCGAGGCTCCGGCGCCGTGCTCGCGGATCTCCTTCGCGACCTTGTATCCCTCGAGCACGTGCTGGAGGGTGGCGATGCGGAAGCCCATCTCCTCGGCGACGCGGAGGAGCTGCAGTATCTCGTCGGCCCGATAGCAGTGGGCGTGGACCAGGCGCTTGCCTTCCAGGATCTCGACCAGCGGCTCGAGCTCGAGGTCGCGCCTCGGAGCGGAGAGTCCTTTCGCGCCCCCGCGCTTCTTCTCTTCGTACTCCTTCCACTCCTTCTGGTAGGCACGGGCCTCGGTGAAGGCCTGGCGGATTACGTCGATGACCCCCATCCGGGTCTCGGGGTAGCGGGCGGCCGGGCCCTGCCCTCGCGAGCGCTTCGGGTTCTCTCCCATCGCGAACTTGATTCCGGGAAGAGCGCCCTCGAAGAGGAGCCCTTTCGCGTCCTTGCCCCAGCGGTGCTTGATGACCGCGTTCTTCCCGCCGATGGGGTTCGCGCTTCCATGAAGAACGTTCGAGGTGGTCACTCCCCCCGCGAGCTCGCGGTAGATGTCGACGTCCGTCGGGTCGAGGACGTCCTCGATCCCCGTCATCGACGAAACGGCGACGCTTCCCTCGTTGATCGACTCGGCGGCGATGTGGGAATGAGCGTCGATGATTCCCGGCATCACGAACTGTCCCGAGGCGTCGATGAGCTCGGCGTCCGCGGGTACGGAGACGTTCGTTCCCACGGCGGCGATCTTGCCGTCGCGAATCAAGACGACTCCGTTCTCGATCGTCTCGCCGGCTCCCGTCAGTATCGTTCCCCCGCGGATCGCGACCGTCTCGGCGCTCGCGGCCCGGTGGAGAGAGACGAGTAGCAACAGGATCCACGTCACCCGGATCATTCGTCACCTCCCCGCACTTCGTACTTCTTTCCGTCCACGAACACCGTCTCGATCTTCGTGCCCTCTTCGAAGAGGTCTCCGCTGGCGACGAAGAAGTTCGCGATCTTCCCCGGCTCGAGGCTTCCGAGCCGATCCTCGAGACCGAAAATCGCGGCGGCATCGATGGTGAGCGCCTTGACCGCTCTCTCCCGCGAAAGCCCGGCAGCGACCGCCTTCCTCAGGTTGAGGGTGGCCTCTTCAGGCTTCTCGACGCCGTCAGTGTAGAGCCCGAAGCGCACTCCCGCTTTCTCGAGCGCTCCAGGTGTCGAGGGAGCCCGCTCCCGGAGCTCGAGAACGCGCAGCGGATCCTCCGCGTCGGGATCCGCGTCCTTGTCCCGGGCGGGCCATTTGAGACTCACGAGGACCGGGACTCCCGCCGCGGAAAGCGTTTCGGCGGCGGCGTAGCCCTCGTGGACTCCGTAGAGCACGGGCTTCACGCCGAGCTCGCTCGCGAGCCCGATGGCGCGCTCGATCTCGTGAGCCTCGTGGGCCGGCAGCAGCACCGGCCAACCGTCGGACTGCGCCCGGGCCAGCGGTTCGAGCGTCCGGTCGTACGTCGGCCGGGGCTTTCCGAGCGGCGCCGCTTCGTACGCCGCCCAGCTCTCGCGATAGTGCGCGGCATCGGCGAAGGCCTGCTTCACGTAGGCCAGGACCCCCATGAGGGATCCGGGGAAGCTCCTTCCGGATCCGGGACGGGTGAAATTGACGCGCAGTCCGACCGGTGTCCGAACGACCATCTCGCGCTCGCGCTCTCCCGCGAGATTGATGAACGTCGCCTGTCCGGAAAAGATCCCCTGGTCGGGAACCGTCGCCGCGGACGTGAACCCCGCGCTCCTCCACTTCACCACGCGCTCGTCCGAAAGCGTAAGCTCGTCCGCCGCCGCTTTGTAAGAGTAGGTTCCCGGACGATCGTCGGGTCCGCGAGCGATCGTCTCGTCTCTCCCGGCCGGCGTTGCCTCCTCCCGCGGCTTGGATCCGAGGCCGAGAGTGCTCAGGGCGTCGATGAATCCCGGATAGACGGTCTTTCCCGCGGCGTCGATGACCCAGGCGCCCTCCGGCACCTGGACTCGTTCCCCCACCGCACCTACAGAGACGATGAGCCCGTCGTCGACCACGAGAACGCCGTTCTCGATGACCTCACCGGTTCCGATGAGGATCCGCGCCCCCGTCACCGCGTATGAGTCCGGACCGTCCGCCAGCGCGGCCACGGTCGCGAGCACAGCCCCAAGTAAGGTTGAAACCATCCCGTCCCTCCTTCACTACAGGAACCCGACACAGTAAGTTCGGCCCATCGGCGGTGTCAAACTTCAGTCTGCTAGAATGGCGACTCCATGGCCAAGTTCTACCTCACCACCGCGATCGACTACGTCAACAGCAGGCCCCACCTGGGGACCGCCTACGAGAAGGTCATGGCGGACATCATCGCCCGCTTCAAGAGACTCGCGGGCTACGACACCCACTTCGTCATGGGAAACGACGAGCATTCCCTGAACGTTTTCAAGAAAGCGGAAGAGCTAGGGGTGTCGCCCCTCGCCTATTGCGATCGCATGGAGCAGGAGTTCCGGTCGGTGTGGGAGCGGCTCGACGTCTCCTTCGACGACTTCATCCGCACGACCGAAGAACGTCACCGGCGGTCGGTCCAGGCGCTGATACAGAGGATCCACGACGCGGGCGACGTCTACGAGGGAACCTACCAGGGCTGGTACTGCGACTCGTGCGAGGGATTCAAGCAGGAGAAAGACCTCGAGGACGGAAACTGTCCCCTGCACCGGACGAAACCCCGATGGCTCGAGGAGAAGAACTATTTCTTCCGCCTCTCCCGGTTCGAAGAGCCCCTGAAGGAGCTCTATCGCGGGCAGCCGGGCTTTCTCGAGCCGGAGATCCGTCGGAACGAGATCCTGAGTCTTCTCGACTCCGGCCTCGAGGACATCTCGATCAGCCGCGAGAGCCAGAAATGGGGCATCCCCGTTCCTTTCGATCCGGGAAGCGTCGTGTACGTCTGGGTCGACGCGCTCATCAACTACGCCTCCGCCGTCGGATTCGCGCGGGACGAGACGCTCTTCGAGAAGTGGTGGCCCTGCGATCTGCACGTCATCGGCAAGGACATCACCCGGTTTCACTGCGTGATCTGGCCGGCGATGCTGATGAGCGCCGGAGTTCCGCTGCCGCGGCGGGTGTTCGGACACGGGTTCGTCTACTTCCGCGGAGAGCGCATGAGCAAGACCCTGGGGACCGTGGTGGACCCTCTGGACGCCGCGGAAAAGTTCGGACCCGACCCGCTGAGGCTCTACCTCGCCCGGGAGATCGCCTTCGGCCAGGACGGCGACTTCTCCTGGGAGAGGTTCGAGGCGCGCTACAACGCCGACCTCGCCAACAACCTGGGAAACCTGGTGAGCCGCATCGCGAGCATGGCCGACAAGTATCGCGGCGGAGTTCTGCGCCTGCAGAGCTCCCCCACGGACGCGCTCCAACGCAAAGCAGAAGAGGTCCTCGATCGCTACACGAAGGCCATGGAAGCTCTGGCGCTCCAGGACGGAACGAGCGCGGCGTTCGATCTCGTGAACACCGTGAACGAGTTCATCACCGCCTCGGAGCCGTGGGTCCTGGCGAAGGATGAATCGAAGGCGCCTCAGCTGAGCCAGGTGCTCTACGACGCCGCAGAAGCGACCCGCATCGCCGCAGTCCTCCTGCTCCCGGTGATGCCCGGCTCCGCGGAAGAGATCCTGAAGCGTCTCGGCAGCCCACGCAAAGCGTCGGAGGCGCGCCTGTCGAAAGACGGCGTATGGGGCGCCGCCGGGGACCTCAGCGTGGAGAAAGCGCCGGCGCTATGGCCCCGGCTGGAAGCCAAAGGCTGATCGCCTTCGGCCGATTGCTGGAAAGCTCTGTGTGGTGAGAGCAGAGCTGGGGGGATGCGGTTTCTCCACAAACCCCTGGTTGGGGTCGGGGGTAGAGCAAAACCCGCACACCTTGGTTTTGGGTTGGGGACTCCACCCTCACCACGCGCATGGTTTATGTGAAACCGCAAGCAAAAGCGGTGATATAGCGCACATTCCAGCTTTTGCAGCGCGCAAACCTCTGTTTTCAAAGGCTATAAAATTTCGCGTTCCGCGGCCTCACTGGACCTCGAACAGCTTGAGGAAATCCTCGACGGAGGCCGGGGGAATGCGGGCGGTCCCGAGGTTCTCCCGAACGTGGCTCTCGGTTTTCATCCCGACGAGGGCGATCGCCACCCCCGGAGTGGACCGCACGAACTGAAGCGCCCGCTGGACGTCGCTGGACGAGCCCCGGAAGAGAGTTCCCAGCCAGTCGGGAAGCCCGGACTTCAGGCGTCCCTGGGCGATGCTCGCCGAGGACACCACGTGGACCCCGAGCGCGTCGGCGGCGACGCAGAGTGAGACCATCTTGTCCTCGAGAGGCTGGTTGGGCTCTGAGAAGATTTCCGTCATCGCGAGGTTGTAGGGCGCTTGCACGAAGCGAAATCGATGCCCGTCGCCTCCGGCCTCGCGGGCGGCGGAGACCACTTCCTGGAGCGACAGCCAGTCCTTTCCGTGAGCGCGGCTCCGGTAACCGCTCCAGGTGGCGGTGCCGTAGAAGCGAAGCTTTCCGCTCTCGGCCAGCGCCTCGAGGCACTCGAACGCTTCCCGCAGCCTCGCGAGAAAGGCCTTCCGGCCGAGCGCTGGGAGCTGAGCCTCGGGGTTGTGGAGGTAGTAGACGTCGATGGTCTCGCACCCGAGATTCTCGAGACTGGTCGAGACCTGATCCCGAAGGAAGCTCGGAGCGAGGGCGTGGGCGCCGCCCACCAGGTCCTCGGCCCTGAGGACTCCCGTGGCGATGAACCGCTGCTGGAAGTAGTCCCGAGGGCTCGCCGGCGGAGCTCCGTCGAACGGGAGGTACCCCCCCTTCGTGCAGAGGATCAGCTGCTCCCGCGCGATGCCCCTGGTCTCGAGCTCCGCGAGCGCGAGCCCGATCGTCCTCTCGCTCCTCTGGCAGCGATAGTTGACGGAAGTGTCGATGACGTTCGCGCCCGCGAGCGACGCCTCGACCAGCGCGCCGAGGTAGAGATCGTCCGTCGCCTCGTCGCTGTCCCCGAGGTACGTGCCGATTCCGATGCTCGATACCTGAAGGCCTTCGATCTCGCGAAAATGTCCGGCGGCGACACCCTTCTTCAGCGCCTCGCTCCGGAAGGCTTCGGTCCCCTTCGTCGTCGCTCCCGTCAATCGCGGGCTCCCCCGGTTGAGATTGCCGAGATCGCCGAGATCGCCGAGCTCGTCGAGGTCGGCGAGCTCGTCCACCACCAGAGCGGCCGAAGCTTCTTCTCCGAAGGCCAGATTCGATCGAGCGTGCTTCCCTCGAAGACTTCCCCGTTCTTCACCACATAGCGGACGGTTCTGGTGTCGTGGATATCCACGAGCGGATTCCCGTCCAGGACGACGAGGTCGGCGAGCTTTCCCGGCTCGAGGCTTCCGAGATCCTGCGCGAGCCCGATGATCTCGGCGCCGTGGAGGGTCGCCGCGCGCAGGGTCTCCATGGGAGTGAGCCCACCGGAGGCGAGAGACCACATCTCCCAATGATAGCCGAGCCCCTGGAGCTGGCCGTGGCTTCCCACGCCGACGCGCCCGCCGGCGCGGACGATCTTCGCCGCCTGGGCCGCGGTCTTCTGGAAGACGTGCTCCTCTTCGCGGAACCAGGGACGCCTCTGGGTGTTGGAGTCGATGAGGTTGTGCGGCAGGAATCGGTTCAGCTTCTCGTCGTCGTGCACCTCGGTCGATGTGTAGTAGTAGTTCTCGGCGAAGGGACCTCCGTAGGCCACGAGGAGCGTCGGCGTGTAGCTGGTGCCCGAGCGCGCCACGAGCTCCACCACGTCCTTGTAGAGAGGAACGATGGGAAAGCTGTGCTCGTTGCCGCTGAAGCCGTCGAGGACATGGGTGAGGTCGAGCTTGAGGTCGAGCGCTCCCTCGGTCGTCGGCATCATCTCGAGCTCTCTTGCCGCCTGGACCACGAGCTGCCGCTGCCTCCGGTTCCCCACGATGTACGACTTCAGGTTCCGCGTCCGGTAGTGCTCCTTGTAGCGGCTGAGGACGCTCTTCGCCTGGTCGAGGGAATCGAACCGGTTGTCGGAGAAGATCCCCGGGCCGGTGGAATAGGCTCGCGGTCCGAGGACCTCGCCCGCATCCACCATGTCCTGGTAGGCGAACATGTCGTTGGTGCTCGTCTGGACGTCGAGGCCCGCCGTCACTCCATAGGCGAGGTTCGCGAGGAAGCTCCAGTTGTCGACGTCGAGGATTCCCCTCCGGATCTCGAACCAGTGGGCGTGGGTATCGACGAATCCGGGAACGATGGTCTTGCCTCTCACGTCGATGACGCGCGCGCCCTCGGGAACCCGTCCTCGAGCGCCGACCGATGCGATGCGGCTCCCGCTGATGACGACGTCGGCCCCGTTCAAGACCTCGTCTCCGCGCATGGTCACGACACGGGCGCCGCGAAGGACCAAGACGCCTTCCGGCTCCGCGCGAGGAGCTTCTACTCGGACCTCGACCCGTTCGACGTCGGCCTCGGCTTCGGCGGGCGAGAACGGCGGAGTCGCCGAGTCGCCGACGCTCTCCTTCGGAGCGAAATTCACGTTCGCGAGCCGGCGCCGAAAGAGCGTCGAGCCGATCGCCCAGTGGATTCCGTTGCCGCCGTCGTCCCAGCCGAAGTAGTCGGCGCCGACGTCGGTGAGCTTTTTCGCCGGCACCGCCGGCTTGCCGATGTCGACGGTGGGCGCTTGACCGATCGGCGGGACCGCGATGAGGTAGAGCTGGTTAGAGACGTGCGCGAGCGCCCAGCGCCCGTCGGGGCTCATGCGGGCGTCGCTCGCGCCGACCGGCTCCTCGTTCATGTAGATTCCGGGCCCCACGACCTTCAGGTGCTGGCGACGGTCCGTCCCGTCGAAGCGGATAGACACGAGCCCGTGCTCGGCTCCGTCGCCGAAGCCCGGGGGCGTCAAGTAGAGATAGACGCGTTCGGGGTCGCTTCCGAAATGAGGCTTTCCGAGGCCCCGCGCAGGCAGGATCAGGCTCGCATCGCCGCCGCCCGCGGGGATCCAGACCAGGTCCATCCCGGGAGCGGCGCCGAAGTCGACCGGCTTCGAGAACCGATCGTAGGCGCTGGCGCGGAGGGCGACGACCCGTGTGCCATCGGGGGACCAGACAGGATCGCTGTAGAAGGCGGCGACCCTCGTCAGCCGCTCGGGAGCCCCGCCCGAGGCGCGCACTTTTTCGATGTGTCCTTCTCCGCCCGACCAGGTCGCGTAGGCCAGCCAGTTTCCGTCGGGGGACCAGGACGGCTGGAACGCGCGAGTGCCCTCGGGCAGGACCGGTGCGGGGGTTCCCGAGGGTAGCTCCACGACATAGAGCCGGGTGAGAGAGGAGAACGCGAGGCGCCGGCCGTCCGGAGATACCGTCGGGTCCTGGATGAGCCGCGCGCGCACCGGGCCGTCCTCTACCCGCCGCGGGAACCGAAGAGCGGGCCCGAGATCCTGCGCAACCTTCGCTTTGAACTCGATGGGAGTCGCCTCACCGGACCCGACATCCACTTTGACGATCTTTCCCCCTTCGGTGGTCACGACGTGCCTGCCGTCCGGAGTGAAGGCGTAGCCCGGCAGGAGGTCGCGAGTGAAGGCCGACTCCTGATCGTCCCTCTGGATCGGATACCGCAGCCAGCGGTCGGCTCCGGTCGTGAGATCCCGGATCCGCAGACCGGTCTCGGAGTCGAAGCGGGTTCCGTAGACGAGCTTCGTTCCGTCGGGAGATAGAAGCGGCCGGATGGCGCTTCCCTGCTCCTGAGTCAGGATGTCCTCGTCGCCGGACCTCAGGTCCATGCGCGCGATCTGCCACAGCGGAAACGTCGCGTTGTACTGGAAGCCGCCGTTCTTGCGCGCGTAGTAGAGATAGCGGCCGTCGGGAGAGGCGACGACGCCGATCGCGTTCGAGCGCTGGCTTCTCGGAGTCTTGGGATCGGGCTTCGCCTTGGTGAGCTGGACCCCGGCTCCGCCATCCACGTGGTACATCCAGAGCTCGTACGTCGACTGGCCCCAGTTGGTCCGCGAGGCGATCACGTAGCGTCCGTCGGCGGACCAGGCGGGAGAGGCGAACTCGGCATCCTTGTCGTCGGAGAGCTTCTTCGCTCCGGAGCCGTCGGGCTTCGCGATCCAGACGTTCTCGGCGCCGCTCCGGTCGCTGAGGAAAGCGACCCACTGGCCGTCGGGCGAAAACCGCGGCTGGCTTTCGAACGGAGGACCGGTCAGAACCGCGCGGGCTTCACCGCCTTCGATGGGGAGGGTGTAGAGGTCGCCCGCGATCTCGAGAACGAGACTTCGTCCATCGGGCGAGACGTCGAGGGAAAGCCAGGTCGCTTCGTCCGTCTCGAACTCGATGCGGCGCGTGGGCTCGAGGGGGAGGCCTTCTTTCTCCTTCGATGGCGCCGCCGCCTGAAGAACCATCGCTGCGAGAATCGGCAAGGCTTCGATCATGATTTCTCCTACCGGCCGGAAACCACTCCGACCCCGTGACGATAGACCAGCTCTCCGCCCCGCCCCGCCGTGGCGAGCAGACACGCCTCGGCGACGAGCGCCAGGGGAAGCGCGAGGAGGCGCGCCCGGTTGAGTCGAGGCGTCGGGCTCTCCCGGTCCCGCCACAGAGCTTCGAGGCGAACGAGCGCCACCGCGAAGAACAGCAGCACGGTCGCGAACGCCCAGTCGCCGTGGCTCGCGACCGCCGCGGCGACGGATTCATCGAGAGCCGGCGCCAGGGAGTCGGCGGCGAGCTTCCCGCTCCAGGCGGTCGCGAGGGACGAAAGGGCAGAGGCCCCGAGGCCGAGAAGCGCGGCCCGATCGACCCACGCGCGACGGAAGCCAGCGACGAGCGAAAGGTCCAGAAGGAGCGCCATCGTGAACAGGGCGACGGGAAAGTGCACCAGGAACGGATGGACGTTGGGGAGAGACGAGAACATCGAGAACCGCGCTCGAAGCCTACTTCGTTCGCGGACCCGGCGACAAGTGATTCGCGGTTTCGACACCGCGACGAGGCT
>Ga0105095_10001947_pt1 | contig 11016 bp, 11 predicted proteins | sample PPLLak2March2015_2_FD_79180 | JGI IMG/M metagenome (GOLD analysis project Ga0105095, IMG submission 79180) | Freshwater sediment microbial communities from Prairie Pothole Lake near Jamestown, North Dakota, USA - PPLs Lake P8 Core (3) Depth... | ecosystem: Environmental > Aquatic > Freshwater >... | reverse complement strand
CAGGTTGATCCGAGCCGGACAGTGGGTCAGGCTGATCCGAATCGAACAGTGGGTCAGGGTCAGTGGCTGGCTCGGCCGGGGTTTCCTGGTCCTGGCCGGTCGAGGGAACGAGTTCTTCCCGGTCAGACTCGTTGTAGTTATCTCTTTTGTTGTCCTGCACTTATAACCTCAAAGCAGATTAAACGGTCATTTCAGGAGATTTTACAATCTTGACGGAAAAGATAAAGAAAAAACTGAAATATACCCAATGAGTATCATTATACCTGGCAGGGCCAATCGTAACATATTACGGTTTATGTAAACACGGATTTTTACTACCTGGCATTTCATTCAGTATAGGTATGTAGCGAGCGTAAGCTTTTTGATTACGGGAGGTGTCCTGGTTGTGGACGGGTGAGGCGGTCGATGGTGAGTGTGAGGGTGTTCATTATCAGGGTTATAAGGCCCATTTTTTCCGATGCCGTTACGGATTTGTTATTTCAGGTCAGGATGAAGTATGGCGATGGTGGCTTTGCTTTTCAAATCCTGCTGCAGGTCGAGCATTCGCTGAGTTATTACCCGCCGAATGATGGCCTGGTTCAGTTCGTCGCGTACGTCGTCGAGTTTTACGTTGTCGGACGGAAAAGACTTTTCCAGTTGTAATATGCACCACCATTCCAGATTATCGTTGTCGTAGTATCGGAATATTCCGCTGCGCCGGCCTGGCTGTTCGATGGCGAAGGCTTCCTCGCGAATTTTGGCGGGCACATCCTCGTCGGCCGGCGATCACGGGCCCAGCCGGCCATAATGTGTCAGCGTAGGCTGGTCCTGCGAGAACTGTTCAACGAGCTGTGCAAAGTCCGCCCCTTCGTCGAGTTTTCTTTGCGCTTCCTGTATGCTGCGGAAACTGCTCAGGACAAGTTGGCGAACGAGAACTTTACGATGATGCTGCCGTTGATGTTCGTCCTCGATCATTTTTTCGCTAACGATTACCTCAGGATCGACCAGGCGTCGCAGCAAAACCCTTTTTTCGATGATTACGTCAAATTCGTTGCGGGTCAGACCACGGCTGTCCAGCATATAGTTGAACAAGGCCAACTGTTCACGACGTGTCTGGCCGGGCGCCATATCTTCCAGAACACTGTCAAACTCAGCTTCGATATCTTCCGGGGCGGCGGTCAGTCCCTGCTGTGTAGCGTGTCGGCGGACCAGTTCCAAAAGCACCAACTCGTCCAGTACCCGCCGACCATAACCTGGCAGCAAGACCTTGAGCAACTGACTTTGGCGCAGCGGCTGACCGTCGATCAAGGCAACGGTGGGGTCATCCGAAGGTCCGGCAGGAATGGCCGGCTGGTGGGCTGCACAACCGGCAAGATTGACATAAAGAACCAGGCTCATCAGCCACCCAATGTCATATTTTTTAGTAAACATTCCTGAAAAAATACCAGATTAAAGGAACAATTAAAAGAACAAAATTTTGGCAAATACCGCGAAAGTTAACTCAATCGTTATGAGTATATATTTCTCTTGCGGTTCGATTGGGCTGATGGTATATCTCTTCTGTGACTGAACCTACAAGCCAGAGGCGCCAGCGGATGAAAATTGATGCACACCAACATTTTTGGAACTATGACAGACAGGAATACTCATGGATCGACGAGTCCATGGCGTCTTTGAATCGCGATTTTCTGCCTGGGGATCTGGCTGAGTTACTCAAACAAAACAACATCGACGGTACGGTAGCCGTCCAGGCCCGGCAGAGTCTGATCGAAACCGAGTGGCTTTTACGACTGGCTGAGAACCACAATTTTATCAGAGGCGTTGTCGGGTGGGTCGAGCTGGCGAGTTCGCACGTAGAGTCGGATATCGCCCGTTTCGCCACGAACCCAAAACTCAAAGGTTTGCGGCACGTACTGCACGACGAACAAGATGACCGATATATGCTGCGTGACGATTTTCTACACGGTCTGGCTAAACTGCAAAAGTTTAACCTCACATACGATATTCTCATTTTTCCCCGCCATATCAAATTCGCGTGTCAGCTTGTTCGCCGGTTTCCGCAGCAGCTTTTCGTTGTGGACCACATCGCCAAGCCGGCTATTAGAACTGGTCAGGCGGGGGCGTGGCGGCAGGAGATGGGGCAATTGGCCGAGGCAGAGAATGTTTATTGCAAGATCAGCGGCATGGTCACCGAGGCATCGTGGACCGACTGGAGCAAGGCCGATTTCCTGCCCTATATGGAGGCGGTGCTGGAGGCATTCGGAGCCGAGCGGCTGATGTTTGGCAGCGACTGGCCTGTTTGTACCGTAGCCGCAAAGTATGATCAGGTACTCGATATCGTTACAGATTTTCTCGGCAGGGTTTCTCCTACTGAGCAAGCAAAAATTATGGGCCGCAATGCCGTTAATTTTTATAATCTGCAAGACTCTCATAAAACCGGAGAACGAACATCATGACCATTCTTAGCCAAAAGCAACAATTGGGGACAACTGATCTTTCGGTGCCGCCGATCATTTTCGGTACAAGCTGTCTTGGCAATCTTTATCAGGAAGTACCCTACGAAACGAAACTCGCTATCGCCGGTGAATGGTTCAAATATGTCGAAAAACCGGTCGTGCTGGATTCGGCGGGCAAATACGGGGCCGGCCTGGCCCTGGAGATGATCGGCAAGACACTGGGCGAACTTGGCGTGCAATCGGATCAAGTCATTATCTCCAATAAGCTCGGCTGGAAACGCGTACCACTGAAAGGCCTTGAGCCTACCTTCGAACCTGGCGCCTGGTTCGGAATCGCTCACGACGGGGAACAGCACATCAGTTATGAAGGTATTCTTAAATGCTACCAGCAGGGCTGCGAGTTGCTCGGCAGCCAATATTCTCCGGCAGTCGTATCTGTGCATGACCCTGACGAATACCTCGGCGGCAAGGCCGACCCCGACGAGCGAAACAAACGTTTCCGGCATGTGGTCTGCGCCTATCAAGCCCTACACGAACTCAAGGCTCAGGGCTGTGTCAAGGCCGTGGGCGTAGGCGCCAAGGACTGGACCGTAATTCGTGAACTTGCTGACGCTGTCGAACTCGACTGGGTAATGTTCGCCTGCAGCCTGACCGTCTATACCCACCCGTCGGAGTTGATCAGGTTCATGGAAGAACTAAACAGAAGAAATGTCGGCATAATCAATTCCGCCGTTTTTAACGCCGGTTTCCTTATCGGCGGTGGATATTTCGATTATCGCAAACCCGACCCGAAAAGGGATGCCGATTTATTCGGTTGGCGTGACCGCTTTTTGTCGCTTTGCAAAAAACATGATGTAAGGCCCGCTACCGCCTGCGTACAGTTCGGCATTTCGCCGCCGGGCGTAATCAGCGTCGCTTTGAATTCGAGCAAACCGCAGCGCATACGGGAAAACGTCGAGCTGGTAAGCACAGCCGTTCCAGCCGAGTTCTGGATCGCAGCGAAAGATGCCGACTTGATCGACAAAAACTACCCTTACTTGGGATAACAGAATTTAAGGAAGATAATGAAAGCAGCCAAAATAGTACGACCAGGCAGCGTCGAAGTGGCCGAGATACCGCTGCCGCAAATAGAATCGGATCAGGTGCTGTTGGGGATCAGGGCCTTGGGTCTATGCGGCAGTGATTTGGCAACCTACAAGGGCCTGAACCCACTGGTAGCTTATCCGCGGATTCCCGGGCATGAAATCGACGCCGAGATTAAGGAACTGGGTTCGGATGTAGCCGCCGATTTGAAAATTGGTGACTCGGTTACGGTTTCACCTTATAGTGCCTGCGGCAAGTGTTCCGCGTGCCGGATCGGGCGAGTAAACTGCTGCCAATACAACCAAACCATGGGTGTTCAGCGAGATGGGGCGGCTACGGAATATATAGCTGTTCCTTACAAAAAAGTCTTTAAGGTGTGCGGCCTGACCGACGAACAAATATCGCTTATCGAACCTCTAAGTGTAGGTTGGCACGCGACCAACCGGGCTGAAGTTTCTCCGGGGGATATTGTGCTTGTTTTCGGCTGCGGCGTTATCGGTCTGGGCGCTATTATCGCCGCCGCGTACAAAAAGGCAACCGTAGTTGCTGTGGATATTGACAATGCCAAGCTCCAAAAGGCACAAAAACTCGGCGCCAAGTTCACCATAAACTCTGAGAGGCAAAACCTGCCGGCTATGGTTAGTGAAATCACCGCCGGTTATGGTCCCCATGTGGTTATCGAGGCGGTGGGATTGCCGGCCACCTTCCGGCAGGCTGTGGAGATCGTATGTTTTGCCGGGCGGGTCGTCTATGTCGGTTATGCAGGGCAAAAGGTCGAGTACGAGACCAAACTGTTTGTCAGTAAGGAACTGGACATCAAAGGCTCACGAAACGCTTTGGACAGTGAATTTGGCTCGGTTATCGCGATGCTCACCTCTGGCACGATAGATATTGGTCCTTTGATCACTCATCGTTACCGTCTTGACCAGCTTGGCCAAGCCCTGGGGTTTTGGCGGCAAAACCCTGCTGACGTAACGAAGATCTTGATTGGAAGAGGGCACGAGTAGTACGGTCAGTTTGAGCAATAAGAAAGCGGGACACGTAGAGCCGCGTAAGCGGAAACTCAATCGTTATGCGTATATGGATTCGTCCTATGAAAAAATTGGTAACGGCAAAAAAAACGATCCAATGGAAACCGCTTTGTATTCTTGCCCTGGCGGCAATACTGTGGGGCAGTTGGAAATATGCCTGCGGGCCGTCTCGTCCGGCAATTGAATTCGACGGCGTGGATGACTATCTTTTGTGTGATGACGAGCCAAGCCTGGATGTTACCGATCAGATTACCGTTGAGGCATGGGTCAAAGGCCGATTTGCCGACGACGCCCAACATACGATAATACGCAAAGGCAATGCGTACTATCTTGGCGTTGCCAATCATCGGCTGAATGGCGCCATTAACACGACCAATTGGAAAACTGTTCAGGCAAGCTCTGTATTGACCGACGATCGATGGCACCATTTCGCCATGACATATAGCAGAGTCGAACCGGCTCCGAAAGCGACAACCCTGGACGACTTCAATGGTTTGAGAATCGATGGCGACAGGCCCGCTGTGCGGGGCGGTGCTCCCGGTGAATTCGACGAACATATTCGGGAAATAGGAAACGTACTGTGCGAACCGGACGAACCCGATCCAGGTAAGAAATACAAGATTTTCTATAGCGGATATCATGGCACTTATAAAGGAAACAATGTTGGCATCGGCTATGCGTATTCAGCGGATGGAAAGACATGGACCAAACACCCCAACAAAATCATCGACCGGCCTCTCGAAGACCCTTATGTCGTAAACAACGATGGTACGTATTATTTATTTGCCGAAGACAAAGCCGATATGCCCTTCAGAAACATTCGGCGTTATCATTCCCCTGACTGCCTGAACTGGGCCGATGACGGTGATGTGTTTGACGTACGGGCCGGCGGAGACCCTGTTGATTGGGAAGCTCAGGACGTCAGCTCGCCGGTTGTCTGGATCGAAAATGATATTTGGTATCTGCTTTATGAAGGAAGAGGCGGAGGATATTGGGGTAAGATCGGGCTGGCTACTTCGCGCGACGGCGTGCATTGGACCAGATACAAAAACAATCCCGTCTTTGACAGCGGCTCACCTGGAAACTGGGACGAAACCAACGTTGTCTGCGACGACATAATAAAAGTTGGCGCAAGATATTACATGACCTATCACGGCTATGGCGCCTCGGGACCTACCGGTTATTGGTCGGGCCTGGCTTATTCCGACGATCTGCACAACTGGGTCAGGCACTCGGACAATCCATTTTCTATTTGTCTGACGGTTATGTTTTTGTACGATACGGAGTATGTGTTATTTTGTGAAGACATCGGTGGGGTCTTTCGATCCAATCCCTGTATAGTTTCTTCGCCCCGTCTTTATATTGACGGTCTTGAGCAGCATTATCTTATCAGGCAAGACTGCGATAACGCCCCCATAACCGCCGACGACCACCCGGTGAGCATTGGTAAGTCACCCGTAGGAATCCCATATTTTTTCCGGGGAAGCATCAGCCGCCTGCGCATCTGGGGTCAGGCTCTGAGTCCACGTGAAATCCGCTGGGCAATGGACGGGGTCTTAGCTGAAAACGAACCCAATTTGGTGGCAGCCTGCTGGGAATTCGACCAGGGTGGGGGCTGAACCGTTTATGCCCCCTTCAACTCCGCTAATCATGACTATTTGGCCCATTAAAAAAACGCATCGCAATTTTTTTACTATTGACATTCTGTCGGGCGATACCATAGAATCCTGTGCAGGCCAAATTTGTAAAATCAATCTTATTTGGAGGTGCAGGCTATGTCGGATGTCAACAATACGATAAATCTCAGGAAAATATTGTACCCAACCGATTTTTCGGAGCATTCGTTAGCGGCCCTGCCACATGCCCTGAGCCTTTCGCAGCAGTACCATACCGAGTTGCACTGCCTGCACGTGGTCGATGAGACGTACCAGTATTGGGTGGCCGGGACCGACAACGCAGTACCAACGGTCATCTCGGACGATGAAATAATGGATTCAGCCCTGCAGCAAATGGACGAATTCATCGCTAACCATCTGGTTCAGGCAAAAGATCAATTGGTAAGCACAGTTATTCCCGGCCGTCCTTTTGTCGAGATAATACGCTACGCCAAAAAGCACGAGATTGATTTAATAGTAATCGCCACGCACGGTCACGGAGCACTGGCCTCGATGTTACTGGGCAGCGTCACGGAAAAAGTTGTTCGCAAAGCCCCTTGTCCGGTACTGACCGTTCGGCAGCACGGGCACAAATTCGAAATGCCCTGAAGCAGACCCGTGGACTAACGGGGTCGGTTTTGCAGAGCGGTTTGGCTGTGGCTCTTGCCTGTTTAGGTTATTTACTTTTTTTGCTGATCGGGCTGGTACTCTTTTTTGATGACGGGGGAGTTAGTTTTTTGGGTGGTAGGGTCGGTACTTTTTTGGGTGACCGGGTCAGATGGAGCTTTGACGATTTCGAGTAGTTCTATCTCGAAGATCAATGTAGAATTAGGTGGGATGTTTCGGCTTCCGCGTGCGCCGTAGGCGAGTTCGGACGGGATAAACAATTGCCATTTAGCCCCGGTTTTCATAAGTTGTATCGCTTCGGTCCAGCCTTTTATAACACCGGTAACAGGGAAGGTGGCAGGTTCGTTTCGTTTGTAGGAGCTGTCGAATTCCTCGCCGTTTAAGAAGGTTCCGCGATAGTTGGTCTTTACCTTATCCTGAGCGGTAGGTTTTGGGCCGGTGCCTTCGGTAATAACTTTGTATTGCAAACCGCTGGGCAGGGTCTGTACGCCGGGTTTTGTTTTGTTTTCTTCCATAAACTTAGTTCCGGCGGCCAGGTTTTCTACGGCCTGTTTTTCTAGTTTTTCGGTCCGTTGAGTCTGCATGCGGGTGCTAAAAGCCTGTAAGGTTTGTTGGGTTTGATCTTCAGTCAAGGCAAGCTCTCGCTGATCGAAGGCGTCTTTTAGGCCCTGGATCAACATGCCTATATTAAGGGCAAAATCGTCTTTTTTCAAGTCCAGCAGGCTCCGGCCCATCTGGGTGCCAATAGCATAGCTGACCTTGTCCTCCTCGTTTTTGAAGGTTGAATCGGCTTTTTTCGCCTCCAGCTTTGGCTCTAGATTGTCAGGAGTCGGGGTTTTCGCCTTATCCTCGGCAGCATCTACGGTTATCATCTGAGCTAACACTACAACTACTGTTACTAACAAGATTTTCGCGTTCATTTTTTTCACCTTAAGCTAAATGGTTTTTCTTATGTATTCAAACGCCACAAGTGACGTTTCCAACGTAAATTTTCAAGCGGTTCGCATTATAGAGGAAAGCCACAAAAGAGTCAACCCCTAAAATGATTTTATTGGGCGGCAAGGCGCCCGGTAATGTATAAAGCGTATATTGCCGGCCCGTAATTTCGTATAACATCTTGATAATTATGAACTTACCAGCTTTTGCCGAAGAGGTCGGGTTTTTGGTTCAGAAGGGACAGGTTAGCTGGATCGTCGCTCCTTTTGGGGAAGTGGTAAGAATAAAGCTGAGGTTGTCGGTTTGGCTGGAGTTCTTTGCCGATTTCAGGTTATTTTTGGTTATCTACCTTTTTTGGTCGGTTTTTGACGATTTCGAGTAGTTCTATCTCGAAAATCAAGGTGGAATTAGATGGGACGCCTGGGCGTTCGGATTCGCGATAGGCTAGTTTCGGCGGGACAAACAGTTGCCATTTAGCTCCGGTTTTCATGAGTTGTAGCGCTTCGGTCCAGCCATCTATAACAGTGCTAACAGGGGCGGTGACAGGTTCATTTTGTTTGTAGGAGCTGTCGAATTCTTCGCCGTTTAAGAGTGTTCCACGATAGTGGATTTTTACCTTATCCAGGAGGTTAGGCTTTGGGCCGGTGCCTTCGGTAATAACCTTGTATTGCAAGCCGCTTGGCAGGGTTTTTACGCTGGGTTTGTCTTTGTTTTCTTCCATAAACTTAGTTCCGGCAGCCAGGTTCTCTGCAGCCTGTTTTTTCTGTTTTTCGGCTTGTTGAGTTCGTATGCGGGTCAAAAAAGCCTGGTAGGTTTGTTTGGCTTTCTCTTCAGCCAAGACAGGCTCTCGCTGATCGAAGGTATCCTTAAGGCCCTGGATCAACATGTCCATATTAACGACAAATTCCTTTTTTTTCAAATCCAGCAGGCTCCGGCCCATCTGGGTGCCAATGATATAGCTGATCTCGTCCTTTTCGTTTTTGAAGATTGAATCGGCTTCTTTCGCCTCCAACTTTGGTTCTGGATTGTCAGGAGCCGCCGTTTTCGCCTTATCCTCGGCTGCATCTATGGCTATCATCTGAGCTAACACTACAACTACCGCCACTAACAAGATTTTTGTGTTCACTCTTTTTACCTTTAAGCTAAATGGTTTTTCTTGTGTATTTAAATGCCACAAGTGACATTTCCCACGGGAATTTTCAAGTGATTTGCATTGTAAGGGAAAGCCACAAAAGAATCAACCCCCAAAATGGTTCAAGTGGACGGCAAGGCGCCCGGTAATGTATAAAGCGTATATTGCCGGCGTCACAACTGCGCATAACATCTTGATAATTATCAACTTACCGGTTTTTGTCGGAGGGGGCGACCCTTCGGCTTCGCTTGGGACAGGCGGTGCAGGAAGCTGCAAACTCATAAGAGTTGAATTTTTGAGATCAATTTGGTATTTTATTGGAAAAGAGGCTCAGCGGCGTAGTTGGGCTAAGATGTATATGGTATATGGATCCCAGATAGGGTAAATCCAGTGAATACATCAAATATTATTCGTAGTAAGAAACAGGTATCGTCTGGATTAACACGGCGTGAGACATTGAAATATGGCCTTTGCGGCGGCTTGGCGGCAGCCATGCCCGCTGCCCTTTGGATGGGCGGATGTGGCAGCCAAAAACATGGGAAAAAACCAAATATTTTCCTTATTAGCGTCGATACCCTGAGAGCAGATCACTTGAATTGTTACGGATATTCAAAGAACACATCTCCCAATATTGACAGTTTTGCCTCAGAATCGCTGCTGTTTGAGAATTGCTTTTCACATGCTTCAACAACAAGTTCCAGTTGTGCCAGCTTTATCAGTGGTTTTCTGCCACACGAAACACAAGTTTATGAAAATCTTCCTATGCCGCCAAATGTTGAAACGATATCGGAGATTTTAGAGCCTCATGGATACACAACCCTGGCTGTCGTCAGCAATTATGTTTTACGTAGTGTGAGGGGGTGGGCGCCCGGCTTTTTGATATATGATGATACAATGGACCAGCAGGAACTCGTTAGTACGCTTCCGGAAAGAATTGCAACATATACAACTGACCGAGCCATAGAACTTATTGAACAATTTCGTAATGATCAGTTGTTTATGTGGATTCATTACCAGGATCCTCATGGCCCGTTTACACCGCCGGAGAAATTTGCCGAAATGTTCCGCGATACCCATCAAAAACCACGCATACTTAAAGTTAACGAGAACAGAACAGGCCGTGGCGGTATCCCACACTATCAAATATTAGGTGACAATAGAGACTTTGACTTTTATGTTTCTCAGTATGATGGCGAAATACGTTATATGGATGAAAATTTCGGGCGGCTGATCGACACTTTACGGCGGTTAGATTTATATGGCGATTCTATCATAATATTCACCTCAGATCACGGAGAAGGTATGGGTGAACACGATTATTATTTTGCCCATGGCGAATACCTCTATAGTGATCAGATACATGTGCCACTCATCATAAAATATGGTAAACAATTGAGCGGCAGAAGAACTGACTTTGTTCAGCATCTTGACCTCATCCCTACGATATTAAGCATGCTCGGCATGGAGCCGAATGAGCGTTTTCGTGGCCGTGATTTACGTAAGGCCAAGAAAAAGAGCAAAGAAATTTTTGCTGAAATGAGAGCTACGACAGTCAGGGATGGTGTCAAATTTTCTCTTATAGTGGATCCCTTCAAGTTAATTTACACGCCTATTGATAAGCAATACGAACTGTTTGATCTGAGAGAAGATTATTATGAAGAACACGACATGATTAATAACACGAACTACAAAGAACAAGTCGAGGATCTAAAAGCCAGGCTACATCGTATCCATAAGGATGACCGCCTTCAACTCGGGATCGTCAATATTCCACCCAAACTCACCGACGAAGAGATAAGAAAACTCAGGTCGTTAGGCTATCTCGATTGAATCATTGGTTCAGAAGGAAAAGGTTAGTTGGATCGTTGCTCCATTGAGGGAAGGGGTAAGAAGAAAGCTGATGTTGTCGGTTTGGGAAGGGTCGAAGAAATAGTTGTGGATGAAGGCGGAGAGGAAGTGTCCGAGGGCGGCGCCGAAAAGGACGTCTGTGGGATAATGGGCTCCTCATAAGAATCTGTACATGGATATGCCAAAAAATGACTGGTTTCTTCATGGGGGCTTTGCGCCCAAACTCCCAGGATTTTGCGCTTTAATGTCAATCCCGGAGTTTTTAGTTT
>Ga0105095_10001944_pt1 | contig 11021 bp, 8 predicted proteins | sample PPLLak2March2015_2_FD_79180 | JGI IMG/M metagenome (GOLD analysis project Ga0105095, IMG submission 79180) | Freshwater sediment microbial communities from Prairie Pothole Lake near Jamestown, North Dakota, USA - PPLs Lake P8 Core (3) Depth... | ecosystem: Environmental > Aquatic > Freshwater >... | reverse complement strand
GGGTACGTTCCGCCCTGGAGACAAGCCGGTGTGGTCGCCGCCCGCAACCGGCGGCCCCGTGTCGTCGGGGTTTCCTGCGGCGGCGGCTGGATCACCGACGACGACGGGGCGTCGTGGCGCGTGGGTACCAGGGGAATGTTCGCGGAGTACATGCCTCCGGAGGAGCGCGAGGATCCGGCAATCCAGGATCCTCACCGCATGGTGATGTGTCCTTCGGACGCGAACGTCCTCTGGGTCCAACATCACAATGGGGTCTTTCGTTCGTCGGACGGCGGCGAGAGCTGGCAGTCGATTTCCTCCAAACCGAGCTCCTTCGGGTTCGCCGCGGCGATCCACCCGCGCGATCCCAGGACGTCCTGGCTCGTGCCGCTGGTGAAGGACGAGCACCGCGTACCGGTGGACGGGAACGTCGTCGTCGCCCGCACCCGCGACGGGGGAGAGAGCTTCGAAGTGCTCCGCGAAGGGCTTCCGCAGGAGCACGCCTACGACGTCGTTTACCGCCACGGGATGGACGTCGACAAGACGGGAGATCGCCTGGCGATGGGCTCGACGACGGGATCGCTCTGGCTGAGCGAGGACCAGGGCGATTCGTTCCGGACGCTCTCGACGCAGCTTCCGCCGATCTACAGCCTGCGGTTCGCCTGAGTTCGAAACAAGACGCTTCTCATCGAGAGCGAGCCCCAGTCGAAGCCTTCGATAGGGAAGGAAGCTTCGTCGCGCTCGTCGGCCGTTGCCGCCGCGTACAAGAGGGGAAGGTAGTGATCCGGGCTGGGCTGAGCCATCCTCCCGTCTTCGGTCTCGAGGAGGCGCGCGAGGGCGTCGCCGTCCCGTCCGGCGCAGGCTCGCTTCACCGCTTCGTCGAATCGCGAGGCCCAGTCGGGAATCGAGTCGTCTCCTTCGGCATGCCGCCGCATCGCGTAGCCGAGGTTATGGGTGACGTTGCCGCTCGCGAGAAGGAGAACCCCTTCGTCGCCCAGGCTGCGAAGGGGCCGCGCGACCTGGTAGTGCTCCCGCGGTGTGAGCCTCTCATCGAGACTGAGCTGAACCACGGGAACGTCGGCCTGCGGGAAGAGATGGATCAGGACCGACCACACGCCGTGGTCGAGGCCGCGCCGGTCGTCGAGAGCGACCCGGTCTCCGAGGAGCGAGCGCGCTCGATCGGCGAGAGCCGGGTCGCCAGGCGCGGGGTACAACACCTCGTGGAGTGCTCGTGGGAAACCGCCGAAGTCGTGGATCGTCGGCGGACGAGGATGGCCGGTGATCCGGGTGCCCTCGACGAACCAGTGAGCCGAGACGGCGAGCACCGATCGGGGTCTTTCGAGCCGTGTCGACAGCGCGCGAAGAGCGCGGCTCCAGCGGTTGTCCTCGATGGCGTTCATCGGCGAGCCGTGCCCGACGAAGAGCGCGGGCATGCGATCAGGTGTTTCGGGCATGTTTCCGCGGCGCCCGGGCGTCGAGACGCGTGATTCCTTCCTCGACAGCGGCCTCGTAGGCGGCCAGATATTCCTCTTCCGTGATCCGGCGGTGGATCTCGGGATAGCGCTCGGTCTTGAACGCGGGATAGTACTGGTCCATAAGGTTCACGTAGACGTTCGGAGAGATCTCCCGAGCGAGGAAGCGCATGACCTCCCGGGTCTCCGCGGCTCCGCCGGGCATGACGAGATGCCGCACGAGGAGGCCGCGTCTCGCGAGCCCGTTCTCGCCGAGGACCAGATCGCCGACCTGGCGCTGCATCTCGACGAGGCCCTCTTTCACCGCCCGCGCGTAGTTCTCCGCCTTCGAGTAGCGCTTCGATGCCGCGGCGCTCCAGTACTTGAAGTCGGGCATGTAGATGTCGACGATGCCGTCGAGAAGCTTCAGGCTCTCGAGGGAGTCGTATCCGCTGGTGTTGTAGACGAGGGGGAGCCGAAATCCGGCTTCGATCGCGAAAGGCAGCGCCTCGACGATCTGCGGCACCACGTGCTCCGGGGTCACGAAGTTGACGTTGTGGCAGCCGAGCCCCTGAAGCTCCAGCATCATCGAGGCGAGCTCCTCGGCCGTGACTTCTCTTCCGGCAGCGTTCTGACTGATGTCGTAGTTCTGGCAGAAGACGCACTTCAGGTTGCAGTTCGCGAAGAAGATGGTGCCCGAGCCGCGATGGCCTCGGAGGCAGTCTTCCTCTCCGAAGTGGGGAAAGTAGCTCGCTACAACTGCACGACGGCCGGTGAGACAGACCGCCCTCTCGTCCTCCAGACGATTGACGTCGCAGTCCCGGGGGCAGACCCGGCAGGAGCGGAGCATCTCGAGCCCGCGCTCGACCTGGTTCCGCAGCTCGCCGCTCTCATGGGTGCGAAGATAGACGGGTACCTCGCTCATGTCGGGTGCCTTCAGTCGATGCCGACCTTGCTGCTGCGCCGTTCGGTCAAGATCGTGTCCCGCCAAAGGCCGTCCATCCGGGCAATCCGCTCGCGTCGTCCCACGACCCGAAAGCCGCATCGCTCCTGAAGGCGAAGACTCGCAGTGTTCTCGGGGAAGGTAGCCCCTTGAAGTGTCCAGATCCCTTGCGCCTCCGAAGCGGCGATCAAGTGCTCCAGCAGAGCCCGCCCGATCCCTCGACCGCGCGCCGATTCGTCCACGTACACACTGGCTTCAGCGACGCCGCCGTAGCATTGCCTGCGGGACACGGGGCTCAACGCCCCCCAACCGACGATGAGATCGCCGTCACGCGCCACGAGTCGACCGTTCGGAAGGTGAGCCGAATCCCATTGCTCCCACGAAGGTGGTTCGGCTTCGAAGGTGGCCTGTCGCGTCGCGATTCCTTGCTCGTAGATTGCGCGCACTCGAGGCCAATCCTCGGCGGTCATGGGCTCGATTCGCACGGCGTCGAAGCGAAGGATACGACGCGATGGGCGGGGTCGCAAAGGCGAGGAGTTGGTAGATGAGTGAGGGGCGACGTAGAGCAGGGCGCTGAAGCTCGCACGCTGCGTTTGCCAGGCCCGTCCCCGCGTCTCTTGACCTGCCTCTGCCAATCGTAAGGGTCTGAGGTCGGCCAAGTGAGACCTTACGTTGCATCTGGGATCGTCGTAACAGGCCGCGGACCGCGGCTTTCGGATTCAGCCGTCGGATGTGGTATACTGCCACATATAAGGATACGCTATGGCTCAGTTAACCCTGTATTTGGATAGAGATACAGAGTCAAGGGTGAAGAGGGCCGCCAGAGCCGCCGGAGTCTCCGTAAGCCGCTGGGTCTCGAATCTGATTCGGGAGAGGACGGCGGAGGTGTGGCCGGACAGCGTTCGGGAAATGGCAGGGTCCTGGCCAGAGACTCCAACAGCTGAAGAGCTTCGAGAGAAGTTGCCCGACGATATCCCGCGGGAGCCGTTCTGATGTACGCGCTCGACACGAACAGCTTGATTTACTTCTTCAAGGGCATCGGAAGCGTGTCGGAGCACCTGCTCGCGACACCACCGCCGGAAGTGGCCGTGCCGGCGGTTTCCGTGTACGAGCTCGAGGTCGGAATCGCGAAGTCGACCTCACCGCAGAAGCGGCGCCAGCAGCTCGACGAGCTCCTGCGATGGGCCCGGATACTGCCCTTCACGCGGTTGGAAGCCCGGGCGTCCGCCCGAATCCGCGCGGAGCTCGAGAAAAAGGGAGCCGCCATCGGTCCGCTGGACACGCTCATTGCGGGAACCGCAATGGCGCATGGGGCTACTCTCGTAACTCGGAACGTCGACGAGTTCGGTCGTATCGACGGATTGAAAGTGGAGAACTGGTACTGATCCCGCAGCCTATCGGCGGCGGATCCCCTTCAGCTTCGCCCTCAGGTAATCGCGGTTCATCCTCGCGATCCAGTCGATGCTGATGCCCTTGGGGCAGACGGCCTCGCACTCGCGGAAGTTCGAGCAGCTTCCGAAGATCTCCGCCTCCATCTGCTCGACCATCGCCACCGCGCGCCGGTCTTTCTCGGGGGCGCCCTGGGGAAGGATGTTGAGGTGTCCCACCTTGGCGCTGGTGAAGAGTTGGGCCGCGCCGTTCGGGCACTGAGCGACGCAGGCTCCGCAGCCGATGCAGCTCGCGGCGTCGAAGGCGAGCTCCGCCGCCGGCTTCGGAACGGGGAGGATGTTCGCCTCGGGGGCGCTTCCGGTTCCCACGGAGACGTAGCCTCCGGCCTGGATGATGCGGTCGAAGGCCGACCGGTCGACCATCAGGTCCTGGAGCACGGGAAAGGCGCGCGCTCGAAAGGGCTCGATGAGAATCTCGTCGCCGTCCTTGAAAGCGCGCATGTGGAGCTGGCAGGTCGTCGACCGGTCCCAGGGGCCGTGGGCCTCGCCGTTTACCACCATGCCGCAGGTTCCGCAGATGCCTTCGCGGCAGTCGTGGTCGAAGGCGACGGGGCGCTCGCCCTTCTCCTCGAGCCTCTCGTTCAGGATGTCGAGCATCTCGAGAAACGAGAAGTCGGGGCTGATGTCCTCGACTTCGTAGCTCTCGAAGCGCCCGGGGGTGTCGCGCTTCTCCTGTCGCCAGATCTTGAGATGGACGCGCACTACTTGTAGCTCCTCTGCGTCAGCTGAACCTCCTCGAACTCGAGGGGCTCGATGTGGAGCCGGGGCTCCGAGAGATCGCCCGTATACTCCCAGGCGGAAACGTGGGTGTAGCGCTCGTCGTCGCGCTTCGCCTCGCCCTCCTCCGTCTGGTGATCGACGCGGAAGTGGCCGCCGCAGGACTCGCTGCGCTCGAGGGCGTCGATGCACATGAGCTCCGCGAGCTCGAAGAAGTCCGCCAGGCGGCCCGCTTTCTCGAGCGATACGTGGACCCCCTCGCCGTTTCCCGCGAGCTTGAGGTTCTTTTTGAACTCTTCGCGCAGCTCGGGAATCCTCGCGAGCGCCTTCGAAAGCCCCTCCTTGCTCCGCGACATCCCGCAGTCGTCCCAGACGATTCTCCCCAGCTCCCGGTGGAACGAGTCGACGGTGCGGCTTCCCCGGGAGTCGAGAAAGCCCTGGATTCGAGTCCGGACTTCCGCTTCGGTGCCGCGAAACGCGTCGGAGTCGGTCGAGGTCTTCTCTCCGAGGTGCCCCGCGAGATAGCTCGGGAGCGTGTACGGAAGAACGAAGTAGCCGTCGGCGAGCCCTTGCATGAGCGCGCTCGCCCCGAGACGGTTCGCGCCGTGGTCGGAGAAGTTCGCTTCTCCGATGACGAAGAGCCCGTCGATCGTGGACATCAAGTTGTAGTCGACCCAGAGCCCGCCCATGGTGTAGTGAGGCGCCGGGTAGATGCGCATCGGGGTCTCGTAGGGGTTCTCGCCGGTGATGAGCTGGTACATGTCGAAGAGGTTTCCGTACTTCTCTACGATGGCTTCGCGACCCAACCTCCCGATGGCGTCGGCGAAATCCAGATACACGCCGTTTCGGAGAGGACCCACTCCGCGGCCCTCGTCCACGACCGCTTTCGCGTTTCTGGAGGCCACGTCCCTGGGAACGAGATTTCCGAAGCTCGGATAGCGAGTCTCCAGGTAGTAGTCGCGCTCACCTTCCGGGATGTCCCGAGCGGCGCGGTTGTCGCCTGCCTTCTTCGGGACCCAGATGCGTCCGTCGTTGCGCAGGGACTCGCTCATCAGGGTGAGCTTCGACTGGTGCTCGCCCGACTGGGGAATGCAGGTGGGGTGGATCTGCGTGAAGCAGGGATTCGCGAAGAACGCCCCCCGGCGATGCGCCCGCCAGATCGCGGTGGTGTTGCATCCCTTGGCGTTGGTCGAGAGGAAGTACGCGTTGCTGTAGCCGCCCGTCGCCAGCACCACCGCGTGCCCTGCGTACGAGCGGACCTCTCCTTTGACCATGTCGCGTACGACGATCCCTCTCGCCCGGCCCTGGTCGACGACCAGATCCAGCATCTCCGTGCGGGGAAACATCTCGACCGTCTTCGCTTCGATCTGACGACAGAGCGCCTGATAGGCCCCCAGCAGAAGCTGCTGGCCGGTCTGGCCCCGCGCGTAGAACGTCCGCGCCACCTGGGCGCCTCCGAACGAGCGGTTGTCGAGCTGGCCTCCGTACTCGCGCGCGAAAGGCACTCCCTGGGCGACCGCCTGATCGATGATCTGGAGGCTCACTTCGGCGAGGCGGTAGACGTTCGCCTCGCGCGATCGGAAGTCTCCTCCCTTGACGGTGTCGTAGAACAGGCGAAAGATGCTGTCGCCGTCGTTGCGGTAGTTCTTCGCCGCGTTGATTCCTCCCTGGGCGGCGATCGAGTGGGCGCGCCTCGCGCTGTCCTGGTAGCAGGAGCACTTGACCCGATAGCCCGCCTCTCCCAGAGTCGCGGCGGCGGAGGCGCCCGCGAGCCCGGAGCCCACCACCAGGACCTCGAACTTCCTCCGGTTGTTGGGCGCGACGAGCTTCAAGTGGTCGCGGTGGATGCGCCACTTGGTCTCGAGGGGGCCCGTGGGAACCTTGGATTCGAGCATGTCAGGAGACGATCCCCGCGAGCACGCCGAGCGGCACGCTGATGAAGCCCGCCGAGACGACGATCGCGAATACCACGGCGAAACGACGGCGCCAGGGGTTGTACGTCGGATGGCTCCATCCGAGGGACTGAAAGAGGCTCCAGAGCCCGTGATAGAGGTGAAGGCCCAGGAGAAGGTTCGCGAAGATGTAGACGGCGGCGATCGGCAGGACCTGGAAAGCCTTTACCACGTTCGAATAGGGATCCGTGGGTACGAACTGCGAGTGGACGGTTCCGAAGGTCAGGTGCATCAGATGGTAGACGACGTACAAGGCGATGAGGTAGCCGCTCACTCTCATGGTCCGCGCGGCGTAGTCCAGCTGCACCCCGCGGAGCTCGCGATACCCGATCGGCCGCGCGCGCCGGTTCTGGAGCGTCAGGGAAGTCGCCGCCCAGATGTGGAGGCCAACGGCGGCCAGCAGGACGAATCGCGTGACCCACAGAAGCCACGTGGGCGGGATGAGAGGGCTTCCCATCTCGCGCAGGAACTCCGCGTAGTGGTTGAACGATTCCGGACCGAAGAAGATCTTCAGGTTCCCGAACATGTGGGCGAAGATCCAGCCGAACAGGAATATTCCCGTTGCGGCCATGATCCCCTTCTTCAGGACGGCGCTCTGCGCTCTCAAAACACCCATACTATGCAGAGTCGGGAAGATCAGCGCAAGTCTTCGCGCAAACCAAGGTTGCGGATGAGGCGGTGAAGGTAGTTGGGGTGCAGGCCGAGGAGCTTCGCGGCCTCGGTGATGCTGCCGCCGGCGCGGGAAACTGCCTCGAGGATGAGCGCTCTCTTCTTCTCGGCCACCGCTTCGTGGTAGCTCCCGGCGGCGGCGCCGGAGGCCGATTTGGACTCGAGCATGGACTCGGGGAGGTCCTCGGGAAGGATCAGCTCCGTCGTCCCCAGAACTATCGCCCTCTCGATGACGTTCGCGAGCTCGCGGATGTTTCCCGGCCAGTCGTGGCGCTTCAGGATCGCGAGCGCATCCTTCGACACTCCGGCGATGCGGCGCTTCACCCGCTTGCCATGCTCGGATGCGTAGTACTGCGCCAGGAGCTCGATGTCTGCGGGACGCTCGCGAAGAGGCGGGAGCGAGAGCCGAACCACGTTGAGCCGATAGAAAAGGTCCTCGCGGAAACTTCCTTTCTTGACCTCTTGCGCCAGGTCGCGGTTGGTTGCCGCCACGAGCCGGATGTCTACAGCGATGGGGCGGGTTCCGCCCACGCGCTCGAACTCGCGGTCCTGCAGAACGCGGAGGAGATGTGCCTGGAGAGGGAGGGGAAGCTCGCCGATCTCGTCGAGGAAGACCGTGCCACCGTGGGCGATCTCGAGCTTGCCCTTCTTCTGCTGGATCGCTCCGGTGAAGGCACCTCTCTCGTGTCCGAAGAGCTCGCTCGCGAGAAGGTTCTCGTTGAGGCCCGTGCAGTCGACCTTGACGAGAGGCCCGTCCCGGCGCGGACTGTTGAAGTGGATGGCGCGGGCGGCGAGCTCCTTTCCCGTCCCGCTCTCGCCTTCGATGAGCACCGTCGATTCCGTGAGTGCCGCTCGGGCGAGGATCCTCTGAGCCTCTTTGAGCTTCGGGCTCTCGCCCACCATTTCGTGAACCAGGTGAAGCTCTTCCTGCACTCGGCGGTTCAGCGCCCGGAGACGCCCGAGCTGGCGCGACCTCTCGATGGCTCCCGCGGCGATGCTCGCGAGCCCCATGAGGAGCTCCAGGAGATTCGGTGGGAACTCCGCCCCCGGGGTCGACCGATCCAGGTAGATGGCGCCGATGATGCGACCTTCTGTCAAGAGCGGGAGGCACACGAGATTCGTGACACTGGAGTCCGCGAGACTCTTCCCCGAAAGGTCGCTCCCGACGTGGTTGCTGAGGACAGAGGACTTCTCCGCGAACACCTTCGCGAGAACCGTCCGGCTCAACGGAAAACGCGCCTCCGTTCCGCGGCCTCCCCTCGAAACAAGCGGCTCGAGCTCCTCGGGAGAGGAGCCGACGACGATGGCTCCGCGCTCCGCGGGTACGACCTCGAGGAAGCGATCGAGCACTTTTTCCACCAGCGCTTCGTCGGCGGTTCCGCCGACCGCTTGAATGAAGGAAAGCACCGTCGAGAGCGACGGGCTCTCGATCCGCTCCGGATGAAGGTACAGCGCTTCGTCCGAACGAAGCTCCACGGTCTCCCGCTTCCGAAGCGGAGCGTCGTAGAGCTCGAGGGAGGAGGAGGCATCGGATTCGCGATCGAGGAACAGGAAGCTCGCGCCCCCGAGAGCGACCCGGTCTCCGCCCCGAAGAATCCGTTCCTTGACGGGAACGCCGTTCACCAGCGTTCCGTTGTGGCTTTCCCGATCCGCGACTTCGAACTCGTCGCCGACCTTCCGGATCTCGCAATGCCTCCGCGATACCCACTGGGCGTCGATCACGATGTCGTTGTCCGGCTCCCGGCCCAGGGTAGTGATCTCGCGATCGAGGGCGAAGGTGTCTCCGGCGAGCGGACCCTCCATGGCGATGAGCTTCGCGGCCATTTTCAAGGGCTCCCGGCCCGCTCCTTCAGCTCCTCGAACCAGTTCAGGATCACGTGGACTTCAGAAGCCGTGCTTTCTTTCTCGGTGCGGATCATAACGAAGGACGTTCCGTCGGGGCCAGTGTCGTACCCGGCGTGGAGCACTCCCGCGCTGTCGAACGGAGTCTCGAAGAGCACTCCGGGTTTCGCCGCCTCGAAATCGGGGAGGAGTCGCACCTCGGTGACCATGAGGGAGTTGCCCCCGCGAAAGAAAAGCCGCGAGCCGTCCCGGGACCAGACGGGTTCGGTCCCGGTGTCGGTCGAGACCTGCCAGCGGCCCGAAGGGCCCGGGAATCGACGAACGTAGACCTGTTCCGTGCCGGACTCGTCCGAGGTGTAGGCCAGGTAATTTCCATCGGGAGAAAACACCGCGCCGGCTTCCGCGCGGTCGGTCCGGAGAAACGGCCGTGACGTCTGGTCGTCGAGGGAGAGGACGAAGACGTCGAGGTTCGACTCGGGATGGAGCTCGGTGTAGGCCAGGTGCTTTCCATCGGGAGAGACGCTCGTCGGGAACTGAGGGTTGCGCCCGCCCGTGATCCGCGAGGCTTCGCCGCTTCCGTCGGCGAGGGTTCGGTAGATTGAGAACGCGCCGTCTCGCTCGGAAGCGAAGGCGACGTTCCGGCCGTCGGGAAAGAAAACGCAGGCGGCGCTGTTCCCTCCGGAGGTCAGCCTTGTGAGCGTTTCCCGGGTGAGATCGTAGGACCAGAGGTCGGTGCGATCGTCCTCGGCGACGGTCATCACGATCGAGCGGCCATCGGGCGCGAATCGAGGAACCTGAAGCCCGGCCTTCGGCTCTCCCAGAGGCTTGGCCTCTCCGCTCTCGCTGACGAGGAACGCTCTCGCCGTGCGCTCTCCCACGGTTCCCGTCCCTCGCACGTAGAACAGATCGCCTCCGCGCGAGAAATCGTAGAAGGCGGCGCCGGTCCGCGGGTCGAAAGCGACGTCTTCCACCAGCACCGCCGGCTCCGACAGGAGACGGCCGGAGGAGGGGTCGAACCGGGCGCCATGGAGATCTCCGCCCCGGGCGAAAATGAGATGGCCCGTGGGAGCGTAGCGGGGAGACGAGGCGTCCTCGACGAGGCGGGTTCGCTCTCCCGTGGAAACGTCCACTAGCACGACGTCGAATCCGCTCTCCCTCCACGCGGTGAAGAGCGCCTTGTCGCCGGAGAGCGCCGCCGGCCACCGATGGCCGCGCTCCTCGTTCTCGAGCTCGGTCACCGACGTCGTGGGCCCTCCCGCCGCCGAAACCCTCGCGAGGCCGCTCGCCTCCGAGGGCGCGAAGAGGATGAAATCGGCGTCGGACCAGAAGCTCCCTCGCGGCGCGTCCGCCTGGGCGAGGACAATCGCGCTATCGCCGCGGAGGGAGAGCACCGAGAGCTTCGAGAGTCTTCCGGAAGCGAAGAAGCCGAGCCATTCGCCCGTCGGAGAGAAAAAAGGCGCCTCCGCCCCTTCGGTTCCGGGAACCAGAGTGGCTTCGAGCTGGCCGAGAGGCCGCATGTAGATCGCTCTCCGATCGCCGACCCGCGCCGCGTAGGCGAGACGTCCGCCGTCGGGAGAAACGGCGAGCGCGCCTCCGTTCTCGAGAGAGAGAGGCGCGGTCGCGGGGAGGTCGATGACGAATCGAGCGACGAGCGGCTCCGGGCCCGCCGTCGGGATCGCGCGCGAGAGAAGCCATACGAGCCCGGACGCCACCGCCGCGGCCGCCGCGATCGAAGCCAGGTGTCGTCGGGGTTTTTCCTCCGCGACCGCTTCCTCGATCTCGAGGCGGGCGTCGGCGATGTCGTGGAGGCGGTGGCGCTCGTCCTTGCGCAGGCACCGCTCGAGGAGCACGACGATCCCTCGCGGAACTCCGCGGGGAAGGGCGCCCCAGGACGGCTCGTGGCTGAGGATTGCCGAGAGCGTGTCCGCGAGCGTGTCCCGCTCGAACGGGCTCTTTCCGGAGAGGGCTTCGAAGAGCGTGACCCCGAAGGACCAGATGTCCGTCGCCTTTCCGAGAGATC
>Ga0105095_10001942_pt1 | contig 11026 bp, 4 predicted proteins | sample PPLLak2March2015_2_FD_79180 | JGI IMG/M metagenome (GOLD analysis project Ga0105095, IMG submission 79180) | Freshwater sediment microbial communities from Prairie Pothole Lake near Jamestown, North Dakota, USA - PPLs Lake P8 Core (3) Depth... | ecosystem: Environmental > Aquatic > Freshwater >... | reverse complement strand
TTTAAAGATTACGCCATTATTTTCATGCCCGTTCATTTTAATTATAATTGGTTTATCAAATCTTAAATGATGTGTAAATTCCATTGACTCAGCCGGCTTCTGTTCCAGCAGCCATTTCCAATCAAGATATCCCAATCCTTTTTCAAGATTAACTGTAAAATATCCGATCATAAAGGAAGTTAAATTCTGAAAAAAGTGAGAACCTTGTGAAGGCTCTACAGAAATTTCTTTAAAGTCTGCTTCAACTATTGCTTTAGCGCCTGAAATCTGTTCCCATGTAACAGGAATTCCAAGCCACGGATCAAGTGTTCCCCATCTTCCAACACCAATAAGAAGATAAGGTTTTTTTTCTGAAAGAAGCTTGTTATTAAAGAGATTCACTTCTCTTGCAACATCCCGGCTTTTCGCTCTTTCAAACTTATTATAATCTACAAAGATGATATCTTTTATATCATCAAGAACACCATTACCCAAAACCTGGGTGCTGTGACAGATCGTTTCAATTTCATTAAAGATGCCGATTGCAACTTCTTCCGATTCTCTCGTAATGACGAGAGGTCTCATCTGCAGAAGGCTAAACTGCTGTGGTTCATGACCATCTGTTGTAAGATTTCCTGCAAATTCTATTTCAATAGGAGTTCCCATTCCCCAGGTTCCCATATCAAGAAGGAGTTCAAGAATTTCGGGTAGAGGAAATAATTTGCTGCGAAGAATAGGACCAAATGTAATAACTCTTGCACCGTTCCTTGCAATTCCATCTGTTATTGTATCATTCTCAGGCGAATAAGTTGAAGCAACATTTTTTAAAGCACCATCTTCTTCGGCAACACTGATATCAAATTTTTTAATAAGCATATCGTGAGTTTCATATCCAAACTGTGAGCCTTCAGTTAACTGTAAAGCATAAAAATATCTCTGGCTGTTGTTCAATGATTCTTCAATAGAATAAAATTGAATGAGATCAGCAGGATATTTTGGACAGAAGCGAACTGTATTTCCTCCTTCAACAACAGTTTTTCCCAAACCAAGAGCAACAGAAACAATACCATCGGAAGATTTTTGAGGAAGAAGCGGATAAAAATTATGGGATTTTCCCACGCCGGAAAAATCAGGATAAAAACGGTTGCCTCTTGTAACTCCAATCATCTTCTGAATGATAACAGCCATCTTTTCTTCTTCAAGACGGTAAGTAGTTATTTTGATGTAATCTTTTGCTCTCTGATAAAACGTTGAAGCATAAACTCTTTTTATTGTATTGATAAGATCGTTTAACCTTGCTATAGGATTATGCTGGTTGTTGGGTATCATGTAAGTTTCATAAACACCGGCAAAAGGATGATACTGTGAATCTTCCAGAAGGCTTGATGATCTTACAGCAAGCGGAGTATGAATAAGATTGAGAAAAGCAGCAAGCTCGCCAAGAATATCCTCGGGGAATTTTTCCGCTTCTAAAAACCGCTTTGTAATTTCTATGTTATCATTACAGTTAATTGCAAAATTTCTTAATTCATTCATTTCAAGGAACTGATCAAAAACATCTGTTCCAAGTACAACAGCAGAAGGGACAAATATCTTTACGTTCTCAAACTGGTTGCGTACATTATAATTGTTAATGAGTGTATTTACAAAACCGAGACCTCTTGCTTTCCCGCCGAGAGAACCTCCGCCAATTCTTGCAAAGCTGTTGTTTATATCGAATGTTTCTTTAGAGAAATCAGTTATAATCCCGCGCTGCCTGTTATGCCTGTAATTTCTTAAAGTATGAATCAGGTATTTTCTTAATGCTTCAACAGAAGGGTAATCGGAAACTTTGCGAGGTCTTAATTTATGAGCGAGCCAGAATTCCGTTCTTGCCTTAAGCCAGTTAGAGAAATGGTTTTTTTCTGCATGGTATTTTATGCTTTCTTCAGGGACAACCTTAAGCTGTTGTTCCAGGCTTATGAGGTCATTTGCTCTTCCAACTTCAATTCCTTCAGGAGTTCTGAAAACAAAATCTCCAAAACTAAAATAGTAATTCATAAATTGTCTTAATTCATTAAGAAGAAGAGGAGAATCTTTTAATAGAAATGAAGAGCTGACTGATTCCGCAAGCTTAGTATTCTCAGGCCTATTGGACATCAAAAGGATTGGAATATCGAAATGTTCCTTCTTAGCATTATGGGCAAATTCAACTCCGGCTAACGGATCCTGTTTACCGTTTCTTGGAAAATCAATATCTGAAATTATTCCAAGAAGGAATTCATTATAAAGTTCATAATAATTCCAGGCTTCTTCATAATTAGAACATAAGAGAATCTTAGGCCGCGCACGCATCCTTAAAAATTTATGAGAGAGATTGATTCCTTCGGAGATTAATCTTTGAGACTGCTTCAACATTTCGGTATAAATAATCGGAAGGAAAGAAGAATAATGTCGTACATTATCTTCTATAACAATAATAGTCTGTACACCAACAACCTTTGTATCGTGATCAACATTCAGCTTGTCTTCAAGGTATTTTATCATTGCAATTACAATTCTGAAATCTCCCTGCCATATGAATATTTTATCAAACACAGATGCATCTTCGTGAAGAAGAAGATTATTCAGCTCTTTATTATCGTGGGCAAGAAGGACAACAGGAATTTTGAGGTTGGCTTCTTTAACAAGTCTCGCAAAACTTGTTGCCGGCATATCTTCAGTGTGCATTGTTGTGATAATCATATCAAAGCGGTTTTCATTCATAGCAAGATTAATTGCTTCAGCACCGCTTGATACTCTTGTAAGCTCAGGTGAATGACTGAGATTTAATCCCTGGTATTCGTTTCGGATCAGTTCATAAAGTCTGCCATCCTCTTCAAAGAGATAAAGATCATAAAGGCTTGAAACGAGAAGTATATCCCGTATCCTTAAACGCATTAGATTCTGGAAACCCTGGAAGCGGTTTCCATAACCATGCTCAACCCAAAGGTCATCAAAAGTATTTCTTATTTCTTCGAAATTGGGTTTCATATATTATTCTCATAATGTCATTCCCGCAGAAGCAGGAATCTCCTTTACATAATAATTAATGAGATTCCTGCTTTCGCAGGAATGACAATAAACAAATATTTTTTTACACAACCCCCTGGTCAATCATTGCATCTGCAACTTTTAAGAAGCCGCCGATGTTTGCACCGTTAACATAATTACCCGGAGTTCCAAACCTTTCAGACATCTCTATACAGGTTTTGTGAATACCTTTCATAATCAGTCTTAATCTTTCATCAACTTCCTCTCTTATCCATGGAAGACGCATACTGTTTTGCGCCATCTCCAATCCTGAAACAGCAACACCACCGGCATTTGCTGCTTTACCCGGTCCATAGAGAATTTTATTATCGAGAAATATTTTAACACCATCAAGTGTGGTTGGCATATTTGCACCTTCGCTTACAACATACACACCATTATTCAATAAGTTCTGAGCGTCTTTCCCGTTTATTTCATTCTGTGTTGCTGATGGAAAAGCACAGGCTGCTTTATTGTTCCAGAGAGGATTGAAATCATCTTTAGGATTTAATTCTTTATAAACAGCACTTTTATATTTATCTGTATATTCTTTTATTCTGCCGCGGCGTACATTTTTTAAATCCATAATGAATGCAAGTTTCTCCCTGTTAATTCCAGCCTCATCATAAATATAACCATTGGAATCGGAAACAGTTACTGCTTTACCTCCAAGATCAAGAATTTTTTCAATTGTGTATTGAGCAACATTACCGCTGCCGGACACAAGACAGATTTTCCCTTCCAGAGTTTCTCCTTTTGTATGAAGCATTTCAGATGCAAAATAAACCGAGCCGTAACCTGTAGCTTCAGGACGAATTAATGAACCGCCCCAGTTAATACCTTTACCTGTAAGAACACCGGTAAATTCATTCCTAAGCTTTTTGTATTGTCCAAATAGATATCCTATTTCTCTTCCACCAACACCAATATCTCCTGCAGGAACATCAGTGTTTGGTCCAATATGTCTGAAGAGCTCACTCATAAATGCCTGACAGAAACGCATTATTTTTAAATCGCTTTTTCCTTTAGGATCGAAATCAGAACCGCCTTTACCTCCACCCATTGGCAAAGTGGTTAAACTGTTTTTAAACACCTGCTCGAATGCAAGGAATTTTAGAATTCCAAGATTTACAGATGGGTGAAATCTCAATCCTCCTTTATAAGGACCTATTGCACTATTCATTTCAATTCTGTAACCTTTATTAATATGTATCTCTCCCTGATCATCAACCCATGGAACCCTGAACGAAATTATTCTTTCGGGTTCAATAATCCTCTCAAGCACTTTAGCAGTTCTGTATTCGGGATGTTTATCAAATACTAAAGCGAGAGATTCCGTAACCTCTTCAACAGCCTGGTGAAATTCCGGTTCACCCGGGTTTTTTGATTTGACTTCGGCCAAGAGTTCTTTTACATAGTTGGACATTTTCTTCTCCTGATATGTTGTATTGTTAGTTTATTACGAGATTGCTAGATTTAAAAATTGCAAGATTGAAGGGCGATTTTGAAAATTGAAAAATTTAAAGATAAAAAGATTGGATTCTCCTTAAAGTCTTTTCTTATCCTAATTTTTCAATCTTGTTATCGTGTAATCTTTTAATTTTATAATCTTTTAATCTTATTTAATTCCAGGTTTTAAAATTATTCCTTTATTTTTACGCCCATTAATTTTTATTGTAACCGGATCATTAAAATGAATATGCTTTGTAAAATTTAATTCTTCGACTGCTTCGCATTTAGTAAGCCAGTCCCAATCAATAAAGCCCTGATGTTCAAATGAATTAACAGTAAAATAACCAACTCTGAATGATGTAATATTCTGGAAGAAATGAGAGCCCTGCGAAGGTGTAACATTTAAATCTTTAAATCCTGATTCCACAATTACACTTGCACCTGCAATCTGATCCCAGGTAACCGGAATCCCGAGCCATGGGTCAAGGCTTCCCCAGCGTCCAACACCAATTAGAATATAAGGCTTTTTTTGTGAAAGAAGTTTAGAATTTAAATAACTGACTTCTTCACTAGCAACTCTGCTTTTTGATCTGTCAAATTTTTGTATATCAACAAAAATTATATCGTGAATATCTTTTATTGCCCCATTGCCTAAAACCTGCTGGCTTTGGCAAATTAAATCTTCAGGTATAATATTATCTACGTTCAATTCCTCAAGTTCATGACTAATTACCAAAGGTCGCATTTGGAGGAGAGCAAACTGTTTAGGTTTTCCAGGCTCAACCTTAAGGTTTACAGCAAATTCAATTTCAACCGGAACACCCATACCCCATGTACCAAGTTCTAAAAGAAGATCAAGTATTTCCGCAAGAGGAAAAGCTTTATGCTTTAAGATAGGTGCGAACGTAACAACTCTCTTTCCGCTTCGGGAGACTCCATCATATACAGCATCATTTTCTGGTGAATAAGTTGATCCGACAGAAAACAGGGTTTGATCTTCTTCTGCTTTCATTAATTCGTACTTTTGTACAAAATATTCGGGATTAATATCTGACCTTTCCTCTGATGTACCATTTAAATTTAGCGCAAAGAAATCCTGCTGTGCATTTTTTATTGTTTCTATAGTAGAAAAGAACTGCAAAAGATGTTTTGGAAATTTGGGACAGAACCTTACTGTGTTTCCTCCATCTACAACATATTTTCCTAAACCTAAAGCAACCAGTGCAATTCCATCAGTGGATTTTTGCGGAGGGACAGGATAAAAGTTATAAGATTTTGCAACACCGGCAAAATCAGGATAAAATCTCTCATGATGTTTTGATCCAACCAGCCGCTGAATAATGACCGCCATCTTCTCTTCTTCAAGACTATAAGCAGTAGCTTTCATATAATCTTTAGCTCTCTTAAAAAATGTAGATGCATAAACTGACTTTATGCATCTCAGCAGCTCTTCAAGCCTGATATCAGGATCAGGATCATTGTTCGGTATCATATAAGTCTGATATACACCGGCAAAAGGCTGGAACTGCGAGTCTTCCAGCAAACTTGAAGAACGAACTGCAAGAGGTTCGTTTATAAGTTCAAGAAGATATTTCAGCTTATTAATTACATCCTTCGGAAATTTTTTTGCTTCAATAAAACGCCGGGTAATTTCTGAATCAGGTACATCGGATAATGCAAAAAGATCTAGATGGTTTTCTTCAATAAATTGATCAAATATATCTGTTGCAATAACGACAGCAGAGGGTACGGAAATCTCCACACCTTCAAACTTAGATCTGATCTTTTGGTTATTAATTAAAGTATTTATAAATCCCAAACCGCGGGCTTTTCCACCAAGAGAGCCGCTTCCAATTCTTGCAAAGCTGTTTAAAGGATCAAATGTTTCTTTGCTGAAATCGGTTATTACTCCACGCTGTCTTAATTCCTGGTAAAGCTTTAAAGAATTAATAAGTAATTTGCGAAGATCTCCTGTTGATCTGAAATCAGTAACTTTTCTTGGTCTTAATTTATGAGCCAGCCAGAACTCAGTGCGGGCTTTAAGCCATTTTGAAAAATGATTTCTTTCTGCATGATATACTATGCTTTCATCAGGTACTTTTTGTAATTGCTCTTCAAGCTCCTTAAGATTGTTTGCTCTGCCTACTTCTTTTCCATCATGCGTTTGAAAAACAAAATCTCCAAAGCCAAAATTGTTAAGCATAAATTCACGCAGTTCATGAAGAAGGCGCGGGGAACCTTTCCGGACGAATACCGCTCCAACTTCTTTTGCTTTGTCTGCAAATCCAACATTACTTGATTGAAGAAGGATTGGAATATCTTTGTGCTGGGCTTTTACAGCTTCTGCAAATTTAATTCCTGCTTCAGGGTCTTTTTCACCCTTCATACGAAAGTTTATATCGAGAATAATTCCAAGGATAAATTCCTGGTATTTTTCATAATAAGACCAGGCTTCCTCATAATTTGTTGCGAGAAGAATTTTAGGTCTCGCACGCATTCTTAAAAATCTGTGAGTTATACTCACTCCTTCGGTAATTAATCGCTGCGATTGTTTAAAAATTTCTGTATAGATAATAGGCAGGTAAGACGAATAAAATTTTACATTATCTTCAACAAGTATTATTGATTGAACCCCGGCAGTCAAAGTATCATTTTCAACATTAAGCCTGTCTTCGATATATTTTATAATTCCCATTAATAATTTATAATCACCCTGCCAGATAAAAATGCGGTCAAAGATTGAAACATCGTAATGAGCTATAAGTTCTTTTCTTTCCCTGTTATCATAGGCAAGTAATATTATTGGAGTTTTGGGATCTGTCTTCCGAACCATCTCAGCGAACTGGATTACATGCATATCTTCTATATGCAAAGTAGAAATAATAAGGTCAAAGCTTTTGTCACGGGAGAGCAATTCAGTTGCTTCTGCACCGGTAGTAACATGTGTAATTTCGGGAGGCTGGCTTAAATTTAATGCCTGGTATTCTTCCCTGATTAATTCATATAAACGCCCATCCTCTTCAAACAAGTAAAAATCATAAAGGCTGGAGACAAGAAGGATCTCCCGCACTTTATAGTGCATCAGCTTCTGGAATTTCTTTATCCGGTTCCTGAAAACATCTTCAACATCAAGAGGATTTATCATATTCATTTTACCAGAAATATTTTCTTTTATTAATCCTGAATAGGATAAAGATAACCAAAAAGGGAAAAAGTAATAGCACAGAGTGATGGTCTGTGCTATAAAAAATTCATAATTATTATACTAAACCCTGGTCCAGCATAGCATCGGCAACTTTTAAGAAGCCGGCAATATTGGCCCCGTTAACATAGTTTTTAGGAACACCAAATCGTTCAGCAGTATTAATGCAGGTATCATGAATCTTCTTCATTATTTCATGGAGCCTAGCATCTACTTCTTCTTTCATCCAGGGCAAGCGCATGCTGTTCTGTGTCATTTCTAAACCGGAGACAGCAACACCGCCAGCATTTGCAGCTTTACCGGGTGCATATAAAATTCCTGAATCTCTGAACACATGGTAGCCTTCAATTGTTGTGGGCATATTTGCTCCTTCACAAACGCAAATACATCCGTTCTTTACAAGTTCCTTTGCATCTTCTTCAAAAATTTCATTTTGTGTGGCGCATGGCATTGCAACATCAACCTTAACACTCCAGGGTCTTTTACCGGGATAAAATTCAACTTTAAATTTATCTGCATAATCTTTAACTCTATCATTTGCACTTGCTCTTAACTTTAACATGAAATCTATTTTCTCACCGGTAATTCCATCCTTATCATAAATGAATCCGTCAGGTCCGGAAAGTGTAACAACCTTACCGCCAAGCTGAGTTATTTTTTGTACTGCACCCCACGCAACATTTCCAAATCCTGAAACGGCAAATGTTTTTTCCTGTACATCATGCCCAATTGTCTTTAACATTTCCTGTGCAAAATAAACTACTCCATAACCTGTAGCTTCAGGGCGGATTAATGAGCCTCCCCAATTTAAACCTTTACCTGTTAGGACTCCTGTAAATTCATTTCTTAATCTTTTATACTGACCAAATAAATAACCGATCTCTCTTGCACCAACACCAATATCACCTGCAGGTACATCTGTATTGGGACCAATATGCCTGAAGAGTTCGGTCATAAAGCTCTGGCAGAAACGCATCACTTCATTATCACTTTTCCCTTTGGGATCGAAATCAGAACCACCTTTACCTCCACCCATTGGAAGTGTTGTTAAACTATTCTTAAATACCTGTTCAAAAGCAAGAAACTTTAGTATGCCTAAGTTAACCGAAGGGTGAAATCTTAATCCTCCTTTGTACGGGCCAATTGCACTATTCATTTCAATTCTGAATCCCCGGTTAATATGGATTTCTCCCTGGTCATCCATCCAGGGTACACGGAATATTATTATTCGTTCAGGCTCTACCATTCTTTCAAGAATTCTTGAAGAGCGGTATTCAGGGTGACGATCTAAAACTATATCAAGTGATTCAACTATTTCTTCAACTGCCTGGTGAAATTCAGGTTCAGCCGGATTTTTGGCTTTTACTTCTGCAACAAGTCTTTTAACGTATTCGGACATATAAATCTCCTGTTTAATCTATAATTTATATAAATGGGAATTAAGCTGTAGGTTTAGTATAAGCTGGCAATAACAAGTTATGAACAGCAGCTTACCTGCGAACATAAATTCCCCTCTTTTTAATCCGGAAGATTCTCATAAATACTTAAGTAGTTTCTTCCATTGAGTATTACTACTGTTCAAAATTAGCAATTATCTTCTTTAAAAACCTCACTGTTTAAAAGTATTAATAGTTTCTTTCTCTGTATATCCCAAGAAAAAATCGTTTGGATTTTATAATATTTTGGGGTTTTAGGTATAAGGGTATAAGGTATATGGAATAACCTTATATTGTAATCTTTTTACTTATATAACTAATTTAACTTTTGGAATAGAAATTGTTTTTTATAAGAAAAACTCTTATTTCAGTGAAAAATAACTTGTATCACTTAACAAGGAAGAATAAATTAAAAACCGGTTCTTGAAAAATTTTAATTAAGGAGTCACAATGTCCCATTCGCTTATAAAAGAAAAAATTGATCAGGCAGTTAAGATACTGAATGAAAAAGATGTAGATATGTGGCTTACATTTGTAAGAGAAAGTTCAACTACAACAGATCCCATCCTTGAAATGATAGCAGGAATAAATTTTACATGGCAGTCTGCTTTAATAATTAATAGAGATGGAGATACAACTGCAATTATTGGTTCTATAGAGATTGATAATTTAAAACCTCTTGATCTTTATAAAAATGTTATTGGCTATGTTCAGTCAATCAGAGAACCGCTTACCGATTATCTGAAGACAAAAAATCCGCAAAAGATTGCAATTAATTATTCTCAAAATTCTGTTCTTGCTGATGGGCTTACATATGGAATGTTTCTCATCTTACAGGATTATCTTAAAGAAATTAATTTTGAAAACAGGGTTACCTCTTCGGAAGAAATTATTTCTCCTTTAAGAGGAAGAAAATCTCCTGCAGAGATTTCAATTATGAGGGATGCGGTTAAGGAAACTCTGAGAATTTTTGATGAGGCAGGAAATTTTATAAGACCGGGGGTTACGGAAATAGAGATTGCTGACTTTATTAAAGCGCTTACTAAAGTTGATGGTTATGAATTAGCATGGGATGAAGATCATTGTCCTGCTGTTTTTACCGGACCCGATACGCAAGGTGCACATTCAGGACCGACAGAGCGGAAAGTTGAAAAAGGGCATCTGGTTAATATTGATTTTGGAATTAAGTACAATGGTTATTGTTCCGATCTCCAGAGAACATGGTATGTTCTTAAAGATGATGAAGATAAAGCCCCGATTGATGTTGAAATAGGATTTAGTGTAATTCGTGATTCAATTCAAAAGGTTGCGGATCATCTGAAGCCGGGTGTGCAGGGATGTGAAATGGATGACATTGCAAGAAATTTTATTGTTAAAAGCGGCTATGAAGATTTTCCTCACGGTTTAGGACATCAGGTTGGAAGGAACGTACACGATGGAGGTGCAGGGCTTTTACCGAGATGGGAAAGATATGGTAAAACACCATTTATGAAAGTTGAAGAATCCCAGGTTTACACAATTGAACCACGCCTTAAAGTTGATGGTTATGGAACTGCAACAATTGAAGAAGAGGTGTTTATTACAAAAGAAGGATGTGAGTTCCTCTCAAAGCCCCAGAAGGAATTGATGCTGATAAGGGACTGATTTCAAAACTCACACGCCCTCGTATAAGCAGAGTAAAGCAGTTTATTGTACTCTTCAAAATCAATTTCAACTGCGCCAAACATTTTTAAATGGGGAGTCATATACTGTACATCGAGAAGAACAAAATCTTTTAGGTTAAGGTGCTCTAATAATTTTAGTAATGCAGTTTTAGATGCCTGCGGCACTTTTGAGAACATTGACTCACCAAAAAAAGCTCCGCGAAAAGTAACACCGTACAAACCCCCGACAAGCTTTCCATCCT
>Ga0105095_10001941_pt1 | contig 11027 bp, 4 predicted proteins | sample PPLLak2March2015_2_FD_79180 | JGI IMG/M metagenome (GOLD analysis project Ga0105095, IMG submission 79180) | Freshwater sediment microbial communities from Prairie Pothole Lake near Jamestown, North Dakota, USA - PPLs Lake P8 Core (3) Depth... | ecosystem: Environmental > Aquatic > Freshwater >... | reverse complement strand
TGCCAGTCCGGTGTATTGGTGAAAGGAGTACCGTCTATCATGAGGTAGGTGTTTATAAAACTGCGGATAAAGCTGGCCTTAGCCCCGTAAGTACCGCTGGTCCACCACCAGTTGGCATCATGAAGTTCGTTCAGGGTTAAATCCATAACCTGAGCCAACATTACTTCATCGCCTATCGGAGTTGGATTAGTGAACAGGGTACGATATGCTTTTGTCGGTCCTCCGGTTGTATAAATTGAATATATATCTGCATCTATAACTGCCTGAGCAGCGGATGCCGCCTCGGTCAGCCAGAAGCTGGCACTGGCAGTAAGACCAAGCTCAGTATGATATTTCCTGAAGGTGCCTTCGAACAGGCAGATCCTTGACTTTAACGCATACGCAACATATTTTGTAACCAGGCTGCGTGTTGAATTCACAGTTGATGTGATGTTAGTACAAGCGTAGTTGATATCAGCCAAAACCGAATCCATTATCAGAGTTCTTGAATTCCGTGGCCCGTAAAGAATTGTCGTATCAGAGACAGCAAGGGGTTTTCCTATCCATGGGACATCACCAAATCTCACAACTTTGTTAAAATAGAAAAGAGCTCTGAAAAATTTAGCAATGCCGTTATAATTCTTTCTTGTATCCAACGAGATTACCGGATTAACATTATACTTCAGGAAATAATTGATATTTCTCAGATCTCCCCAATCCCAGCCTGAGCTGTTTGTAGGAGCAAAAGCAGGCTGGAGAAAACTCGGGAGAGTCTTTACTGCAAGATAATCTGACATTTCATCCCGGGATGTACCGCCTGGTAACATTGTATAAAACGAATTGGCGTACAGATCCAGTCCCTGGACACTGCTGAATACCGGACCCCTTGATGTCTGTGCCTCTGGTAGTTGTTCCAGCTCACAGCCAACAACCATTATACCTATCAGGATAAACCACAAATATTGTTTTTTCATGACCGTAATTTTTAAATTGTTAGAATACAACTGAAAGGCCAAAGGTCATACTCTTTAGCAAAGGATAGCTATATCCGTCTCCCGAAGTACCTGAAGATAATATCCTGTCTGATTGATCCGTATTCTCAACATCAAGATGTTTTACCAGTTTGTAAAGCGGTGAATAAGACCAGAGGTTTTCACCTGAGAAATATATTCTCAGACCGCTTGCCCGTATTTTTGAAATCAGGCTGGCGGGCAGATTATAGCCTATCTGAATATTCTTCATCCTTATATAAGCTATGTTCTGCAGGTATTTGGTCTGGGCTACACCAAGAGTTCGGGTAGTAGCGTTCGATGCGGCACGAGACATTGTTCTCGGGAAATAAGCATCAGTATTTTCAGGTGTCCACATATTGCCGAGATGGAATGTAGGCACATTGTTGTATGGCCTGTTGTATTGTCCCCAGAAGAATTCTGCTTCAGTACTTGGATACCAGTCCTGCTTTCCAACACCCTGGAAGAAGGTTGAGAAGAAGAAATTATTCCAGTCTGCATCAAGGTTAATGCCATAGGTATAACGAGGACGATCGTTGCCGATTATTACCCGGTCACCCGGATTTGATACCCTGTTTGTACCTCTGTTGATTAATTTATCATCATTGAGATCCTTCAGCTTTATATCGCCGGGATACCAGATATTGGTCGGGGAAGCTCTCATCTCAGGATTTTGCTTTGCATGAGTGGCAATATCGTCTGCATCAACAAAAAATCCTTCGGTTATATAACCCCAGATTTCCCCGATCACCATTCCTTCATAATAATCAGTAAGACGTTTTTCAGGATTGTTGTATTTCTGAATCATTGCCTTGCTATCGGCGAGAGTGAACCTGAGACCATAATTAAGGGGCTTCCCACCGACCTGGAACATATCTTTCCAGGATATGGTAGTTTCCCAACCCTTTGTCTGAAGGTCGGCATAGTTTCCTTTTGGTGCTGTTGCGCCAAATACGGCGGGAAGGGTTAGTCCAATGGTAAACATGTCAGTGGTATTACGGATATAGTAATCTCCTGTAAACCGTAACCGGTCCGACAACATGGCAAAGTCCAGTCCGATATCAATGGTTGTGGAAGTTTCCCAGGTAAGATTGTCCGGAATTACATCCGGTCGGCTGGTATATTGCGGCCTCACGCCGTTAAGCAGCCAGCTGTGCTGTGATATGTTGAATGGTTCAAGATATACATACGGATCAATATTACCATTTCCCAGTGAGCCATATGATGCTCTCACTTTCAGATCATTAAGGATTTTCGGATTAACATTAAAGAATGGCTCTTTGGAGATCCTCCATCCCCCTGAAAATGAGGGAAAGAGTGCAAAACGCTGATCTTCCGGGAATTTTGAAGAGCCATCATACCTTGCATTGACTTCCAAAAGGTACCTGTCCTTGAAGACATAATTTAACCTTGAAAAGCCACCGAGAATTACCCATTTTTGCCATCCGCCACCGGTTGTTATTGACTGACCGAGTGTCAGGTTTATATCATTGGCATCATCGTATATGATACCGTTCCTCTGGACATAAAGCCTGTCGTAAGTCGATTGTTCATAGTTGTACCCTATCATAAACTTCAGATAATGAGCATTCTGGAAAGTATTTTCATATTCAGTATAAATGTTGGTGGCAATATACCTTGTTGAACGCTGTTCAAATGTCAGGTCATTGGTTGTTGTTCCAACATATGCAATCGACCCGGGTTTATTACTGTAAGGAACCTGGACTCTCTTCCTGTCAGATTCATAATCGGTATTCTGGAAGGTGAAATCGCCTTTGATCCTGAACTTATTATCGAAGAAAGTTGAAACAAGCCCGGTGGTATTTTTAAATACACGCCTTTCCGTATCTATCCCGTTTTTGCCGTACCAGTAATCACCAACAGTATATACGGATGACATGGTTAAAGAGCCATCCGGATTGAACATCGGTGAGCTCGGGTGACCCTCATCAGCGATATTCCTCCATATCCCGGCTCCTTCACCCACGTTCATCGGAATATGATAAAACATCTCGGAATAATCAGTATTATTGTTGATCTCGAGCCATGGAAATACCTGGATCGAACCCTTTGCACGGACGTTTTTCATGTTATAATCATCTGTATTATAACGAAATAATCCGTTCTGATTCATATATCTTCCTGATATCAGGTAGGTTGTCCTCTCACCGCTACCGGTTATTGCCAGATTATTTTCGGTAGCAAGGGTATGATCCTTATATAATTCACCATACCAGTCAGTACTTGCATAATAAACATATTCACCGTTGGACGGATTAATGTCTACCGTTTCATATGGCTGGCCTGACTCCACCCTTGCCTTAAATTCATCAAGGTAGGCCTGGGATACTTTCTGGGTCTTATTTATGTTCTGCGGGAATGAGCCGTCACCGTTCAGGAATGCTGCCGCAAACATACTCACATAAGTATATCCGTCAGTAACAAAATCAGGCAGGGCGACAGGTCTTTTTGTTGACAGATTTGTTGAGTATGTCACACTCGTTTTACCCTTTTCCGGATTCCTGGTGGTGATCAACACGACGCCGAACGCACCCCTTGCTCCGTAAATTGCTGCAGCACCGGCATCCTTAAGGACCGAAACACTTGCAATGTCGTTCGGGTTCAGCATGCTGGGATCACCTTCCACACCATCAATCAAAACCAGTGCGTTACCCCCCTGACCTATTGATGTCGTACCCCTGATATTGTAATTTGGTGCCTGATTAGGTCTGCCATCCAGCAATGTGATGTTCAGGTTGGGCAATACACCCTTTAGTCCCTGGGTAAGGTTTGTAACTGACCTGTTGTCCAGTACTTCATTTGTCACCTGGTCAACAGCCGCGGTAAGGTTGAGTTTCTTCTGAGTACTGTATCCCACCACAACCACTTCATCGAGTCCGGTGACATCTTCGCGGAGGGTGGCATTGATCACGGTCTGGTTCAGCACCTGTACTTCCCTCTGGATATATCCGACAAAGGAAAATACAAGTATTGAATTTGAACCGGGAACTTCCAGGGAATATTTTCCGTCAGCGACGGTAATAACCCCCAGATTTGTACCTTTCACCTGGACAGTGGCTCCTATCAAAGGCGCTCCCTGTGAATCGGAAACAGTCCCGGTAATTGTCATTCTCTGGGCAAAAACTGCACCTGATGCCAGGAACAACAACATCAACAGAGTTCTTTTCATAAAATCAGTGATTAGTTAATAATTAGAATTTAGGTAGTTATCCAACTTTAAAATTAAATAATAAGTTTTTTAATCATTCAGGATTATGCTAAATATTATCTGACCTCGATCACCGCCCACACAGGTAAATGATCCGATGCCACCTGTTCCATCTCCACCAGTGTCTGTTTTGTAGTATAAGTGTTACCTGTTGCCTTCAGTCCGAGAATATAATCAATGCATTTAGCCGGATTGTTTGAGGGGCTGGTGGGCGATGAAGTATTGGTCAGGATATTCCAGTAATCCTCAATGCTTTTAATGACCGGCGATTCAGGAATGGCATTCAGATCGCCTGCAAGAAATACCGGTTTGGAATAAATTTTAAATGAATTGCTTACTATATATGCCGATGAGAGCCTGTCTTCTTGTGTCAGGGAGAAATGGGTACATCCCATTACAAATTTCTCAAGCTCAACTATTAACAGACTTCTTTGTTCTTCACTCCCCGGGAGGGGGATACGTTTCCAGCTAACAGGTTTTTCCTTTGTCAGCATTCCGACCCCGTATTTACCTCCCTGATATTCAATTGAGGCTCCATATGTATGGTACATACCGGTAAGTCTGGCAAGCTCATTCAGTACAACCACACCTTTGCTCCTTTGAGTTGCACTGTCAAGTTCCTGTAGTGCAACTATCTCCGGATCAATGCGTTTGATAACATCAGCAACCCGCTGGTAATCGACAACCCCATCCATACCCTGACAATTTTTAACATTGTAGCTTAATATTTTGACTGTCAGGATAATATCCTTTCCACCTTCAGTTTTTTTCTCTTCGCATCCTGCTGCTGATGAAAGAAGAAGTACAATAACAGCAATAGCTGATAAAGTCAGATTTTTCATAGAATGAAGTTTATATGAATTTATAAGGGGCTGCTGGACCTCCCCGGCAGCCCCTGTTTCTTCTTACTCCCAGCCCGGGTTTTGCCCCAGGTTCGGATTGGTGATCAGATCTGTCTGCGGGATGGGATAGTAATACATCTTGTCCTCCCAGTTCCTGACAATGTTATTCATCCAGGTCAGTTCCCCGGTTGTGACATTTTTTAACCGTTGCGGATTAGTGGCAAGAGCTGTAACATCCACATATGTGACACCTGGTACCTGCTCAGCGGGTGATGGTTTGGGTGCCAGATAGAAAGCGACATCCTGGACACCGTCTTCATTAAGATCCAGAGGTGTTAAAAGTGCAGGAACATAAAAACCATTCCATTCCATTTCCATGAGTTCTCCTCTTTTCCATCTCAGGATATCACTGAACCGGAATCCTTCAAGGCACAGTTCAATACCTCTTTCCCTTCTTACTTCGAGGATCACTGGATCTGTTATGCCCGGGAAATAGTTTGCAATGAGGTACGGATCGGCAACTGTCGGTTTAGCTGTCAGGCCGCCGGTAATCCCGCCTCTTGCCCTTAGTACTCCTATAGTTGCAGCCCAGTCGGCATCGGTTAGCGTTCCAAGTTCAGCTTTTGCTTCAGCATAGTTCAGAAGCACTTCTGCAAAACGGAACATACTGATGGAATTGGTATTGAGCCTCTCGGAATCGTAGTACATATCGTCAAGCGTCCATTTGATGGGCTGGTATCCCGTAAAGGTATATGAAAAGATGGGCGGAGCAGCCACCTGAGTACCTCCGATGATCCTCTTGTAATCACCAAGACGGATTGTCTGTTTCAGCCTCATATCCCTGTCTTTCACTTCATCTTTGAACAACATTGTCGGCCAGGCTGGATTGTCTGTAAAGGGAGTTCCGTCAATATTCAGGTAAGTATTGATGAATGTTCTTATGAAACTTGCCTTATCACCGTATGTACCGCTTGTCCAGTACCAGTTGGCATCATTCAGGACCTTCAGAGCAATATCCGAAACTGCAGACAGCATTACCTCACTGATGATAGGTGTATTATTTGTGAACAGTGTGCGGTATGACTTTCCGGGACCTCCTGTTGTATAAATGGACAATCCGCTTTCATCCATTACAGTTTTAGCGGCTGTTTCCGAATGACTTAACCAGGCTGAAGCTGTTCCCTGGAGATTCAATTCAGTATGATATTTTCTGAATGTTCCTTCGAAGAGACAAATCCTTGATTTTAAAGCAAAAGCTACATATTTGGTAACTGTGCTCCTCGTATCATCCTTAATGGTTGTAATATTCTGGCAGGCATAATTTATATCGGCAAGAACAGAATCCATTATCAGCGTACGGGGATCGCGCCCTCCGTATAGAATAAGCGTATCAGCAACGTCAAGAGGCTTGCCAACCCAGGGAACATTCCCGAACCGTTTTACTTTTTCAAAATAAAAATATGCTCTGAAGAATTTTGCTATACCGAGGTAGTTTCTCCTTACTTCCAGGGGAACATCCGGATCTTTGCAGTTCACAATAAAATAATTGAGATTCCTCAGATCTGTCCAGCTCCATCCTGAGCTCAGCGTTGGGGCGAAAGCACCGTCCCTGATAAAAGTATTGACAGCTTTGACAGCCAGGTAGTCTGACATTGCATCAAGACTGGTGGTTCGGTTCGGTAATATTGAATAGAAGGAATTGGTATATAATTCCAGTCCTTCCTGGCTGCCGAACACTGCAGGTTTTGAGGCGGAGTCCTGAGGGACCTGTTCAAGTTCCTTCTCGCAACCGATAAAAAGGAAACTTAACAGGACAAACCAAAAATATTGTTTTTTCATTACTGTATCTTTTAAATGATCGTATTAAATAATTATGGATAAACCGAAAGTAAAGCTTTTCATGATCGGATAGTTGAATCCATCAGCTCCTGCACCGGGTCTCACTATCTGATCTCGCGGTCCGATATTTCCGACATCCATATGTCCTCTTCCAATAATTTTATACAGTGGTGAATAGGACCAGAGGTCCTCACCCGAAAAATAAACCCTCAGGTTATTAATTCCGATTTTCGAAACCAGATTTTTAGGCAGGTCATAGCCAATCTGAATATTCTTCAGCCTTATGTAAGCTACATTCTGAAGGTATTTGGTCTGAGCTACTCCAAGCTCCCTGTTAGTGGCGTTGGACGCGGCACGCGACATGGTTCTTGGCAAATATGCATCTGTGTTGTCAGGTGTCCACATATTCCCGAGATGCCACAAAGGTATATTGTTGTATGGCCTGTTGTATTGTCCCCAGAAATATTCAGACTCTGTGCTCGGGTACCAATCCTGTTTTCCGACTCCCTCGAAAAAAACTGACAGAAACATATTATTCCAGTCTCCACCCAGGTTTATTCCATAGGTGTATCGTGGAGATCTGTTACCGATAATCATTCTGTCACCCGGATCGGATACCCTGTTAGTGCCTATATTAATGAAATCATCATCATTCTGATTTTTAAGCTTGATGTCACCCGGGTACCATATACTTGTTGGTGAAGCTCTCATCTGAGGGCTCTGCTTTGCATGATTGAGGACATCTTCATCATCGATAAAAAATCCTTCAGTTTCATAACCCCATATTTCACCAATGACCTGTCCTACATAATAGTTATTGAGCAGCTTATTCGGGTTGTTAAACTTCTTGATAACTGCCTTATTATCTGCAAGAGTAAACCTGATATTGTAATTTAGCGGTTTTGAGCCAAGGTTGATATTATGCTTCCATGTTAATGAAGTTTCCCATCCTTTTGTCTGCAGGTCGGCGTAGTTTCCCTTTGGTGCTGTGGCTCCAAAGAGTGCCGGAAGCGTTTTCCCGATCGTAAACATATCTGTGGTATTCCTGACGTACACATCACCCACAAACCTTAAACGGTCCGACAGCATGGAAAAATCCAATCCTGCATTTGTAGTTGTTGATGTTTCCCATGTAATTCCGTCGGGCAGAACACTGGGATTCCTTGTAAGTTGTGGCAACAATCCTTTCAGTATATTACCTGACTGAGAGATATTAAATCTCTCAACGTAAGAATATGAGGCTACGGTTCCGTTACCAAGCGATCCATAAGAAGCCCTGAGTTTCAGGTCCGAAATAATCTTTGGGGATACATTCCAGAAGGATTCTTTTGAAATACGCCATCCGGCTGACACTGAAGGGAAAAAAGCATATCTCTGGCTGGATGGAAATTTCGAAGACCCGTCGTAGCGTGCATTGATCTCGAGCAGATACCTGTCTTTATAAGAATAGTTCAACCTTGAAAAACCTCCGAGAATAGCCCATTTCTCATATCCTCCATCGGTGGTGATTGCCTGTCCGAGGGCCAGGCTAATGTCACTGGCGTCTGCAAATATCAATCCGTTTCTGTTCACAAGCAGTCTGTTCCAGGTCGATTGTTCATAGTTATAACCGGCCATAACTTTAAGGTAATGTGAATCACCGAATGTGTTCTCATATTCACCATAAATGTTTGTGGAAAGATAGAGAGTCTTCGCCCAATCATTCTTTAGATCATTGGTTGCAACTCCGACATATAACAAGACATCCGGTTTACTGCTGTAGGGAACAGGAACACGTTTGGTTATACTGATATTGTCGTCTTTTCTGAAAGTAAAGTCTCCTTTGACCCTGAATTTATTATTAAAAAACCTGGCTGTAAATCCGCTTGTATTTTTAAATACGCTTTTGCTCATATCGATCCCGTTCTTCCCGTACCAGAAGTCTCCTACGCTGTAAACGGCTCCTGTAGTCAGAGTACCATCAGGATTGAACATTGGCGAATGAGGATGTGTATCAACACCAATTATATTCCAGATATCAACTGCACCTTCACCAACTGTAAAAGGATTATAGTATTTCATCTGTGAATAATCTGCATTATTTTCGAGTTGTAACCATGGCAACACCTGAATAGAACCCTTTGCACGCAGATTTACCATGGAATAATCATCCGAATTATAACGGAATATTCCGGGTTGGTTCATTAACCTCCCTGAAACCATATAAGCTGCCTTATCACTGCTTCCCGAAACAGATATGTTGTTGTCAATCACGGAGGTTGTATTTTTGTATAACAGCTTATACCAGTCCGTACTGGCGTAATAAACATATTCACCTGTAACCGGATCGATCTCTACCTCATCATAAGGCTGACCTGATTCTGCCCGTTGCTTAAACTCATCGAGATAAGCCTGGGAGAACTTTGTCTCTTTGTTTACATTCTGCGGGAAAGAACCATCACCGTTCACGAATGATTCAGCAAACATCCTTAAGAAGGTATAGCCATCTGTAACAAAATCAGGTACTGCAAGAGGTTTTTTAATTGAATAGTTTGAAGAGTACGTGATACTTGTTCTCCCCTGCTCGGGGCTTTTTGTGGTTATGAGAACCACACCAAAAGCGCCTCTCGCACCATAAATTGCAGCCGAAGCAGCATCTTTCAGGATTGATACGGTGGCGATGTCATTAGGATTCAGCAGGCTCGGATCCCCTTCTACCCCGTCGATAAGGACAAGAGCATTCCCTCCCTGTCCGATCGAAGTAGTTCCCCTGATATTGTAGCTCGGTGACTGAATAGGCTTACCATCCAGCAGATTGATATTCAGGTTAGGTAAAACCCCCTTAAGACCCTGGGTCAGGTTTGCAACTGATCTGTTCTCCAGAGTTTCATTTGTCACCTGGTCAACAGCAGCAGTAAGGTTAAGCTTCTTTTGTGTGCCATAACCCACGACTACCACCTCATCGAGTCCCAGCATGCTTTCACTAAGGACAGTATTGATGGTGGTCTGGTTTTGAACTGTGACCTCTTTTGCCGTATATCCGACAAAAGAAAATACCAGGACAGATCCGGGGCCTGCCACATCAACGGAATATTTCCCGTTTACGTCGGTCAGAACTCCCACATTTGTACCTTTTACCTGGACAGTAGCTCCGGCAAGAGGCGATCCCTGCTGATCGGCAACTGTCCCGTTAATAGTTATCCGCTGGGCATAAACTGCCGTCGATGCCAGGAATAACAGCACCACGAGAAATTTTCTCATAAAGAATATGAATTAGTTAGTAATTAAATGTAGGTTATCAATCACTGCTAAAATTACTGAAAAAATCAAGAATCTGTAACAAGTGAAATTTTTTATTTTTATTGAATAATCATCGTGAATAATTATCGTCTGATATTGTGTTTCTTATTAATCACTTATTATTACATTTAATCACTGATTTTTCAAACCTGACCTGGGTTATCATGGAAAAAGAAACAAAACCTGTCTCAAAGCGTCTCTATTCACTTGACGCTCTTCGTGGCTTCGACATGTTCTGGATCATGGGCGGAGAAGGCATATTCATCTCACTCGCAGCCATAACAGGCTGGCCGGTTTTTAAATGGTGGGCCGAACAGCTTGATCATGTGCCCTGGCATGGTTTTGTTTTTTATGATATGATCTTCCCTCTGTTCCTCTTCATTGCAGGGATCTCGTTCCCCTTTTCACTGGCAAAAAGGATTCAGAATAACGATTCCAGATCCTCTATATATAAGCATGTGATATTCCGGGGACTGTTACTTGTATTACTAGGCATACTATATAATAATGGTGTACGTTTCGATTTCGGGGAAATGCGGTATGGCAGTGTTCTCGGCCGGATCGGTCTTGCCTGGATGTTCGCGGCTATTATTTTCATGAATACAAAGACCCGTACCCGGCTCATCTGGTTTACCGGACTGCTGATCTTTTATTATCTGCTTTTGCTGATTTTCCCGGCCCATGATCTGGGATCCACTGATCGTTTCTCACAGGAAGGCAACCTTGCAAGTTTCCTTGACCGCCATCTTTTACCCGGCAAACTTTACCGCGGCAACCACGATCCGGAAGGGCTCATTAGTACAATGCCGGCAATTTCAACGGCATTACTGGGTATGTTCACCGGTGAGT
>Ga0105095_10001939_pt1 | contig 11033 bp, 9 predicted proteins | sample PPLLak2March2015_2_FD_79180 | JGI IMG/M metagenome (GOLD analysis project Ga0105095, IMG submission 79180) | Freshwater sediment microbial communities from Prairie Pothole Lake near Jamestown, North Dakota, USA - PPLs Lake P8 Core (3) Depth... | ecosystem: Environmental > Aquatic > Freshwater >... | reverse complement strand
ATCATTTTATTCTGAGGGAAACCAGACTGCCAGTTGAATGTAAAATCGCTCAGAAATCCGCCGAACACGGTATCTAAGCAAACAGGATAATAGACATCTAAAAGTTCCTCCTTAAGAGACATCTCCATTTCTTCTGCTATCCCTTGATCTTCTGAATTAGTTTGAGGTTTGCATCCCGAAAAAATAGCCAGGAGAAGATAAATTATCAGTGTTTGTTTCATCAGACAGATATTTGAAGAAATAAAATTACTAAAAACCTGCCATAAACTTATTTAACACAATTCAGGAAGAGCATGACAAGTATTAACTGAGAAAGGTCAAACCGAGAACTGAAAACTGAAAACCAAAAATCCTACTGAGCCGGAAGTAATACCTTCGGATCCAGCTTCGAAGGCCTGAATATTCCGATTACTCCCTGCAGGCCGACACTCATTACAATATTTAAAAAAAACGCCAGAAATCCAATTAATATTAGTCCTCCGCATATACCGGCCAGTATCATATAAATTTTGAACTCTCCTTCAACATATAATGACCGTCTTAACATGCCCTGCAATCCGGCCATTCCCATGAATGCACCCATACCGATCCCCCCAACCAGATGGCACCAGAAATGAATATTTGCCAGTTTCTGGCTGTAAAGCTTTGCTCCATTAGTTAATATCGGGAATAATAAGTACACAGCAGCATAGAGTGTCATTGTAAGACCAATCAGCACAGCAACATGAACATGAGGTCCAACCACCCATTGGGTATTATGAAGTATCCTGTTTAAGCCCACATCTGCCTGCATGATTCCGGCCGGTACTGCGAGAGCAAATCCAAGCAGTCCGCCCAGCAGGAATTTTAATTCATTAGTCATTTTCAGGGGACGGGCACTCCATAATGTGACAAGAGTAATAAAGAAAGCAAGCCCCTGTGTAATCAGTTCGAATGCTGTTACGAATTCACCTGATATGACTTTTAGGATGCCGGGCTGAGCCTGGTCGGAAAGAAGATGGTGCGACCAGACCGTCCATGATACGACCAGCTCCAGTAATAATGCTGCACGGGCAATATTTTGCATGAATAATGGCTTGCCTGTTATAAGAGTTGCCAGGAGATACCACGTTCCCGCCACAAATATCAGTACCAGTCCATCGGCAATTAAATCCAGTCCCCACCAGAACCAGTTTTTATAAAGTAAAGCATCAATGGCAGTTTCTTTCAGGTCGAAACCAAGTATAGCTGCGACCATATACACCAGGATCAGAACACCTGTAAAAAGAATTACTAAAGTATTAAATGTCATATCAACTGTTCCTCGCGCAATAGCAGCAACCGGTAAGGATACCAGGTGTTCTTTTCTGTTCTCTTTTTTCCTGAAAAGGTTTTCAGCGCCGCTATATCCGATGGCCGATGCAAGTAGTGCTCCTGCTGGTTGCTTATCCCATCCTGGCGGTGTATAAGTTATGGTACCAAATACATTGATAATGAAAAAAACAGTCCCAAGCATAACAAGGGCAATCCCAAGAATGAAAATGGCACCCCCAACTGGATTAAACTGACTTAAATCAGCTGGTAAAGGCCAATACAGTGTATACATAGGAGCATAATGGGAAATAAAGCCTGCAGCCCAGAAAATAAAGGTGCCTGCTGTGATCAGAATAAATGTCCGGTTTGCCAGTTTAAAACTATAAAGCGGCTTTTTCATCAAAAATGGAACAAGGAAAAGAAATGCCCCGCAAACCAGTGAATATGTTGAACCAAAAATTCCAACCAGGGGATGGGCAGTCATTATAGCGAAGAACTGGGTTTGCTTAATAAAAGCCACCGGTGTGATTTCGTAAATCCTCATCAGCATTCCTTCTACAACAACGAATCCAAAGTATATCAGGCCAACCACTACAAAACGCAGTGTCAGTTTTTGCATCGGAGTCAGGTTAATGGGTTTGAACAATCCCTGCTCGCCGTTTATTAATGTTTGTATAAAGCTCATTTTAATCTGGTTTAATGGTTAAACAAACAATTACTGTTCAGCGAGTTCTTCGCAACCTGTCACTTCAATAGCGTCCTTTTCGATCATATTTGTACCTTTTGGCCCTGAATATTCAGTGGATCTTATTGTATAAAGACCCGCCTTATTAAAGTGCCAGAGGATATCATTCCTGTGCCCTGGCAGAACCTGCATCTGGAACATCATGGAATTGTCCTGTCTGAAAACCCCGAATCCGTAAGTCAGATCATTTGATGTAACATCAAACAACACAATATCATTACAATTGATGACCATTTTGTCAGATGGCAGGATAAACTTATGATCTTCCACGGTGATTTTGAATATTTTGTCGGGTACATAATCACCTCTGTTCAGATCCATAGGAGACCAGGGAATGGTGTTATAGGTAATGATGTGAAGGGATACACCTAAGACTGTGAGGAATACCATCCAGGTGTAGAAAAAAGCAGGTTTTATAAGTTTGCTTTTTCCCTTTGTAATCCTTAATCCGAACCATACCAGTAAAAGTATGATCACTATACAATATAGTGTATAGGCGATAGTCTGTCCTTTCAGGACCATTGTTGAGTCAACCATTTGCTTTAATAATTATTTTTATTATAAAATTAATTATTAATAAGCAATCCGTTTACAACTTTTATCGCCTATTACCTGACAGAATGAAAATGTTTTTAGCTTTCAGATTGTTATAAATATAAAAATTATGCCCGTTGTAATACATAACTCCAATACTTATATTTACCGTTAGCAAATCCTTCATACCTGTCGGTTCCTTTTAATGCCGCAAAATGAGCAAATAGATTTTTCAGTAACCCGGGTATTTTTTCATTGATCAATGACTCCCTGCGTTTTGTATCTTTATCGAGAGAGGCCACTATGTTCTTAGTAATATCTTTATCATGTTTGATCTCAAATCCACACTCAATCAATTTATTTCTCATTTCTTCTACTTCACCTTTTTTTAACATATCTGCAAACAGAAAAAAGCCTTTTGGTCGTAATATACGGTATACCTCCCCGAAAAAAGTATTTAGACTATTGTAACATCTTGCTGATTCAATATTGAGAACTACATCAAAGCAATTATCTTGAAAGGGTTGCTTTTCGGCAATTCCTTTTACGAATGACAATCCCTTAACTTTATAATACCGGTTACAAAAATTGATCACACTTCCGGAAATATCCAGGCCGGTGTAAGATTTTGGTTTATAATACCGGCTTATATATGATGCCCCGCCCCCTCTGCCGGATCCAACTTCTACAATATCTTTATCTTGCAAGTCAGTTCTGTTGACTACATGATCATAGAGCTGGATACAGTATCTGTTTTTTTCATCGAACTTTTTTAAACTCAGGAATTCATCTCCATTCAGGCTTTGATATCCATAATTCATGAATGTTGCGTTGATATCATGATCAAACCAGATTAACAGTTTATGCCATAATTGCCACATTGGTTTTCTTACCATTGCAGGAAACTCACAATATTTTTCAACTAACATATTCATTTTGAAAAGTTTAATATAATATTCAACTCAGGACCGGACATTGAAAACTTTCCTGTAATGGTAACCAAAAATACTATATGTCACTGCCAGGGAAAATGTTTCGGGTTTATTAAACAATGTCCAGAATAATAATTTCCAGTAATATCTGCGGTTTTTCTTAAGAATTCCAATAATGATTATGGATTGGAAAAAAGCTTTCATCCCTCTGAAAGAGATCTTACCCTGATTGCGCACTGAAGGATTGAATGTTTTCAGAAATGAAGTTATTCTTTCATAATAAGGCCTGCTTGCATAAATTCCATGAAGTATATTCTGATAACCTTTCATCAGAATTTGTTTATTCATCTTTGGAACAAAATTCATAGAATAGTCAGTGTTATCACCAGTCCATTCATTAATAATCCGTCCCTCTTTTTCTAACCTTTCATATAATTTTGTTTTTCTTGGAGCATTTAATGATCCAACCATGGCAGTTATTATTCCACTATGCTGAATAAATTCAATCATCTGTTGAAATACTGATGGAGAATCATTATCGAATCCGACAATAAAACCAGCAGTGACTTCAATGCCTGCGGATTGTATTATTTTGACTGATCCCATCAGATCGCGTTTGTGGTTTTGAATTTTATTACACTCAATCAAGCTTGCTTCTTCAGTGGTTTCAATTCCAATAAATACCTGGTCAAATCCGCTTTGAACCATCAGATCTAAAAGCTCCGGATCATCCGCCATATTGATGGATGCTTCTGTCATAAATGTGAAAGGATAGTCATGGCTACGCATCCATTTTATCATAGCAGGCAACAGGCTTTCTTTCAGTTTAGCCTTATTTCCAATGAAATTATCATCGACAAAAAATACATTGCTTCTCCAGCCAGTGTTGTATAAGTTCTCAAGTTCATTAAGAACCTGCTCCTTTGATTTTGTGCGTACTTTGTGCCCGTATAGCGCGGTAATATCACAGAACTCGCAATTAAAAGGACAACCCCTGGTATATTGAAGGGTCAATGAATTGTATTTTTTATGTTTTATCAGAGAATAATCCGGTACAGGGGATGATTGAAGGTCAGCAAAATCCGATGTTTTATATATATGTTTAGCCTCACCATTCATAAGATCATTGAGAAAAAGTGGTAATGTAATTTCAGCTTCATTTAAAACCAGATGTTCAACATTATTGAACTTTTCATATTCCTCGGTAAATAATGGCCCTCCGGCAACAATTTTTTTCCCTGCTGATTTACATCTCTGAATAACATCATTAACAGACTGAAGCTGGATAGACATAGCACTGATAAAAATATAATCGGCTTCCTTTATAGCATATTCATGCAGCGGGGATACATTCATGTCGATTAATTTTTTCTCCCATTCTGATGGTAACAGCGATGCTACCGTAATTAATCCAAGAGGGGGATTGACGGCTTTTTTAGAAACAAATTTTAATGCATGTTTGTAACTCCAGTATGTATCGGGATTTTTAGGATTAACCAATAGTATTTTCATTCAGCGTAATTTCAGAATTAATAATTGATAGATAAAAATAATTTGTGAAGGAAAAACAGAAAAAAAAGTGTGACTAATTACTAAATAAAGTGATGAAAAGTCCTTGTTTGGTGGGGAATGTTACCGGTCAGGGATGAATGCAATTCATCAATCAGGCAATTCCCAAGGCTTTCCTGACATCCAACAGATACTGTCTTGAAACAGGAATTTCCTGACTATAATCCATGATTTTAAGCCTGTATCCCTGGTAACTGGAAGTAAGTTTTAAAATATATTTTGTGTTTATTATACAGGTTCTGTGACAGCGAATAAATTCCGCATATTTTCTAAGCTGGTCCTCTATATTTCGCAGAGTTGTGCGAATCAATTTCTGTTTGTGATTCTCGCTATCTTTATATATGATTTCAACGTAATTTTCAGCTGATTTTATTAATAAAATATCTCCGGAAAGCAGGTCAATTTTATCAGATTTATTATCAGAAACAAATTGAATGATTTCCGTATTACTGTCAGTATTATCCTGCACAATCATCTTTAACTTAATATAGTTCTCACGCAATGAATCGATCTGTTGTTTTAATGATCTATTTTCAATGACTAATGTTAAAATAACTACCGGAACAATACAGATCAATAAAATCTTGAATACCAGATACATTGATAAACTTGCCCCGCCGACATAACGAATATAGAAGGCATAAGCAGTTGAACTAATTATGCATAAAAAGATATTTATCAGGACAATAAGCCTTTGTGCATGAACTGCTGAAGCAAGTAGCTTTGGAAAAATCCGGGGTATCAGAATGTAAAACAGACAAAGCAGCACAAAAGTTATAGCACTGCATCCTGCAATGAATAATAACTGATTATTGAAATCCAGATGATTCAGTTCAAAAGGACGAAAGAACAGGATAAAGAAAAATATCCCCAGACTGATCTCCAGATATACCTTAAGACTGAATTTTATATCACTGTTTATAAGTAATAATTTGTTTGAAAATTCCATCTTTTTGTAAACTTCCTTCAAACAATTAATGGCAAGTTAAAAAAAAAATTGAAGCAACATTGCCCTGTAATTGATATATCAGTGAAATATGAATTGGTTCTAAAGTTTAAGATCTTTTAATGCAGTCTTAAGTATGTCAGCTGAGGCTGAGAGCGATGCAAGCTCCTGTTCATTTAAATTGCTTTCTATAATCTTTCTGACTCCTTTATTAGATACAATACATGGAACGCTCAGACATACGTCACTCAGCCCGAATTCCCCGTTCAGAAGTGTTGAAACTGTTAATACACTTCTTTGTCCGCGAAGTATTGCCCCTACAATTCGCACAAGGGCAAGTCCTACAGCAAAATAAGTGGCTCCTTTATAACCGATAATGTGATATGCTGAATCCCTGACTTCCTGTTCTATCTGCCTGCGTTCTGATTTCCAATCTGTACAATGCTTGCAAACCGGACAATATTCCTCCATTGGCATCCCTGCAATATTAGTCATAGACCACGCTGCGAATTCGCTGTCGCCATGTTCTCCCAGCATATATGCATGAACATTATGGACATCCACACCACAATGATCACTTATGAGATATCGAAACCGGGCACTGTCAAGAACTGTTCCCGAACCGATTATTCGTCCTCTATCCCAGCCGGAATGTTTAAGTGCGACATAGGTAAGAATATCTACCGGATTACTTACAATAAGCACAACACCGGGTGAATTCTGGCTGATAATATCAGTCATTATATTTTTTATAATGGCGGTATTTCTCTGAAGTAGCTGAAGCCGTGTCTCACCAGGCTTCATTGGAGATCCTGCAGTAATGACAATTACATTCGCATTTGCAAAATCTGATAAACTTCCTGCTTTTATTGAAACTGTAGGAAAGAAAGGTTGTCCATGTACCAGATCCATTACCTGACCTTTTGCCAGATCTTCATTTTTATCGATAATGGCAATCTCATCAGCAAGCCCGCTCTGTGCAAGAGCATAACAATGGGTTGAACCAACAGCTCCGGCACCGATAATTACAACTTTTCGCCTGCTACCAGGAAGTGCTTTTTCGTTCATAGTACTTTGTTTTATTCTTTGTCTTCGTATCGTCAGCTTCAGCTGACGCCCAAACCTTTTTTCGATTTACAAAATTAAGATTAAAATGTCTGAATACCTGATTCTATTTTCAATAATTGACGATTTATTTTTGAATTTAGATTTAAATTGACTTAATTTTATAAAAAATATTTGATATGACAACAAAAATTTTTACTACTCTGTTTCTTGCATTTGCCATAATAAGCTCTTTCATAAGCTGTGATTTTAGAAAGTCAGTACATGCAGATCTTAAGACAGGTTTAATTACAAAAGGGGATGGGCTTTCCTGCGAGGAAGTCTGGTTATCTGTGGATGAAGAAAAAATAGAACGGAATATTTTTGTTTACGGGGAAATGTTCCTTATTCATTTCAGCAATATGGAAGGATTTAAAATAGAAGGTGAAAGTGTCTTTCCGGGTATGCTATTGTGGGTTACCGGTAATGCGGGTGATACTGTATTCCAGACTGAAGATCTGTATTCAGATTATCAGAATGGAATAGACCTTAAACCTTTATTACTTAAGGCAAATTTAACCGTCGGAAATCCAATGCATTCAAATAATAAATATACTGTCTTCATAAAGATCTGGGATAAAAAAGATAAAGGGATATTTACTGCGGAAATGCCCTTCATTATTGTTAAAAACGAAAAAATCAGAATAGATAAAAACAATATCTCATATGATGAAATATACCTTTTTTCTTTTGACCGGGACAAGTCAATAACAGATGGCAAGGTTGCATTTGATGAAACTGTATATTTGTTATTTGAGGGTTTGTCTGGTTTTACTGAATTAGATGGCAATGTTTTCCCGGGTATGAAATTCCAGGCAATTGATAATGAAAATAAAATACTCATGGAGTATGATGATCTATTCAGTTCCTATACAAAAACAGGTATTGCTTCTGCTGATGTCAAAACACAGATCTATATATCTATGAAGTTCCCGGAGCAAGCTGTTAATCCGGTAAAATGTGAAGCGATTCTATTTGACAAGAAAAGTAATTCAAATATAAAAGTGACAACAGATATTAATGTCTATTGAGAAATATTTATTTTCTCTGCGACAGCCCTTAACTTTCCCGGCTTTCTCAATTTATTATTTTTGATGCTAAATCATTAACCTGATGAGAACAAAATTAATTTCTCTTGGTATTATTATTTCATTGAACTCCGCTATATTACCTGCCCAAACTCAATCCAGGTTTATTATCATCGATCAGTTTGGTTATCTGCCAGATGCAAAAAAGATCGCGGTTTTAAAAGATCCGCAGACGGGTTTTGATGAAAGTGAATCATTCACTCCGGGACTAAGTTATTCAGTAATAAAAGCTAATACCGGAGAAAAAGTGTATACTTCTGAAAGAACAATCTGGGGAAGCGGAATTACTGATGCTTCTTCGGGTGACAAAGCCTGGCACTTTGACTTTTCAACAGTTAACGAACCTGGTTTATATTATATACTTGACGAAGAAAAAAACCTTAAATCCCACGAATTTATAATATCCCACAATGTTTATAATGAGATACTCAGACAGGCTATGCGCACATTCTTTTACCAGCGTGCCGGCTTTAAAAAAGAGGCTGAGTTTGCCGGTGAGGCATGGGCAGACAGCGCAAGTCATATTGGAAATTTACAGGATAAAAATTGCCGTTCTTTTTTCGACAAAGAAAATCCTCTTACAGAAAAGAATGTAAGCGGCGGCTGGTATGATGCCGGTGATTACAATAAGTATACAAACTGGACAGCCAATTACATTGTAGAGATGATGAAAGCCTATATAGAAAAACCGGAAGCATGGGCAGATGATTACAATATCCCGGAATCAGGCAATGGAATACCGGATATTCTTGATGAAGCTATGTGGGGCATCGATCATCTATTGCGCATGCAGCAGGAGGATGGAGGCGTATTATGTATTGTCGGAGAATCACATGCCAGTCCCCCATCCGCTGCAACAGGTCCCAGCTATTACGGACCAGCCAGTACTTCTGCAACTTTAAATACGGCAGCTGCATTTGCTATCAGCTCAAAAGTCTACCGTTCTATAAATATGAATGAATATGCTGATACTCTTCTGGCCAGAGCCCTGAAAGCCTGGGATTGGGGAGAAGCAAATCCAGCAGTAATTTTTAATAATAATACTGCCTCGAATAATTCTACCGGTCTGGGAGCCGGGAACCAGGAGGTTGGCGATTATGACAGGGGAATGATCAAACTGGAAGCAGCATGTTATCTTTTTGAGGTGACTTATGATGTATTATTCCGGGATTATTTTGATGCAAATTATCCTGATTGCCATTTAATAGAATGGAACTGGGCGTACCCTTTTGAAGCCCTGAACCAGGAGGTACTCTTATATTATACGACGCTTGAGGAAGGTACTACAGAAGTGAAGAATAATATTAAAAACGTTTACAGTAACGCAGTTATAAACGGAAGCGATAATCTTGCAGCTTATAAAAATAAGAAGGATCCCTTCCTGGCCTATATAAAGGATTACACCTGGGGCAGTAATTCGGTAAAATCAGCTCAGGCCAATATGTATTATAATCTTATTACATATAACATCGATGAAGCTTCTGCCATAACAGCAAGGGATGCTGCATTGACATTTGTAAATTATATAAATGGAGTAAATCCATTGAATTTTGTGTATTTGTCCAATATGTATAACTGGGGTGCAGATAATAGCGTTAATGAATTTTATCATTCATGGTTCTGCAATAAAAGCCCTCTCTGGGACAGGATTGGAGTTTCGGTCTATGGTCCGCCCCCCGGCTATCTGACCGGCGGGCCAAATCCATCTTATAACTGGGACGGCTGCTGTCCCAGCGGTTGCGGGTCAGCTGCCAACAATAAGATATGTACTTCAGAATCAATTACTCCCCCAAAGGGACAACCGGCTCAGAAATCATATAAGGATTTCAATACAAGCTGGCCTTTGAATTCCTGGGAAGTTACAGAAAACAGTTGCGGCTACCAGGTAAATTATATAAGGTTATTATCAAAATTTGTGACCCCTGGCCGTGATTGCAATGGTGATGAGGATGGAACTGCATTCTTTGATTCGTGCGGCGTATGTGCCGGCGGTAATACTGGCATAACACCGGTATTCGACAGAATTGAGTGCGGCTTCCCGGTGGATTGCCATGGTGACGAAGGTGGGATTGCGTTCGTTGACTCATGCGGCATTTGTTCCGGAGGAAATAGTGGTATTGCCCCTGTGCTGGATACAAATGACTGTTTTGTACCAATAGATTGCAACGGCTATGAAAATGGTTTTGCATTTATAGACTCATGCGGCATTTGTTCCGGAGGAAATACAGGCATTACCCCGGTACTGGACGCAAACGAATGTTTTGTCCCGACAGATTGCAACGGCGATGAAAATGGCCTTGCATTTATAGACTCATGCGGCACTTGCTCAGGAGGTAATACCGGGATTACTCCGATTCTTGATTCAACAGAATGTCCGAATACATCTCTTCCTGAGTTTACTGACAGGGAAAAAACTTATATCCGTATATATCCAAATCCCAATAACGGAATATTACATATCGACTACAATGAACAAATTTCATCACAAATTTTTATAATCGACCTGGTTGGAAAGGTAGTCCTTAGAGAAAACTTTACAGGAAATTCAGCAATTATTAATATCAGTCATTTAATGCCCGGTTATTATGAAATAGCGGTTATTATCAGGAATGAAACAATCCGGCAAAAATTTATCCTAAATTAGAATGGTAATTGGCGTATTCGTTTAAATTTGAATCTAACACAGCCCCAGAAAAACGCCTTACTTCAACATTACTTTCTTAAAAAATGCTCCCTGTCTTGTAGGAGTATAATTCCAGTCGCTGAACATATATGGAGACCAGGTGGGATCGAAGCACCATACGACCCAGGAAATACCTTTT
>Ga0105095_10001934_pt1 | contig 11040 bp, 10 predicted proteins | sample PPLLak2March2015_2_FD_79180 | JGI IMG/M metagenome (GOLD analysis project Ga0105095, IMG submission 79180) | Freshwater sediment microbial communities from Prairie Pothole Lake near Jamestown, North Dakota, USA - PPLs Lake P8 Core (3) Depth... | ecosystem: Environmental > Aquatic > Freshwater >... | reverse complement strand
GATCGATGACCTTCGGAACCTTGCACCGAAACCGTTCGAGGATACGAGAGCGGCGGGCGCGAGCGAACGCGCGCCACGAAAGTACGTCGGCGTTCTGCTGCGCGATGTCCTGAACCAGGTGAAACTGCGCGAACCCGAGCCGCGCGGGCTCCGCAAGAGCCTTGTCGTAGCCGTCGCGCGCGATGGCTACAAGGTCGTTTTCTCCTGGGCAGAGTTGTATCTCACCCCGATCGGCGACAGTGTGTACGTCGTATACGAGCGCGACGGCGCTCCGCTGCTGCCCGCAGAAGGTCCAATCGCATTGGTGTCGCTGGCGGATAAGAGTCCGGGTCCGCGCCACGTCAAGTGGCTGCAAGGGATCGACGTGCGGATGCTTCGGGACTGATGCTGCTCGGGCGCCCGCGGAGGCGGATCCTGGATCTGGTGGAGCTCTGTCTTGAACTTCAGCGTTGCTCGTGCTGTGCCAGTTCGGCCCGCGTGTTGATGTTGGCGAACGCGTCGGCTTCGTCGTCGAAGGCGACCTCGACCACGCTCAGGCTGGTGTACCAGAGGTCGATCTTGCGCTCGCCGCGTGCGAGGAAGTCGGCCAGGTGAGGGCGCACGCGGGTGGAGACAAGCGCGAACACTGGATGCGGCTGAGCGCCGGTGCGAGCCACCGCGACGTCGGCGTCGATCGCGCTGCGCGCCGTCGCCAGCCGGGCGACGAGGTCGCAGGGCAGGAAGGGCGAATCGCAAGGCACGGTGACGAGCAGCGGGGCATCAGTGGCGCTCAGGCCTGCATCCAGCCCGGCCAAAGGGCCCGCAAACCCGCCAACCCGGTCGGGCACGACGGGACAGCCGAACTCTGCGTAGCGCTCCAGGTTCTGGTTGGCATTGATCAGCACGCTGTCGACCTGCGGACGCAGGCGGTCGATCACATGCTGGATCAAGGGCCGACCCTGCAATGGCTGCAGGCCCTTGTCCACGCCTCCCATGCGGCGTCCCTGCCCGCCGGCGAGCACCAGCCCGCAGATCTCGGCGTTCACGATGCGCTCACCGCCTCGAAGCGGTGCTGCCCGGTGAAGAGCAGAAAGTGCTTGCCGGCCGCGCGACCGATCATCGTCAAGCCGACTCGGCTCGCGATGCGCCATCCCATTTCGGTCAAGCCCGAGCGTGACACCAGGAAGGGAATGCCCATCTGCGCGGCCTTGATCACCATCTCGGACGTCAGCCGGCCCGTGGTGTAGAAAATCTTGTCCGAGCCGTCGATGTCGTCGAGCCACATGCGCCCGGCGATGGCATCGACTGCGTTATGCCGCCCGACGTCCTCGACGAAGACCAGGATCCGGCTGTCGGCGCCCTCGTTTGACGCGAGTGCGCAGCCATGCACGGCGCCCGCGGCGTTGTAGATCGTTTCCTGCTGGCGTACGGCTTCGAGCACGGCGAACAGCGACGCTTGGGGCAGCCGCACGTCGTCGCGCAGGCGGATCGACTCGACTTCGTCCATCAGGTCCCCGAACATGGTGCCTTGTCCGCAGCCGGTGGTGACCGTCCGCTTGGCGAGCTTCTTCGCCAGGGACTTGACGCCTCGTCGTGTGGTGACCGCGACGGCGTCGGTTTCCCAGTCGACCTGCACCGCAGCGAGTTCGTCCAGCGACGACACCAGGCGCTGGTTGCGCAGATAGCCGATGGCGAGCGCCTCGGGTGCCTGGCCCAGGGTCATCAGGGTGACGACTTCGCACTTGTCGACAAACAGTGTCAGCGGATGCTCGCCGGCGATCGGCGTGGGCACGAGGGCGCCGCGGTGGTCGACCGCATCGACAGGAAAGATCAGCGGTCGGGACGCGTTGGTCAGCAGCGGTCGCATCGTCGGTCGGGTCTTTCGAGTGCGTCGCCCGTCGGCGGGCGGCCTGCAAAAGACCCTTCGCCGGTATTCTGGTTTGCTCTCTTCAGTCTCAAGCAGGATTAATCTCTATAAAGTGAAAGAAGATAACATCAACGCCGTACCCAACGCATTGCGAAGGCCGGCCGCGGTCGTGACCGCCAAGCGCATCGTTGACAACCCGTGGACATCCGAAATATGGGTGCCGGTCGCGGTCATCGAGCGCGATGGCGCGCGCGATCAAGCGCCGATCCTGCTCGAACGGAATGCGGCTGGCGAGCAGTGGCTGTATCTCGGCTTTGAGGTCGAACTGAATCGCACCGAAGCCGAAGGCTACTATCTGAACCTGACGACTGATGAGCCCGTCGCCTTCGTGGAATGGGAGCTCACTGAGAGGGGCGCGGAACCGAGGTGGGTCACGCTCAGTTATCACGAGGCGGCCCGGCGCATGGACGGTGGTGCCCAAGTCGAAGCCGTGCCCATGCCCAGCGAGTGGCTGCCGTGGGTTGCGGCTTTCACGCAGGAACATCTTCAAGTGCCGGAGAAGAAGCGCCGCCCGGCGCCGGCGTCGTTCCTGGGCGCCAAGCGCGACATCAGATGAATTCGATGGCTGTCCTGCGTGGTCGTCCCGGCGCGCGCAACGGGCGCGCGACGACAGGTATCTGAATGAGCTCAGAACCGGAATCGTTCCTCGCGCGTTGGTCGCGGCGTAAGCTTGCAGCCGAGCGTGAAGCAGAGCGCCCTGCTGACACTGCCGCGCCGGAGTTGCCTTCGGCACCGTCGGCGACGGTTGCGAGCGAGGGAGTCGCGGGGGACGGGCCGGTGTCCGCGCCCGCATCCGCGCACGATCCGGCAGTAACGACCGAAGTGCCGTTGCCGCCGATCGAGTCGCTCGATGGCTTGCGTTCTGATTACCAGGCGTTCTTTCAGCAGCCCGTCGAAGATGAGCTGCGCCGAGCAGCGCTTAAGAAACTCTTCGCCGACCCGCACTTCAACCAGATGGACATGCTGGATGTGTACGTCGACGACTACACGCAGTTCGAACCGCTGCCGGCCGCGCTGCGAATGCGCCTGCCGAGCGCGCGCGACTTCCTGCTCGATTCCGAACGCGCTGCGCTGGAAGCGGCCGAAGCGCCGACGGGCGTGGTGGGCGATACGCCGGAAACCTTGGTCGCGGCCGCTGGCGGAGAATTTGATCCCGCAACGAGTCGTGACGCCGGTGGTGAAGAGCGCGATCACGCCACCGAAGACGCGAGTGTGGAATCGACCTCCGCGCAAGCGGCAGCGCCTAACGCAGCGCCTTCGGACGCGGCGTCGGCGGACGATCCGGCTGGACCGTTGGACGCGTCGTCATCGCCTGCGGCCCCGCCGGACAAGACAACCGCTTCTGACCCCTATTCCTCCTGAGCCCGCATGTCCACACCTGGCAACACGCTGAAAGTCTGCAACTGCAACCGCACGATGACGTTGGACGGAGCGGCGCTCGGGCGCGCGCTCGGGCGCGAGGCGATTCCGATCTACACCGAGTTGTGCCGCAAGGAAGTCGACGGCTTCACCTCTGCGCTGGGAGGCTCCGCTTGCACGGTCGCCTGTACGCAGGAGGCCCCGCTGTTCACGGAGCTGGCCGCGGGCGCGGGCGCTTCAACGGAGCTGAAATTCGTCAACATTCGCGAGGCGGCCGGATGGTCGGCCGAGGGTCCTTCTGCGACTGCGAAGATCGCCGCCCTGCTGGCGCTGGCGGATGTGCCCGAGCCGCAGCCGGTCGCAGTTGCCTCCTACGCGTCGAAAGGCGAAGTACTGATCATCGGCCCGGCCGAGGCAGCGGTCGCCTGGGCCGAGCAACTCGCCGACAGCCTGTCGGTCGCCGTACTGATCACGACGGCCCGAGGCGCGGAACTGCCGGCGACGCGTCGCTACCCGGTGTGGTCGGGAACTCCGCGCAAGCTCCAGGGGTATCTGGGCAAATTCGAAGTTCAGTGGGAGCCGACCAACCCGATCGATCTGGAGGTCTGTACTCGCTGTAACGCCTGCGTAAGGGCGTGTCCGGAGGATGCAATCGACCTCACCTATCAGGTCGACCTCACGCGATGCAAGTCGCACCGCGCCTGCGTGAAGGCCTGCGGAGCGATTGGCGCGATCGACTTTGGCCGCACCGCATCGACCCGCACCGAGCAGTTCGATCTGGTCTTCGATCTGTCCGCGCAGCCGTTGCTGCGCAGGCCCGAACTGCCATTCGGGTACCTGGCCCCGGGCGCCGATCCGCTCGAGCAGTCACAGGCGGCAATGCGTCTGGCGCAAATGGTGGGGGAATACGAGAAGCCGCGTTATGTGCAATACGAAGAGAAGCTCTGCGCGCACAGTCGCAACACCAAGACCGGCTGCACGCGCTGTCTCGACGTCTGCGCGGCCGAGGCCGTCGTTTCGCTTGGCGACAAGGTCTGGGCGCATCCCTTCCTGTGCATGGGCTGCGGTGACTGTGCGACCACGTGCCCTACCGGCGCGCTGCGCTTCGCCTACCCGGGCGTGGCTGACATCGGTACGCGTCTGCGCAAGCTGTTGTCCGTGTATCGGGGCGCGGGCGGCAAGGACGCAGCGCTGCTGTTCCACAACGGCACGAGCGGTCGCGCGTTGATCTCGCGGCTGGCGCGCGTGGGCAAGGGGCTGCCGGCGCGCGTGCTGCCGATCGAGGTGCATAGTGTGGCGACGATCGGCATCGACGTCGTGCTGGGTGCCATTGCATATGGCGCGAGCCAGGTGTTCGCGCTGCTTGACGACGCCGCTGCCGACGAACACGGGGCTCTGCTGGACCAGCAGGCTCGTATCGCCGATGCAATTCTCAACGGGCTGGGCTTCGGCGGCACGCACTGGCAGGCCGTGCGTGCGGAAGAACCCGCCGCACTGCAGGCAGCGCTGTGGTCGTCGCAGCCGGCGGCGACGGTCGCTGAGCCCGCCGCCTTTCACTTGTCCAATCGCAAGCGCGAGACGCTCGATTTCGCCATTCATCACCTCGTGCAGCAGGCGGCGGTCAAGCCCGAACAGATCGCACTTCCTTTGGGCTCGCCGTTCGGCACGCTCGCGATCAACGCGTCTCGCTGCACATTGTGCAAGGCCTGCATCGGCGCCTGCCCGAGTTCTGCACTGATTGATACGGAGGACGCGCCAAAGCTGCGCTTCATCGAACGAAACTGCGTGCAGTGCGGCCTGTGCGAGACGACATGCCCCGAACAGGCTATCAGCCTGGTGCCGCGGCTGCTGGTGACACCCGCGGCCCGTCAGCCGGTCACGCTGAACGAAGCCGAACCTTTCCATTGCGTTCGCTGCGGAACGCCGTTCGGTACGCGGCAGATGATGGACGTGATGACCAGCCGTCTGAGCACGCATTCGATGTTCTCCGGCAACGCGCTGCGGCGTATCCAGATGTGCGCCGATTGTCGTGTGATCGACATGATGCAATCGCCCGACGAAATCTCGATCTTCGACGTTAAGCGATGAGTGCGACCAAAGCGGCAACGGGTGTGGTCCTGGCACCCGAGGACGAAGGGCGTTTGCAGCTCTATGCACTGCTCGCGCGCGTGTTCGCCGCGGGGCCGGACGAAGGCCTGCTCCGCGCGCTGGCGCAATCGGCCGGGAGCGTCGAGGGCGATGGCGAACTGGCGCAGGCCTGGAACGATCTGGCTGCCGCCGCGGAAAATACATCGGCACGGGACGCTACGCTGGAGTTCGATACAACTTTCATCGGAGTGGGTAAGGCGCCCGTCAGTACTTACCTCTCCCACTATCACCCTGTCGCGCACAAGGCAGCCGTGCTGGTTGAACTGCGCGCCACTCTGGCCCAACTCGGGCTGGCGCGCACCGCCGCTTCGGCCGAGCCGGAAGACAACCTCACTGCGGTGCTGGAGGTCATGCGTCACCTCGTGGCCGCCGGATCCGATGCGCAGTCGTTGCAACGTCAGCGGGAGTTCTTTGCGCGCTACCTGCAACTTGGTTACCGCGGATTTTGTGATGCGGCGCACAAGGCTAAGCTCAGCCACTACTTTCGGGCGGCGGTTCGGTTGCTGGAAGTCTTCATGGAAGCTGACTTAACTCAATTCGAAATGGGGGAGCCGTCGCTAGGGGCTTCTGAGCGTTGACGGACCGCTGCTGCGGAGGGATGATTGCTAGGCTAGGGAGACAGAAGGATCCGTATGAAAACCGTAGAAGAGAGCCGTCGCGGCTTCTTCAAAGCTGTCGCGATCGGCGGTGCAACTGCAGCGGCTGCCGTGGCGACGACTCTCGTCGGCAAACGCATTGCTTCGACGAACGAAGTCGTTTCCGAAGACCAGACGCGGATCGGTTATCGCGAAACCGCGCACATCCGGCAGTACTACCGCACCACCCAGATCTAACCGGGAGACTCCCGATGCTGACGAAGAAATCCGCGGGGGCCGCGACGGCCCAGGGTCGACTTGCGCGCGCCGTGTCCGGAATGCACGGCCGGACGATCGATCGACGCACTTTCCTGAAGCGCTCCGGCGTCACCGCCGGCGCTGCGGCATTTGCGACGCAGCTTCCGTATGGTGCTATCAGCAAGGCCGAGGCGGCGCCCGCGGCCGAGCAGGCGAGCGGTGGCGTACAGGTTCGCCGCACGGTCTGCACGCACTGCTCCGTCGGGTGCGCGATCGATGCGGTCGTGAAGAACGGCGTCTGGGTGGGCCAGGAACCGGTGTTCGATTCGCCGCTGAACCTCGGCGCGCATTGCGCGAAGGGTGCGTCGGTGCGTGAGCACGGCATGACCGAGCACTCGCACCGGCTGAAGTACCCGATGAAGCTGGTCGACGGCAAGTATCAGAAGATCAGCTGGGATCAGGCGATCGACGAGATCACCGCGAAGATGTCCAAGATCCGCGAGGAGTCCGGACCCGACGCCGCCTACTTCATCGGCTCGTCCAAGCACAACAACGAGCAGTCGTACCTGATGCGCAAGTTCGTTTCGCTCTGGGGCACCAACAACTGTGACCACCAGGCCCGCATCTGTCACTCCACGACGGTCGCCGGTGTGGCGAACACGTGGGGTTACGGCGCGATGACGAACTCGTACAACGACATGATGAACACGAAGGCGATGATGTACATCGGGTCGAACGCCGCAGAGGCGCACCCGGTGTCGATGCTGTTCTCGCTGCATGCCAAAGAGAACGGCGCCAAGATGATCGTCGTCGATCCGCGCTTCACGCGCACCGCGGCCAAGGCCGACCACTACATCCGGCTGCGCGGGGGCAGCGACATCCCGTTCCTGTACGGGATGATGTATCACATCTTCAAGAACGGCTGGGAGGACAAGGCGTACATCGCTGCGCGGGTCTATGGCATGGACAAGGTCAAAGAGGAGGTCATGAAGTGGACTCCCGACAAGGTGACCGAAGCCTGTGGCGTACCCGAGGAGCAGGTGCTGCTCGCGGCCGAGATCATGGCCAAGAACCGCCCCAGCACAATCGTCTGGTGCATGGGACAGACCCAGCACACGATCGGAAACGCGATCGTACGAGCTTCATGCCTTCTGCAGCTGGCGCTTGGAAACGTCGGCGTCTCGGGCGGGGGCACCAACATCTTCCGCGGCCACGATAACGTGCAGGGCGCGACCGATGTCGGACCGAATCCTGACTCCCTGCCCGGCTACTACGGTATTGCGCCGGGCTCCTGGGCGCACTGGGCGAAGGTCTGGAACGTCGACCTCGATTGGCTGAAGAAGCGCTTCGCATCGGATGCGCTGATGACCAAGCCCGGCACGACGGTCAGTCGCTGGATCGATGCGGTGCTGGAGCCTAACGATGCGATCGGCCAGGGGCCGAACCTGCGCGCTGTCTTCTATTGGGGCCACGCACCGAATTCGCAGACGCGCGGGCTGGAAATGAAGAAGGCGATGGACGCGCTCGACCTGCTGGTCGTGGTCGATCCGTATCCGTCGGCGACCGCCGCCATGGCGGCGATGCCGGCGGCTGAAGGCGGCAAGGTCAATCCGAACCGCGCTGTCTACCTGCTTCCTGCCGCCACGCAGTTCGAGACGACGGGCTCCGTCACGGCCTCCGGCCGTTCGTTGCAGTGGCGTGAGAAGGTGATCGAGCCATTGTTCGAGTCGCGGACCGACCACGCGATCATGCTGCGCTTCGCGCAGAAGTGGGGCTTCGGCGACCAGTTGCTGGGCAAGCGGGATGGCAAGCAGAACATCCGGACCATGCCGGGTGCCGGCGGCTGGGAAGAGCCGGTGATCGAGGACATCCTCGCCAACGAAATCAATCGCGGCACGTGGACCATCGGCTACACCGGCCAAAGCCCGGAACGGCTGAAGCTGCACATGAAGCACATGGGTACCTTCGATGTGAAGACGTTGCGTGCCAAAGGAGGTCCGTGCGACGGCGATTACTTCGGGCTGCCGTGGCCGTGCTACGGCACGCCGGAAATGAAGCATCCGGGCTCGGCCCACTTGTACGACAACTCGAGGACGGTGATGGAGGGCGGCGGCAACTTCCGCGCCAACTTCGGCGTCGAGCGCGACGGCGTCAACCTGCTGGCCGAAGCGGGCTCGCATTCGAAGGGCGCCGACCTCACCACCGGCTACCCCGAGTTCGATCACGTGTTCCTGAAGAAGCTCGGCTGGTGGAACGAATTGACAGACGAAGAGAAGAAGGCGGCCGAGGGCAAGAACTGGAAGACCGATCTGTCCGGCGGGATCATTCGCGTCGTGATGACCAAGCACCAGTGCCATCCGTTCGGAAATGCGAAGGCGCGCGCCGTGGTCTGGAATTTCCCGGATCCCGTACCGCTCCACCGCGAGCCGCTGTACAGCAATCGTCCCGATCTGGTCGCCAAGTACCCGACACACGCCGACCGCAAGGACTTCTGGCGCGTCCCAACGCTTTACAAGACGATTCAGGACAAGAACATCGCCGACAAGGTCTACGAGAAGTTCCCGCTCGTGATGACCTCGGGACGTCTGACCGAATACGAAGGCGGTGGCGACGAGACGCGGTCCAACCCGTGGCTCGCCGAACTGCAACAGAACGCATTCGTCGAGATCAATCCGAAGGCTGCCAACGACCGCGGCATCCGCAACGGCGAGTGGGTCTGGGTGAACACCCCGACCGGTGCGAAGCTCAAGGTCATGGCCCTCGTGACCGAACGGGTCGGGCCGGACACCGTGTTCATGCCATTCCACTTTGCCGGGTGGTGGCAAGGCAAGGATCTGCTTGACAGCTATCCGGCTGGGGCAGCGCCGATCGTCCGCGGGGAAGCGGTCAACACCAGCACGACCTATGGATACGACTCGGTGACGAACATGCAGGAAGGCACAAAGACGACCCTTTGTCAGGTTGCCAAGCTGGCCTGAGAGGCCTCGAGAACGAAACAAGGAGACTCACGATGGCCCGCATGAAGTTCATTTGCGATGCCAACCGCTGCATCGAGTGCAACGGCTGTGTCACGGCCTGCAAGAACGCGAATGACGTCCCGTGGGGCGTCAACCGCCGACGCGTCGTCACGCTGAATGACGGCGTGCCTGGCGAGCGCTCGATATCGGTTGCCTGCATGCACTGCTCGGATGCGCCATGCATGGCGGTATGCCCGGTCGATTGCTTCGTCCGCAGCGAGGACGGAGTGGTGCTGCACGACAAGGACCAATGCATCGGCTGCGGCTACTGCCTGTATGCCTGCCCCTTCGGCGCGCCGCAGTTTCCGCAGGCGGGCGCCTTCGGCGCACGCGGCAAGATGGACAAGTGCACGTTCTGCGAGGGCGGCCCCGGCAAGGGCAGCGAGGAAGCGCAGTACGGCAAGTACGGCCAGAACCGCGTCGCCCAGGGCAAGCTGCCGCTGTGCGCCGAGATGTGCTCCACTAAGGCGCTGCTCGCCGGCGACGGTGACGTCATCGCGAACATCTTCCGCGAGCGCGTCACCGTGCGCGGCAAGGGGTCCGAAGTCATCGGATGGGCCACGGCGTATGGCACACCCAAGGGCGGCTCGACTCCTCCCGCATCAGAAGGGAAGAAATAATGCGGGTGCTAAGAACGCCGGGTGCGGTGCTGGCAGCTCTGCTGGTGGTGGTCGGTCTGTCGTCCTGCGAGGAGCAGAAGGTCACACGCTACGAGCCGGGCAAGTACTCAGGCGCCCCGGTCGCTTCTCCGTGGGACTCGCCGCAGTACGGCGGCAAGCAGGCGGAATGGGAGGCGGCTATCCAAGCGCGCACGCAGGGCCAGAACGACTACGCACGCATACCGGCGAAGTAGGGGGAGGCGCTAGATGACGATTCTTTCCTGGCGGGCGGGGTTGGCGGCAGCCGTGCTGGCTTTCGCAGGCTACGCCGGCGCGCAACCGGCGAGTCCGCCGCAGCAGGACCCCGCGCGTCAACAGGCCGAGCGAAGCGTTACCCAGCCGTATAACAACGCGCCGTTCTGGCGCGAAGTTCGCACCAGCGACCAGGGCTTCACCCAAGTGGGAGACTCGCCGGAACGCGGGGTGCTGATCCAGTCGCGCGGCGAGACCTGGAGGCAGGCGCGCGTACCGGTGGCGCTGATCGGTGGACTGCTGGTTGCGCTGGCCGTCGTATCGCTGGGTGGTTTTTATGCGTACCGTGGATCCATCCCGGTTGGCGAGAGCGGTTCGAGGATGATGATCCAGCGCTTTCGTCCGGCGGATCGCTACGCGCACTGGACCATGGCGATCGTCTGGGTGACCCTGGGCATCACCGGCCTCATCCTTACGTTCGGCAAGGTGCTGCTGCTGCCGATCATTGGCCACACACTTTATTCGTGGGTGGGGGCAGCGGCGAAGAACCTCCACAACTTCATCGGCCCGCTTCTTATTGTCGGCGTCGTGTGGATGATCATCCGCTACCTGCCGTACAACCGGCTAACCAGGGAAGATTTCGTCTGGATGAAGAACATCCGCGGCAACCTGACCGGGCACGAGTACCCCTCGGGCAAGTTCAACGGCGGCGAGAAGATGGTTTTCTGGTTCCTGCTGGTCCTGCTTACGCCGCTGCTGATTGTTTCGGGTCTTTTGCTCAACTTCCCGAACTTCGGCCAGACCCGGGAGACGATGCAGACCTTCAATGTCATCCACATGGTGTTGGCCTATGTGGCGATTGCGATGGCCTTCGTGCACATCTATCTGGGCACGATCGGCATGAAGGGCGCCTACCGCGCGATGCG
>Ga0105095_10001933_pt1 | contig 11041 bp, 7 predicted proteins | sample PPLLak2March2015_2_FD_79180 | JGI IMG/M metagenome (GOLD analysis project Ga0105095, IMG submission 79180) | Freshwater sediment microbial communities from Prairie Pothole Lake near Jamestown, North Dakota, USA - PPLs Lake P8 Core (3) Depth... | ecosystem: Environmental > Aquatic > Freshwater >... | reverse complement strand
TTCTCTCGGGAGCGGTGAACGGCCTTCCGGCAGGCACCAGCGTCAACTGGGTCGTGAGCAACCCCGAGATCGCGGTCGTCACCTTGGAGGGTACGCTCGCGGGGCGCGCGGCCGGCACGACCACGGTGACGGCGGCGCTGGGTCCGGGCATCTTGGCGACCGTGCCGGTGATCGTGCGCGCACGCCGCGGAACGTGGCACGTGGACGCAGCCCGGGCGGCGCTGGCCGGAATCCAGCTGGGCACGTCCCGCTACCCGTTCGCGACGCCGCAGTATGCGTTCCTCATCGTGCAGGACGGTGACACGATCCGCGTCGCGCCGGGGATTCACGACTACCTCTCGGGTGACCTGTGCACCGGCGGCGGCGGCATCGACGCCCCGCCCGCCGGCGACGGCCCGCCACGCGGGCCGCCGCCCGAGCAGTGCGCGCGCGCCGGGGATCTGACCCGCAGCATCGTCATGCTTGGCGACACGCTCGCGAACGGCACGCGCCCCGTGCTCCGGGGGAATCCCGACGCCTCGCAGGCCGTGAGCCTCTATGGCCCAATCCGCCTCGAGTTGCGCGATCTCGAACTGCGCGGGTTCCAGGAGGCCGTGTACCTGAACGGTCCCGTGCGCTCGATCGAGGTGGACAACGTCCGGTTCGACCTCACGGGGCCGCAGGCGTACAGCGCGTTCAGCCTCTACTATGGCCTCGACACGCTGATCGTGCGCGACGCCGAGTTCAGCGGGGATTCGAGCGGGAATGGCTATCCCGTGTACCTCGATGGCGGGGCCGCCTTCGTGGCGCTCGACGGGGTGGTGGCGGACCGGACGCCGAGAGGGTTCTATCTGGAAGGGGTGGATTCGCTGGACGTCCGGAACAGCAGCATCGTCGTCACGGAGGACGAGGCCTTCTACGTGTCCGGCAGTACCACCGGCACCCGAGCCGCGTTCGTCGGGAACGTGATCGACGCCCTGAACGACAGCCCGCTCTACCTGTACTATATGCGGTCCGTCACGTCGGAGCGGAACCTCTACCGGGTGGGCGGGGCGTACACCGGGCTCGCGATTTTCGGGCGGTATTACCCGGCCCAGCCCGGAACGCGCTTCCGATCATTCGCGGACTCCATCATTGCCATCCCCCGGCCGTTCGTCTCCTACGACTACGCGTTCGAGGTCGAGGACTTCGACACGCTCGTCGTGGACTCCGTGGTGGTGGTGGCGCCGGACTCCGGATTCACGCTGTACCCCGGCTACCTGTATGGTGGTTCGTTGGTGCGGGTGCAGGACGCACGCTTCACCAACATCTCGGGATCCCCCCTGTACCTGGGAGCGCGCACGATCGCGGTCACGAACTCGATGTTCGCGACGTGTCGCATCGACTGTTCCACGGGATACGGCGTGTACGCCGAAGAGTACGGCGACTCCGTGGCGCTGCTCGAGGTGTCGGGCAACACGTTCGACGGCACCTACATCGCCGTGCAGGCGGACTACTACGGTGGAATTCACCGCGTGCTGGCCGTGGGCAACACCATCGACAGCGTCAACTCGGGTTTCCTGCTGAGCGCGGACTCGGTGCTGCTCGTGGACAACGTCGTGACGCGGGCGGGGTTCGCCGGAGGTACGGCGGTCCAGGTGCAGCCGCGGGGGTCGCGTCCGAGCGTGACCGCGACGCTCCAGGGCAACCGGCTCGAGGCGTCGCTCGGCGGCTACGCCCTGTACGGCCAGAGCGCGCACGTGGTGTCCTCGGGCAACCGCTACGCCGGCGCGACGAACGCGATGTATCTCTACAACTACGCGGGCGCCGGCTGGCAGCTCTCGCTCGACCGCGACACGGTCGTGGCGGACTCGGCTCTGGGCGGCTACACGGCCCAGCTCTATGGATCGTTCGTCGGCGGGATCCGGCGGAGCCGGATCGAAGGCGGCGCGTATGGCCTGTACGTGCCGCTCGGCGGCGGCTCGCTCGCGCTGGACAGCAACGTGGTGACGGCTTCGCGGACGTATGGCATGTACCTCACCGCGCCGGCGGGGGCGTCGTTCACGGGGCGATGGAACAACGTGACGAGCAATGCGGGATCGGGCATCTACACGTCCGGGGCCGGGACGTTCAGCTTCATGGACGGGCGCTACGTCGGGAACCGCGCGTATGGCGTGCAGGCCGGGTCAGGCTCCGCGGTCGTTGCGACCAACAACTGGTGGGGCGACCCGGCAGGGCCGGGCGGGGGCATTGCCGACAGCGTCCAGGGCACCGTGGCGACGTCGCCGTTCCTGACCACGGATCCCGCCGGGGTGTCGGTGCCGCCGCTCGGACCACCGGCCGGGGGCCTCATGGCGGATCTGTGGCGGGCGCCGATCGGATCGCGCCCATTGATCCGGGCGGAGGCCGCAACGGTCCGCCCGCGTGACGATCGGGCCGAACGGGATGCCTGGCGCCAGGCGCGCCGCGCCGAGGGGGCGGCCCGGGGCGCGGAGCGACGGGCGGAGCTCGAACAGCGCAAGACGGCACGCGTCTCCGCGCGGCGCTGAGCCCCTCCACCCGATATCCGTACGCGCCCGGATGCCACGTCCGGGCGCGTCTTGTTATTATGACCACCTTGTCATGAATACCGCCCGCGTGATCCTTCCCCGCGAGTACGGCGCCTACGCCGAGTTGGCGTTCCCGCTGCTCACCGCGTTCCTCATCGGTGGCATCACGATGGCCGGGCTGGGCTTCGCGCTCGCCGTGGTCGCGTGGTTCCTGGTGCGCGAGCCGTTTGCCGTGCTGAACGGCGTCCGCGGCGCGCGGCTCGAGGCCTCGCTCGGCCTGCCCGCCCGCCGGATGGCTTGGGTTCTTGGCCTGCTCGGTGCGGCAGGAGCGGCGGTCGGCATGCTCCTGGCGCCACCGGTTGCCCGCGCGTGGGCGCTCGTGCCGGGTGCCTGCGCCGTCGCGCTGGCGCCGGCACTCCTGCGGGGCCGGCCCAAGTCGCTCGGTGTCGAGGTCATCGTGGCGGGGGCGCTCGCGACGATGCTCCTGCCGATCGGGCTGTCCGCCGGGGTGACCCTCGAACGCGCGGCGCTCGCATCCGGCGTGTGGGCGGTGTGCTTCGCGCTCGCGACATTCGGCGTGCACGCCATCAAGGCGCGCGCGAAGCCGGAGTCGGGAGCGGCGTGGACGGGGTGGGCCGCGCCCGCGCTTGCGGGTCTCGCGCTCGCGGTCGGAATCGGCGGCGCGGTCCGGGGGCTCTGGCCCTGGCCGGCGGGGGCCGCGGTGACGCCCCCGGCGCTCCTGGTGGTCGCGGTGCTCGCGGTCGGGATCCACCCACGCCGCCTCAAGCGCGTCGGGTGGTCGCTCGCGGGCGCGAACCTCGTGACGCTGGGCCTGCTGCTCGTCGCGTAGCGGGCCCCCAATGCCCTACGGGAGCCTGCACGGCTAGCTGAGAACCGGCACGAGCCGTCGGGCGAATTCGCACGACGGCTCGTTTGAGTGCGCCTGCCGCGATTCGAACGCGGGACCTTTGGCTCCGGAGGCCAACGCTCTATCCAGCTGAGCTACAGGCGCCTGTACGTTTGCCGTTAGCGGTTTGCCGTTTGCCGTGAGTTCGACGATGCAGCGAAACAACGGCTGACGGCTAACGGCCAACGGCGAACGTTGTTCAGTCGGGGCGCCCGGATTTGAACCGGGGACCTCCTGCTCCCGAAGCAGGCGCGCTAACCGGGCTGCGCTACGCCCCGTGTGATGCGCCCGGAAGGACTCGAACCTCCAACCTTCTGGTCCGTAGCCAGACGCTCTATCCAGTTGAGCTACGGGCGCGATGGGCGGTACAAGACTCGAACTTGTGACCTCCACGATGTCAACGTGGCGCTCTAACCAACTGAGCTAACCGCCCATTCGGACAGGGCCCGGGACGTGAGGGCCAGACGGTCAGACGGCTAGCGGCTCTCAGGAGCCAGGGAATGGGTGGTGGCACCCTTCTCCTCGGCCCTAGGCACCGCTAGCCGTCTTGCCGTCGGCAACTGCCCGTCTAGGCCCTAGTAGCGGGGGTGGGATTTGAACCCACGACCTCCGGGTTATGAGCCCGGCGAGCTACCAGACTGCTCCACCCCGCGCCGATGTCACGTTGGCGGCCTTTGGCCGCCCCCTCAATCGATGAGTCAGAGCTTCAGCTCTGCCTCGAGACTGCTCCACCCCGCGCCGATGTCACGTTGGCGGCCTTTGGCCGCCTGACCGCCTTACCGCCTGCGTCGAGAGCGGGAAACGGGACTCGAACCCGCGACCCCAACCTTGGCAAGGTTGTGCTCTACCAACTGAGCTATTCCCGCAAATAGCCTGCCGCAGGGGGAACCTAAACCCTCGCTCCGCGCCGCCGCTAGGCGTCTGTCACCCGATCCCCACGTGCTCACCGGAAAGGGGCGGGGAGGTGCGGGGAAGTGGAGGCGAGGGGGATCGAACCCCTGACCTCGTGAATGCCATTCACGCGCTCTCCCAACTGAGCTACGCCCCCGATATATTACCGGGCTCCCGCCGCTGCCTTGGAACACGGGAACGTACCCGGGGGTTTCAGGGGTGTCAAGCGAACTGCGACGGGACTCCGCCCGGGCGTTGGGCCCGGACGGCATCAACTGATGCTCACCACCACCCCTTGAGAGGGGCTGGTTTTGGTGATATATGGGATGCGCCATGGCCAATCCGCCGCGCAAGAAGCGCCGTCGCCGGCAAGCACCGGTGATCGCCGCCAACGAAGACGACCGCGACCTCCTCGACCAGTACCTGTATGAGGTGAGCAAGACGCCGCTCCTCAAGCCCGACGAGGAGATCGCCCTGGCGCGTAAGGTGCGCGCCGGCGACCAGGAGGCCATGCAGGAGCTGGCCAAGCGCAACCTCCGGTTCGTGATCTCGGTCGCGAAGAAGTACCAGAACCGCGGGCTGCCGCTCACCGACCTCATCGGCGAGGGCAACGTGGGGCTGCTCACCGCGGCCCGGAAGTTCGACCCCGATCAGGGAGTGAAGTTCATCTCCTACGCGGTGTGGTGGATCCGTCAGGCCATCCTCGCGTCGCTCGCCCGGCACGGACGCACCGTGCGGGTGCCGCTGAACCGTACGGCCGATCTGTCCAAGATCGTGCGCACCGCCGAGGCGTTGCGCCAGGAGCTGCGGCGGGAGCCCACCCCGGAGGAAATCTCCGAGGCCACCAGCCTGTCGCTCGAGGTCGTCCAGTCGCTCGCCGCCCTGAACACGGGCGAGGTGCGGCTCGACGCGCCGCTCGACCCCGACGGCGACCGTTCGCTCATCGAGCGGTTCATCGCCGAGGACATGCCGGACACCGAAGAGAAGACGATGGAACGGTTCCTGAGCGACGAGGTCGAGGCGGCGCTGCGCTCGCTGCCCTCCCGCGACGCCAAGGTGCTCCGCCTCTACTTCGGGCTCGACGGCGGACGCGAGCACACGCTCGAGGAAATCGGCGGCATGCTCGGCGTCACCCGCGAGCGCGTCCGCCAGCTGCGCGACCGCGCGCTGAAGCGCCTGCGCGAGGGCGACGTCGGCAAGGCCCTGGCGAGTTTCGCGGCATAGCAGCAGCGGGCAATAAAGGGCAGCAACGGGCAGCGAGGGGCAGCGTGCTCCCCTGCCCGTTTTGCTGCTTGCTGCCCTCACTGCCCTTCCTGCCCTTGCTGCCCTCACTGCCCTTCCTGCCCTCACTGCCCCTCCCACTCCTCCCACGCCTCCTCGCGCGGGTTAGATTCGCCCCGTGCTGCGGTTTATCACGTCCCGCATAGAGCGCGCGCTGCTGGCGCTCGGGCGGCTCGGCGTTCTCTTCGCGGACCTCGGCCGGGGGCTGCGGGACGTGGAGACCTGGCCGCGTCTCACCCTGGTCCAGATGCGCCGGATCGGCGTAGACTCCCTGCCCATCGCCCTGTTCATCTCGATCTTCACCGGCATCGTGCTGGCGCTTCAGGCCTCGTACACGTTTACGGGCGCGGTGCCGCTGTACTTCGTGGGCAGCGCGGTGGGCAAGTCGATCATGCTGGAACTGGGGCCGGTGCTCACGGGTCTGGCCCTCGCGGGGCGGGTGGGGGCGAACATCGCGGCCGAGCTGGGCACCATGCGGGTCACCGAGCAGGTGGACGCCCTCGAGACGCTCGCGTACGACCCCACGTCGTACCTCGTGGTGCCGCGCGTGCTGGCGGCCACCATGATGTTCCCGGTCGTGGTCGCCGTCGCGGTCGCCGCCGGCGTCGGTGCGGGACTCGTGGCGGCCGTGAACCTGCTCGAGCTCTCGACCGTGGAGTTCGTGCACGGACTGCGGCTGTTCTACCAGTTCAAGGACGTATGGTTCGGCCTGCTCAAGAGCACATCCTTCGGCTTTGCCATCGCCCTCATCGGCTGCGCCTGGGGGCTCGGCGTCCGCCAGGGCGCCGAGCAGGTGGGGCGGGCGACCACCAAGGCCGTCGTGGTGAGCGCCCAGATGATCCTCGTGCTCGACGCCTTCTGGGCGCTCCTGCTCCTGTGATCGCGTTCCGGGAGGTGCACAAGGCGTTCGGCCCCAAGCGCGTGCTCGAGGGCTTCACGCTCGACATCCCCGACGGCGAGACGACCGTGATCGTGGGGCATTCCGGGGCGGGGAAGAGCGTGGCGCTCAAGCTCATCGTGGGGCTGCTCGATCCGGATCATGGGTCCGTCGAGGTGGACGGGCAGGTGGTGCACGCGCTCGAACGCGACCAGCTGATGGCGCTGCGCGCGCGGATCGGGTTCGTGTTCCAGTTCGCGGCACTGTTCGATTCGATGACGGTCGCCGAGAACCTGGCCATGGGCCTGCGCCGGCGCGGCGTGGGCGACGGGGAGATCGTCGACCGCTCCACCGAGGCGCTCGAGGTGGTCGGGCTCGCGGGCAGCGAGGAGCGGTACCCGGCGGAGCTGTCGGGAGGGATGCGCAAGCGCGTGGGCATTGCCCGTGCGATCGTTCTGCGACCGCGCTATATCCTATATGACGAGCCGACCACGGGGCTCGACCCGGTGACGGCGGCGGTGATGGACCAGCTCATGGTCCGGACCCGCGAGGTGTACGGGGTCACGAGCGTGGTGGTGACGCACGACATGCGGAGTGCCTACACGGTGGGGGATCGGATCGCCATGCTGTACCGCGGACAGGTGCGACAGGTGGGCTCGGTGGACGCGATCCGCCGCAGCCACGACGCGGTGGTGCGCCAGTTCGTGGAGGGGCGGCCCGAGGGGGCGGACGACGCCGAGCGCGCGCTGGGAGGCACGCGATGAAGCCGCGGGACGAGCTGGTGGTGGGCGTGACGGTGTTCGCCGCGCTCCTGCTCGTGGTCCTGGGAACGCTGTGGCTGTCCCAGGCCGACCTCGCACGGGGGGCGACGACCCACGCGGCCCGCTTCCGCACCGTCGGCGGCCTGGGCGTGGGCGACCCGGTGGTGCTCCGGGGCGTGCGGGTGGGCCGGGTCTCCCAGATCCGGCTGGGCGAGCGGAACTGGGTGGAGGCCGAACTCGAGATCTACGGCGACGTCGCGCTGCCCACGGCGCCCGGCATCGTCGCGGCATCGGCCTCCCTGTTCGGGGAGTGGCAGGCGGGCATCATCAGCCTGGATCAGGCCCCTGACGACCCGAACGTGCGGCGGGCGCTCGAGGACGCGCGGGCCGAGGGAGGCGACCTCTGGCCGGGGGCGACGCTGCCCGACATCGGCCAGCTGACCGCCCAGGCGGGGCGCATCGCGACGGACATCGCGTCCGTGTCGTCGCGCATCCAGGAGGCGTTCGACTCCACCGCCGTCGCGCAGCTGCAGCGGTCCATCGGGGACTTCGGCCGGGTGGCCGACCAGATCGCGCGGTTCACCGAGCAGCAGACCAGTGTGCTGCAGGGGGTCGGGATGCGGCTCGACGAGGGCTCGTCGATCCTCACCCGGGCGGCCGTCAGCCTCGAGAACTCGCTCGCGCGCGTGGACTCGGCGACGAACCAGGGCGAGCTGGCGCGCATCCTCGAGAACACGCAGATGGCCTCGGAGCAGATCGTGGAGGCGAGCCGGGGGGTCAACGAGCTGGTCGGGGCCGCCGCCGCGAACCAGCAGAGCCTGGTGCGGGTGATCCTGGCGGCCGATTCCGTCATGACGCGCATCCAGAACCGGTCCGGCACGATCGGGATGCTCGTGGGTGACACGACGCTCTATGTCGAGACCACGCTGGCGGTTCAGCAGCTGCGGTCGCTGCTCACCGACATCCAGGCGAATCCGCGGAAGTACTTCAAGTTCTCGGTGTTCTAGTGGCCCGGGCGCGCGCGAAGCGGGAAACCAGCGCGGGCGGAGTCGTCGTGCGGCGCGCGCCGGCGGGCGTCGAGTATCTCCTCATACTCGACGGGCACCAGAACTGGGGGTTTCCCAAGGGCCACCTGCATCACGCAGAGCGCCCCGAGGAGGCCGCGCGGCGTGAAATCGCCGAGGAGACCGGCCTCACCGAGCTGGTGCTCCATGATCCGCTGGGGGTCATCGACTGGCGGTTCCGCCATCGCGGACGCCTGATTCACAAGTACTGCCACTTCTTCCTGTTCGCCGCGAACTCCGGTGACCCCGCCCCGCAGGGGGAGGAGGGCATCAGCGCCTGCGTGTGGCTGCCGTACGAGGAGGCGGTGGCGCGCCTGACCCACGAGAACTCGCGCCGCGTCATGGAAACGGCGCGGGCGCTGGTCGAGCGGGGCGTGCTCGAGGCGCAGGGACGGGCCTGAACGTGGCGGTCGTCGCGGTCGTGGCGATCGATGCGGCGCTGCGCGCCCCCCTGGCGGCAGGGCTGCCACCCGGCCTGAGGGTCCGAACGTGCCGATCGGTCGACCGGCTCAACGGCCTCCTGGCCGAAGCGTTGGTGGACGCGGTGGTCCTCCCGGCACGCGGGGACTGGCTCGTCGCGGTCGCGGACCTGCGGCAGCGGTTCCCGCGCATCCCGGTGTTCGGGTACGGCCCGATCCGGGCGGACGACGGTGAACGGCTGGCGCAGGCGGAGGCGGCCGGGGTGCAGGATGTGCTCGTCGAGGGGGTGGACGAGCCGGTGGCCGGTGAGCTGGTGGGGGCCCGGGGCGCGAGCCGGCAGCGGGCGCGGGAACTGGCGGACGCGCCACGGCTGCTCCGGCTCGGCGAGGCCCTCCAGCGCGCGGTCTGGGCCATCGCCCTCGAGACCGTGGGCGCCCGGCTCACGACGGCCGACCTCGCGCGCCGGATCGGGACCAGCCGCGAGCACCTGTCGCGCGAGTTTGCGGCGGGTGGGGCGCCCAACCTGAAGCGGGTGATCGACCTCGCCCGCGTCGCCTGCGCGGCCGACCTCCTGCGGAACCCCGGGTACGCGGTGAACGTGTGCGCCCGGATTCTCGGATTCGCGGGCGCCGGACACCTCGCGGGCACGGCGCGCCGGATCGCGGGAATCTCCTCGAGGGAGCTGGGGCGCGTGGGCCCGCGCGGCGTGCTGCAGCGCTTCCTGCGGGGGCGCACGCGCAGTAGGATTTGAGCCGCGGAACGGGATCGGCGCCGCTTGCGGCGTCGGGTGCTTGTGATACTTTTCACAAGCTGTACCCGATTCTCCTAATCAACCTCAGACACGTGCAGCGGGCATGGCGACGGATTCCATTCTCCGACCCGGCGAGTTCAAGGACGTTCTCCTGCGGGAGATCGAGGCCGCCGACCTCAGGCCGATCGACGTTCAGGAGGTCGGCGCGATCCTCGAGGTCAGGGACGGGACGGCCCGCGTGTACGGGCTCGGCTCGGCCATGGCCGGCGAGATGCTCGAGTTCATCTCATCCGAGTCCGGCGGGACGATCAGCGGGCTGGCGCTGAACCTCGAGGAGGACAGCCTGGGGGCCGTCATCCTGGGCGACTACCTCCAGTTGCGCGAGGGCGACCAGGTCCGCCGCACCGGCCGCGTGCTCGAGGTTCCGGTGGGGCCGGGGCTGGTGGGGCGGGTGGTGGACCCCCTCGGCAACCCGCTCGACGGGCTCGGGCCGGTCAAGGCCGCGGCGTCCCGCAAGCTCGAGTCTCCGGCGCCGGGCATCGTGGCGCGTCAGCCCGTGAAAGAGCCGCTCCAGACGGGTGTGAAGGCCATCGACTCGATGATCCCCATCGGCCGGGGGCAGCGCGAGCTGATCATCGGCGACCGCGGCACGGGCAAGACGGCCATCGCGGTGGACACGATCATCAACCAGAAGGGCGAAGGGGTGATCTGTGTCTACATCGCCATCGGCCAGAAGAACTCGACCGTCGCGTCGGTCGTGGAGCGCCTGAAGGAGCACGGCGCGATGGAGTACTCGATCGTGGTGGTGGCGAGCGCCGCCGATCCGGCGCCGCTCCAGTACATCGCGCCCTACGCGGGCTGCGCGATGGCCGAGTACTTCATGTACGAGGAGAAGAAGCACACGCTGTGCGTGTACGACGACCTCTCCAAGCAGGCGGCGGCCTACCGCCAGCTCTCGCTGGTGCTGCGCCGCCCGCCGGGCCGTGAGGCGTACCCGGGGGACGTCTTCTATCTGCACTCCCGCCTGCTCGAGCGCGCCGCCAAGCTGTCGGACGCGCACGGCGGCGGGTCCCTGACCGCGCTGCCGGTGATCGAGACGCAGGCGGGCGACGTGTCGGCCTACATCCCGACCAACGTCATCTCCATCACCGACGGGCAGATCTTCCTCGAGACCGACCTGTTCTACGCCAACGTGCGGCCGGCCATCAACCCCGGCATCTCGGTCTCGCGCGTGGGCGGCAACGCGCAGATCAAGGCGATGAAGCAGGTGGCGGGGCGTCTGCGCCTGGACTACGCGCAGTACCGCGAGCTCGAGGCGTTTGCGCAGTTTGCGTCGGACCTCGACGCCGCCACGCAGAAGCAGCTCGCGCGCGGCCAGCGCATCGTGGAGGTGCTGAAGCAGGGGCAGTATCAGCCCATGCCGGTCGAGCACCAGATCATGATCATCTACGCCGTGACCAACGGGTTCCTCGACGACGTCGACGGCGGGAAGATCCGCGCCTGGGAGACCGCGTTCCTCGCGTTCGTGAGCGCGAGCCGGCCCGAGCTAGGCCGCGCGATCCGGACGCAGAGGGCGCTGGAT
>Ga0105095_10001930_pt1 | contig 11047 bp, 9 predicted proteins | sample PPLLak2March2015_2_FD_79180 | JGI IMG/M metagenome (GOLD analysis project Ga0105095, IMG submission 79180) | Freshwater sediment microbial communities from Prairie Pothole Lake near Jamestown, North Dakota, USA - PPLs Lake P8 Core (3) Depth... | ecosystem: Environmental > Aquatic > Freshwater >... | reverse complement strand
TGAACGCCGAGAGCCCAGATGTCCGGTGAGCTTCGTCGAGAAACCGGACGCCGGGTGCTAGCGACGACCTTGGAGCGCGGCTTCGATCTCGTCGAGGTGCCCGCCGCGGTGGTCGGCGCGTATGGCGTTGAGCGGGCTGTCGGGGGCGCGCGGTGACAGCCGGTCCGGCGGTAGCTCGGCGACGCGCGCGTCCGTTTCCTCGGCGATCCTCAGGGCGAGATCCGCGGCGTCCCTAGGCCGGATCGCATGGATCAACGGACGCGTGGCGTCATTCAGCCAATCACCTTCAGGTTCCTCGTCCTCCGGCCCGAACGGTTCGCCGCGCGCGACCTTGTCGGCAAGAAGCAGGACTCGGATATCCCAGAACGCGATGTGCCCGAGGACCCCCGCGACGGTCCAGTACTCGTTCACCGGAGCGCTGAGCGCGTCGTCGTCCAGACTTCTAACGAGTGCGCGTAGACGCTCGCGCTCGCGGTCGTTCGCGACGATGTAGGAACGGTCCTCGATCATGACGTCCATTATCACCGTGTCTGCGGCCCAGAAACAGCGTGCTACCACCCAGTTGGGTGGCGGCGGATCCAGCATAGTGACGGCGTCCTGCCCAAGCGTGCTGTTCCTCGATCGGTGTCGACGTACGAGGGGCAGCATCCGCCGATCGCGAACGTGTCTGTCGGGATCGACCGCCCCGAAGGAGGCGCTATACGTTTGACAGGGATCCGATCGACTGACAGGGATCCGATCGACGCGATGGGGGCGATCGATGAGCATCTACCTGCTGCTCTACAGCGGTGGCCGTATGCCCGAGACCGAGGAAGAGACCGAGGCGGTGACCGACGCGTGGCGCGCGTGGTTGGCCGGCATCGGTGACGCCCTCGTGGACGGGAACCCCTTCACCACCAACGCGAAGAGCCTCTCGCCGGACGGAGCGGTCTCCGACGGTCCCGTCGGCCCGATGGCGTCGGGCTACTCGCTGATCAGGGCGGGGTCCATGGACGAGGCCGTCGATATGGCCAAAGGCTGTCCCGTGAAGCTCAGCGGCGCGAGCATCTCGATCTTCGAGGTGATGTAGGTCCGCCGCACACCGTCGTCAGCGTGAGGTGGGTCCGTCGACCGTGAGGACATAGGCTTCCCTGGCGATGACCGTGCGGAGGGACGGAGCCGACCGGCCTGAGGTGCACATCGAGCCGTGGGGCGCGAGGGACTACCCGCTGCTCATGATGCTCAACGACCCGGAGATGACGAAGCACGTCGGAGGCCCCGAGGGTCCGGACAAGCTCGCCGAGCGGCAAGCTCGATACGAGAAGGCGGACTCCAGGCAGTACAGCATCGTCGTCGACGCGAGCGGTGGCGCGGGCGTCGGATGGGTCGGCTACTGGGAGCTGACGTGGCACGATCGGCTCGTCTGGGAGACAGGGTGGGCCGTGATCCCGACCTTCCAGGGCCGAGGGATCGCGAGCGCGGCGACGGCCCTGGTCCTCGAGCGGGCGCGCGCGGAGCGGCGGCACCGGTTCGTGCACGCCTTCCCGATGCCCGCGAACGTCCCGTCCAACGCGATATGCCGCAAGCTCGGCTTCGTCTTGCTCGGCGAGACCGATTTCCCGGCCCGCGGGGGAGGCGTCGTGCGCTGCAACGACTGGCGCTTCGACCTCTTCCCGAGCGCCTGAGCGACACGACGGGACGGCGAACCTCGTAAGGCCCGAAGCCGGCTGCTCAGGCAGCGCCTGGTCGCGGCTCGTGGCCGAGGACCCCGACCCCGATGCCGTCCTGCGCGAGGTCGACGAGGACGACTGCTTCCAGAAGGACGCGCCGGTCGGCATCCGGCTCGCGCAGGCGTTGCACCACGGCAGCGATCATCGGAGCCAGATCTGCACCGCCCTCACGACGCTCGGCCGCTACTGGGTCGAGATCGGTTCGTGCTGGCGCGCTCGATTCGCCATCACCTCGAGCATCCGCAGACCGACGGCCGGCTCCTTGAGCAGGAGCTGCCGGAACGACGGTCGCGGGATCTTGACCGCCGCGACCCGCGAGGTCGAGACCACCGTGGCCGTGCGCGGCCCGCCGTCGAGGAGCGCCATCTCGCCGAAGAAGTCGCCGGGTCCGAGGCGCGCGACGGCGCGGCCGGTCGGCACGACCGAGCGGTAGACCTTCGCCGTCCCATCGACGATGAGGTAGAAGCAGTCGCCGCGCACGCCCCGCTCCACGATCGTCCGGCCGGGCGGGAATGCCACCACCCTGCCAACCCCGGCGATCCGACGCACGTCCCGCTTCGACAGGCCCGCGAAGAGAGGCACGTCCTGGAGGAGCTGGACGATCTCGCGCGGGACCCGACGCTTGAGGGCCACCTCCCCCCGCCTGATCCTCCTGGCGACGCTGCCGGCGATCATCGTCTCCGGTGTGGCCACGTGAACCCCCTTCCTGGCTCGACCGCGGCGAACGCGCAGGTACCCCTGCGACAGCGCTCGGTCACGCTCGGTAGCGTAGCGCGATGGCGATCACGTACGGATGGCGCGACGACGTCGACCACGCCGAGTGAACGCCCTTCCACGTTCGTGGCCGGAACTGAGGCGCAGACGGGAGCACGGAAACCTCGGCCGATCGCCGATGAGTTCCGTCGCCGGTCGGGGTCTGACATCCCGAACGGACAGAGTCGTCGCTGACGGAAGGAGCGTGGAGTCCCATGCGGAAGCTGGTCGTCACGGAGTTCCTGTCCCTGGATGGCGTCATGCAGGCGCCGGGGGATCCGAACGAGGACTCCGAGGGCGGGTTCCGGCACGGAGGGTGGCAGCTCCCGTACTTCGACGACGTGTTCCTCGCCGCCGCGACCGAGGGGATGGCCAACACCGACGCGCACCTGTTCGGGAGGAAGACCTACGAGATCATGGCCGCCTACTGGCCGACGGCGCCGGCCGACGACCCGTTCGCGCAGCACCTGAACGGCGTCCGGAAGTACGTGGCGTCGAGGACGCTGGAGCGCGTCGAGTGGCAGAACTCGACGCTCCTCCAGGGCGAGGTCGCCGAGGAGGTCGGGAGGCTCAAGGAGCAGCCCGGCAAGGACATCTCGGTGCTCGGCAGCGGCGACCTGGTGCAGACGCTGATCGCCAACGACCTGGTCGACGTGTTCTCGCTGACGGTGCACCCGATCGTGCTCGGCAGCGGGAAACGGCTGTTCCGCGACGCCGATCAGGTGCGGAAGCTGAAGCTCGTCGACGCGAAGACGACCACCACCGGCGCGCAGCTGCTCACCTACGAGGTCGTCCGGTAGATCGGCCTGCGGGCCAGGAAACGACCGCGCCCCGGCTCGACCTGCGCGGGCTCTCCGCCGCGCGCCACCACGGCGCCCCGGGCGATCGTCAACGCCGGCCACCCGGTGACGGTCGTCGATGCGTACGGGCTGTGGTCGGTCCGCATGTGGAGCGAGGCGGCGTCGAGCCGGCGCGTCGCGGCCGGGTCCCACACGACGACGTCGGCGTCCATCCCGGGCTCGAGCCGGCCCTTGCGGTCGCCGAGCCCGAACAGCCGCGCCGGCGTCGAGGCGATCGCCTCGACCCACCGCTCGAGCGACAGGCGCCCGTCCCTGACGCCCTGGTAGACGAGCGCCGGTCGTGTCTCGACGCCGGGGAGCCCGCCGGGGATCTGCGTGAAGTCGCGCCAGCCGTCCGCCGTCGTCCCACGCCGCCGGTCGGCCGTCGTGAACGGACAGTGGTCGGTGCCCACCACGTCGATGTCGCCCGTCGCGAGCGCCTCCCACAGCGCCGAGCGGTCGGCTTCGGTCCGGACGGGCGGCGTGCAGAGGAAGTCCTGGGCCACCTCGGGGGGCTGCCGCAGGACGTCGTCGGTCAGGAACAGGTACTGCGGGCAGGTCTCGGCCAGGACGTCGGCACCGCGCTCGCGCGCCGCCCGGACCTCCGCGAGCCCTTCGGCGCTCGAGAGGTGGACGACGTACACGGACGAATCAACGCCGCGCGCGAGGTCGGCCGCGACCCGCACCGCGGCGGCCTCGATCGCCGGAGGCCTGGCCATGGTCACGCCGATCGGGCCGGTCTCGCCGCTCGCGAGCACCCGCTCCGTGCGCCGGACGGCCTCGAGCCCGCCCTCGGCGTGGACGCACACGAGCACGCCGGCCTCGCGCGAGGCGACGAGCGCCCGGCGCAGCGTGGCCTCGTCCACCATGAGGCGCTCGGGGTACGCGAGGTACAGCTTCACGCTCGTGACGCCCTCGTCCACGAACCAGCGGAACCGGGCGAGCGCGTCGGCGGGGTCCTCGGGCACCTCGGTCACGGTCAGGTGGAAGCCGTAGTCGATCGTCGCCCGGCCGTCGGCCTTCGCGTGCCATCCGCGCAGGGCCTCGTCGGGGGGCTCGCGCCCGGCGCCGGCGAAGTCGACGACCGTCGTCGTGCCGCCGCAGGCCGCGGCGGCGGTCCCGCTCGACCAGTCGTCGGCCGAGCGCACGGCGCCCACGGGCAGGTCGAAGTGGGTGTGCGGGTCGAGCGCGCCGGGGATCACGAGCGCGCCGCCGGCGTCGATGACCTCGTGCCCGGTCGGGTCCAGGTCCGGGGCGACGGCGGCGATCGTCTCACCGTCCAGGAGCACGTCCGCCGCAAGGCTCCCGCCCGGGTTCACGACGGTCCCGCCGCGAACGAGCAGCATCCGTCTCCCTCCTCCGGCTCGGGGCCTATCATCGTAGGTTGAGCGCTGTTGCAACGTCCGACGCTGGCTCGTGGGTTGACGGACGCCTCCGTGCTCGAGCGAACCGTTGGACGGTTCCGGGAGGCGCATGTCGCGCTCCCCACCTTCGGCGAGCTGGCCGACCCGACGACGATCCCCGAGCGCGTCACGCGCGCCCTCGAGGGCGTGGATCCGGACGCGGCGCACCCGCTCAACCTGTTCCGCGTGCACTGGTACAACGGCCCCGACCGCCGTGGGCGGGTCCCGGTGCCCGAGCACGTCGTCCTGCCGAGCGCGCTCACCGGTATCGAGGCGCCCATCGTGGTCGTCCTCGGGGACCGGTTCCCGATGATCGGGGCGCACAAGGTCCTCGCCGCGTACGGCTGCCTGGTGCCCGAGATCCTGACCGGCGCGTTCGACCCGACGACGCATCGAGCCGTGTGGCCCTCGACCGGCAACTACTGCCGTGGCGGCGCGGCGATCAGCCGGATCATGGGCTGCCGGGGCGTCGCCGTCCTTCCCGAGGGTATGAGCCGGGAGCGCTTCCAGTGGCTCGAGCGATGGGTGACCGACCCCGCCGACATCATCCGGACCCCGGGTGTCGAGAGCAACGTCAAGGAGATCTACGACGAGTGCAAACGACTGGCGGCCGACCCGACGAACGTGATCCTGAACCAGTTCTCCGAGTACCCGAACCATCTCGTCCACGAGCTGGCCACCGGGCGAGCGCTCGCCCAGGTCTTCGAAACGATCCGGGAGCGAGAGCCCGGGCTGCGCCTGCGGGCGTTCGTCTCGGCCACCGGGTCCGCGGGGACGATCGCGGCCGGCGACCACCTGAAGGAGCGGTACGGCGCGACGATCGTCGCCGCCGAGGCCCTCGAGTGTCCGACGCTGCTCCGCAACGGGTTCGGCGAGCACAACATCCAGGGGATCGGCGATAAGCACGTGCCGCTGATCCACAACGTGATGAACACCGACGTGGTCGTCGACGTGAGCGACCGGGACACCGACGCGCTGAACGTGCTGTTCAACACCGACGAGGGCCGGATCTACCTGCGATCGCGCGGCGTCGACGAGGACACGATCGCCTCGCTCGACTCCTTCGGCCTGTCGAGCATCTGCAACGTGCTGGCCGCGATCAAGGTCGCGAGGCTGTTGCACCTGGATCCGGACGACGCGATCGTGACGGTGGCGACCGACGGCGCCGGGATGTACCGGACGGAGGTCGACAAGGTCCTCGCTCGGGACTTCCGCGACGGGTTCGGCCCCACCCAGGCGGCCGAGGTGTTCGGACGCTCGCTCGAGGGGCAGGGGACCGACCAGATGCTCGAGCTCACGCTCGAGGACCGGGAGCGGATCTTCAACCTTGGCTACTACACGTGGGTCGAGCAGCAGGGCGTCTCGATCGAGGACTTCCAGGTCCGCCGCTCGCAGGACTTCTGGCGTGGGCTCCGGGGCGCCGTCCCCGAGTGGGACGAGGCGATCCGCGAGGTCAACGCCCGGACCGGCGTCCTGGAGGCGCTGTAGTGGACCCCGCGACGTTCGTCGTGTGCGCCGGGTGCGGATACCGGGCGCCCGACGACGACCCGTACCCCTTCCGCTGCCCGAACTCCGGCACCGACGACGTCGACCACCTCATGGTCCGCGAGCTGGACCCCGACCACGTCGAGTTCCCCGAGGACGACGACCGGCCGAACCCGTTCGTCCGGTACCGCGAGCTCTTCCACGCGTACCACCTCGGTCGCCACCACGGGCTGAGCGACGCCGACCTCGTCGGCATCGTGGAGGACCTCGACCACGCCGTGGCCGAGGTCGAGGGCCACGGGTTCGTCGAGACGCCGTTCGCCCCGGCACCCGCGCTCGGCGAGCGCCTGGGGTTCGAGGTCTGGGTGAAGGAGGAGACCCGCAACGTGTCGGGCTCGCACAAGGCGCGTCACGCGATGGGTCTGATGATCCACCTCCTCGCGGTCGAGCGCGCGGGCCTGGCGCCGGACGGCCCACCTCGGGATCTGGCGATCGCGAGCTGCGGGAACGCGGCGCTCGGCGCGGCGGTCGTGGCCCGCGCCGCCGAGCGCACCTTGCGCGTGTTCGTCCCCACGTGGGCCGACAAGGCCGTGCTCGAGCGGCTCCGGGCGCTCGGGGCGGCGATCTACGTCTGCCCGCGCGATGAGGGCATCCCTGGCGACCCCGCGTATCACGCGCTCCAGCGCGCGCTCGCCGAGGGCGCCGTGCCGTTCACGGCCCAGGGCCCAGACAACGGGCTGACGATCGAGGGCGGGGAGACGATCGGGTTCGAGATGGTCTCGGCGCTCCGGCGCGCCGGCTCGGGCCTCGACCGCCTGGTCGTGCAGGTCGGCGGTGGGGCGCTCGCCAGCTCGCTCGTGCGGGCGTTCGAGGACGCCGCGCTGCTCGAGGCGCCCGAGCGCCTGCCCACGATCCACGCCGTCCAGACCGAGGGCGGCCACCCGCTCGAGCGCGCGTACGGGCGCGTGGCGCAGCGCGCGGGCCGCGAGCGCACGCCTGAGGGCATCGTCGAGGCGATGGCCTACGCGCGGACGCATCGGTCCGAGTTCATGTGGCCGTGGGAGGAGGAGCCGAAGAGCGTCGCCACCGGCATCCTCGACGACGAGACGTACGACTGGGCCGCCGTCGTCGCGGGCATGCTCGCCACCGACGGCTCGCCGGTCGTCGTGTCCGAGGCGGCGCTCGAGGAGGCGAACGCGCTCGCGCGCGAGACGACCGGGATCGACGTCGACCACACGGGGTCCTCCGGGCTCGCCGGGCTGATGGAACTGGCTCGCCGGGGGGAGATCGGGGACCACGAACGGGTCGCCGTTCTGTTCACGGGGATCCGACGAGCATAGGGAAGGAGCGCATATGAGGAGCTTCGCCGGGCGGGACATCCTGTCGCTGAAGGACTTCGAGCACGAGGAGTTCATGCACGTGTTCGAGGTGTGCGACCGGATCCTGCCGCATGCCCGCGACCGCCGCAACACCGACCTGCTGAGGGACAAGACGCTGCTCACGGCCTTCTATCAGCCCAGCACCCGCACCCGCCTGGCGACCGAGGCCGCGATGCACCGGTTGGGCGGGCACGTGCTGGGGTTCTCGGACGCGAAGATGACGAGGGCGGGCGACTTCTACCAGGAGTCGATCAAGGACACGGTGCACATGCTCGAGTTCTACGCCGACGTCATCGCGATGCGGCACTTCGAGCAGGGCGCGCCGGCCGAGGCCGCGAAGCACGCCTCCGTCCCGATCATCAACTGCGGCGACGGGTGGGGCGAGCACCCGACGCAGGTCCTCACGGACCTGTACACGACGTGGAAGGAGAAGGGCCGCATCGACGGCCTGACATTCCTGCTGGTCGGCGACATGCGGATGCGCACGATGCACTCGATCCTCTACGCCTTCTCCCGGTTCGACGTGGAGTCGTACGTCGTCGGCCCGCCCGAGATGTCGCTGCTCCCCGAGTTCAAGGCCGAGCTGGACGAGCGGAACGTCCGCTACACCGAGGTGGGGTCGGTGGCCGAGTGCATCGCCGACTGCGACGTGATCTACATGGAACCGGTCGTACAGCCGGACTACACGAAGAGCCGCGACGAGCGCTCGGGCGAGGTGGGGACGACCCCGGAGGCGTACCGGGTCACCCGAGAGCTGTTGCGGGACAAGGGCAAGCCCGACGCGATCGTGCTGCACTCGCTGCCGCGGATGGACGAGCTGCCGACCGAGGTCGACGACACGCGGCACGCCCGGTACTGGACCGAGGCGTTCAACGGCGTCGTGATGCGGATGGCGCTGCTCGCGTTGGTGCTCGGCAGGATGGAGTGAACCCACGGTGAGGAGGTGAGGTCGCGATGGACCTCACGCTGAACGGGGAACCGGTCCGGGTCGACGTCAGGCCCGGCAGCACGCTGCTCGAGCTGCTGCGCGAGCAGCTCGGGGTGACGTCGGTGAAGGACGGATGCGCGCCCGAGGGCTCGTGCGGCGCATGCACCGTGTTGATGGACGGCAAGGCGGTCGTCTCGTGTGCCCAGAAGGCCGAGCACGCCGAGGGCCGCGACATCCTCACGCAGGAGGGCCTGCGGGAGGAGGAGCGCGAGCGCTGGGCGGACTGCTTCGTCGCGAGCGGCGCCTCCCAGTGCGGGTTCTGCTCGCCGGGCATCCTCATGAAGGCCGAGGCGTTCCTGGCGAAGCACCCCGACCCCTCGCGCGAGGAGATCGCGCGCGGCCTCGCCGGGAACCTGTGCCGGTGCACCGGCTACGTGAAGATCGTCGATGCGATCGGGCTCATGGCCGGCGCGCGCCGCGGTGAGCCCCTGCCCGAGCCAGAGCGCTCGGGCCGCGTGGGCGCGCGCGCCACCAGGTACCAGGGGCGCGAGCTCGCGCTCGGCGACAAGCCGTACGTGAACGACATCCGGCCCGAGGGCCTGCTGCACGGCGCCCTGCGGTTCTCGGACCATCCCCGTGCCCGGGTGCTGTCGATCGACGTCTCGGCGGCCGAGGCGCACCCCGGCGTCGTCGCGGTCCTCACCGCCGAGGACGTCCCGGGCGAGCGCGTTCAGGGGCTGATCACGCGGGACTGGCGGCAGCTCGTAGCCGTGGGCGAGACCACGAGCTACGTCGGCGACGTCCTCGCGATCGTCCTGGCCGAGACGCGGCACGCCGCGCGTGAGGCCGCCGCGATGGTCGAGGTCGGGTACGAGGTGCTCGAGCCGGTCACCGACCCGTTCGCCGCGCTCGAGTCCGACGCGCCGGCGCTCCACGAGGGCGGCAACCTGCTCTCGACCTCGGTGATCGAGCGGGGCGACGTGGACGCGCGGCTCGAGGGCGCCGCACACGTCCTGACCGAGACCTTCCGGACCCAGTTCATCGAGCACGCGTTCCTGGAGCCCGAGTCGGCGCTCGCGGTCCCGTCGCCGCCGGGCGGAGGCACGGTGCACGTCTCGTCGCAGGGACAGGGCGTGTGGGAGGACCGGCGGCAGATCGCCTCGTTCCTCGGCGTGCCGGAGGCGCAGGTGCGCGTGACGCAGGTCGCGAACGGGGGCGCGTTCGGCGCGAAGGAGGACCTGAACGTGCAGTGCCACGCGGCGCTCGGCGCCGTGCGCACCGGCCGGCCGGTCCTGCTCACACTCACACGCGCCGAGAGCATGCGGTTCCACCCGAAGCGGCACCCGCTGACGATGACGTACACGGTCGGATGCGACGCGGAGGGCCACCTGCTCGGCATCCGCGCCCGGATCGTCGGCGACACCGGCGCGTACGCGAGCGTCGGCGACAAGGTGCTCGAGCGCGCGTGCGGCCACGCCTGCGGCCCGTACCGGTTCCCGGCGGTCGACGTCGAGGCGCGCGCGGTCTACACGAACAACCCGCCGTGTGGCGCGATGCGCGGGTTCGGCGTGAACCAGGTCGCGTTCGCGATCGAGGGCATGCTCGACCGGCTGGCCGAGCGGGTGGGCATCGACGCGTGGGAGATGCGCTGGCGCAACGCGCTCGAGGTCGGCGACCGGTTCGGCACCGGACAGGTCCTCGGCGAGGGGGTCGGGATCAAGGCGTGCCTCGAGGCCGTGCGGGACGAGTATCGCTCGGCGCGGTTCGCGGGGATCGGCTGCGGCGTGAAGAACACGGGCATCGGCAACGGGCTCCTCGAGCTCGGCCGCGCGATCCTGCGGCCCGAGACCGACGGCACCGTCACGCTGTTCCACTCGTGGACGGAGATGGGTCAGGGCGTGAACACCGTCCTGCGCCAGATCGCGAGCGAGGAGCTCGACCTGCCGCCCGAGCGGATCAGCGTCGTCGTCGACACGGTCCGAGAGCTGGATACCGGGCAGACCACGGCCTCGCGCTCGACCGTGCTCGGCGGCCGGGCCGTCCAGGTCGCGGCGGCCAAGTTGCTCGACGCGCTCGACGGGCGGCGCTACGAGGATCTCGCGGGACAGGAGTTCGGCGGCGAGGTGAAGATCGACTGGACGAGCCCGCCCGGTGTCGACGTCCAGGACCCGGTCACGCACTTCGCGTACGGCTGGGCCGTCCAGGTGGCGATCCTGGACGACGACGGTCGGGTCGCCAGGGTCGTGGCCTCCCACGACGTCGGCAGGGCGATCAACCCGACCCTGCTCGAGGGGCAGATCGAGGGGGCGGTCCACATGGGGTTGGGGTTCGCGCTGACCGAGGAGTACGTCGTCGAGGACGGTTTGCCGGTCACCACGACGCTCAAGTCGTTGGGCATCGTTCCCGCACAGCACATGCCCGAGGTCGGATGTGTGCTCGTCGAGGTCCCCCAGCCCGAGGGCCCGTACGGGGCGAAGGGGGTCGGGGAGATCGGTCTCGTCCCCACCGCCGCGGCCGTCGCCGGGGCGCTGCACGCCTTCGACGGCGGATG
>Ga0105095_10001929_pt1 | contig 11054 bp, 8 predicted proteins | sample PPLLak2March2015_2_FD_79180 | JGI IMG/M metagenome (GOLD analysis project Ga0105095, IMG submission 79180) | Freshwater sediment microbial communities from Prairie Pothole Lake near Jamestown, North Dakota, USA - PPLs Lake P8 Core (3) Depth... | ecosystem: Environmental > Aquatic > Freshwater >... | reverse complement strand
ACTGCCGATCTGACCACTCTCGGAAAGTACGTCGGGGGCGGCATGTCCTTCGGCGGCTTCGGCGGCCGGGCCGACGTGATGCGGCTCTTCGACCCGGCGAGCCCCGAGGCCCTGCCGCACGCGGGAACCTTCAACAACAACACCCTGACGCTGTGCGCGGGCTTCCGCGGGCTCACCGAAGCCTTTACCCCCGAAGCGCAGGTCGAGATGAACGCCCGGCTCGAGCGGCTGCGGACCCGGCTCGACGAGCTCGCGACGCGCGCGGGGGCCCTTATGCAGTTCACCGGCATCGGCTCGATGATGGCGGTGCATTTCTGCGACGGCGAGATCGAGAGCGAGAGAGACGTCGCTCGCGGAAATGCGGAGCTGACGGAGCTCTTCTTCTTCGACCTCCTCGCTCGGGGCTTCTACATCGCCCGGCGGGGAATGATCGTGGGCTCGCTCGTGACGGGCGACGCCGAGTGCGAGAGCCTCGCCGCCGCGGTCGAATCGTTTCTAACCGACCGCGCCGATCTTCTGCGCCGCTAGCCGCGGAAGTACAGGTACGCGCCGAGAATGCACAGCAGGATGATCGCGGAGGCGGCGACGTCGCGCGCGTCCCATCCCGCCCGGGTGCGCGAGCGGTCTTCGTCGGTCTCGGTGGCGGACGTCAGGCTTCGAATCAACAGGTAGTCCGGCGGAGCCGTCGCGAGGCTCACCCCCACCATCATCGCAGTGGAGACCAGGGTGATCAGGACGCTGAAGTACTGGAAGTAGATATTGTTGCAGATCCAGAGGAACGAGCCCGGGGCGTAGCCGTTCTCGAAACCGGCGAGCCCGAGGGTAACCGGAGTGTCCACCGCCATCCGGAACAGACCCATGGAGAAGCCCACGACCAGCGCCGAAAGCGCTCCCATCGCGTTCATCCTCTTCCAGAGGACGCCGAGGAAGAAGACGAGGAAAATGGGCGCCGCCAGGTAGCCCTGAATCGCCTGCAGGTAGTTGTAGAGCCCGGACGCGTTCCGGATCACCGGGATCCAGGCGAGGGCGATGACCACCATGACGGCGGTCGCGATCCGCCCGATACGCACCAGCTGGTGCTGGCTCGCTTCCGGCCTCCACTTCTCATAGAGGTCCACCGTGAAGATGGTCGAGCTGGCGTTGAAGACTCCCGCGAGCGAGCTCATGAGCGCGGAGAGGAGTCCCGCCACCACGATGCCTCGGATACCGGGAGGCAGGAGGTACTGAACCATCATCGGGAAGGCGCCCTGGGCTGCGGCGGGGATGGCATTCCCATCCGGGTCGAGCATGACGCCGAGCTCGGGCACCTTGCCGCTCTTTGCGAGGGCAAAGCCGATCAAACCGGGGATGATGAACAGGTAGACGGGGGAGAGCTTCAGAAAAGCGGCGAAGATACTGCCCCGGCGGGCGACGGTCTCGTTCGGGGCCCCGAGGGCTCGCTGAACGATGTACTGGTCGGTGCACCAGTACCAGAGCCCGATGATCGGGGCGCAAACCAGCATCCCCAGCCAGGGGAAGTTCCCATTGAAGTACCAGGCCTGCCGCACCAGGTCGCCCGCCGGGTTTCGCTCGATCACCGGAGCCCAGGTCCCCTCGACGCCGTGCGGGATGAGCGGCTTCCAGAGGTTGAACATGTCGGAGCCGCACCAGCGGCGGAGCTCGCTCCAACCGCCGAGCTCGGCGAGCCCATAGACCGTGAGCAGACCCGATCCGAGGATGAGGATCACCGCCTGGATGGTGTCGTTGTAGGCAACGGCTCGCATCCCTCCGAGCATGGTGTAGAGCCCCGTAAGCACGATCGTCCCCACCGAGCCGATCCAGAAGGAGTCGATGCGCATCCCGCCGATATCGAGCGATGCCTCCGGCATCAACGTTCCGAACACGATGCCGCCGGCGAAGATTCCCACCGCCATCTTCGAGACCACGAAGAGGATGAGGGAGACGATCGAGAGGACGTAGCGGGAATGGGCGGAGAAGCGGCGCTCGAGGAACTCGGGCATGGTAAACACCTTGGAGCGCGAGTAGAAGGGGACGAACACCCAGGCGAGCACCAGCAGACACCAGGCGTGGAGCTCGTAGTGCGCCATCGCGACCCCGTCGGTGACCCCGGAGCCGGCGAGGCCGACGACGTGCTCCGAGCCGATGTTGGACGCGAAAATCGAGGCGCCGACGACCCACCAGCTGAGGTTCCGGCCCGCGAGGAAGTAGTCCGCCGCGGTGTCCTTCCCCTTCTGCACCACCCACCAGGCGACGGCGAGGAGGACCGCGAAGTAGATGCCGATGACCGCCCAGTCGAGCGAGGTGATGTTGGACGTCTGCACGCTGGGGCGAAAGGCTACCCGCCCCTCGATTCGGCGTCAAGGAACCTGGGGCGCGCGCCTGCTACTTCTGGCGCTCGAGCTCCGCTTCGGCGACCCATTGGACGACGTCGCCCTTGATCGAGCTCCACTCCCCTCGAACGTGATCCTCGTCCACGACGCGGAGCCGCGCCGAGTGCATGTGGGAATCCGCTTCCGTCATGTTCGTTCCGCCCAGGCAGCGAAACGAGAGGTCGCTCGGGTCCGAAGCGGACACGAGCTTCATCCGCGGTTGGTTGCCGGAGGTGCAGTAGTGCACGAGCACCAGGTCGTCGCCGTCCAGGTGGTACACGGTGATCATCTCGCCGGGCGTTTCCGGCATCATTGTTTCCACCACCGCCTTGCCCGCCGCCGTCACCCGGTAAGAGAGCTCGAACTGGACGTTGCCTTTCTCTCCTCCCCGGTCCCAGACCGCCGGGCCGACCCAGCGCCCCTCGAGCGCCTTGAGCTTCTCGAGACCCGGATGCGGCGAGTCCTCGCGCGCGGCCGCGGAGGCCGCAATCAGCGCCGCCAGGGCTGCCAGACGACTCCAAGGTTTCATAAAGCAACGACCTCCCTTCCAGACCATGTCTCCCGGGCCGGGATCTCGCGTGGAATCAGCATACTCAAATCCGGGGCCGGGCGCGGAGCTCCGGCATCGGCCGCGGCGCCCCCTCGGTGAGGGTCTCCGGTGTCGCCATCCACTCGGAGGCGATCCTCACCAGGTCGTTCACCACGCGGAGGGCTTCCGCCCGCTGCGAGCGCGAGCTCCAGGCGTAGCTGGGGAGGGAATCGGCGTCGCGCTCCACCAGCGCCCGGTAGTTCTCGTCTCCCCGCTGGGGCGGCTCGAAGTCCGGCGCGAGTCGTGGCCCGAGCTTTTCGAGCATCTCCTCGAGGGATGCCATCATGGAGCGGAACCGCACCCACCGGTGGTTGTCCCAGTTGAGCTTCGCCCGGCTCCCGGGCGCGAAGCGCCTGGAGAGCAGCAACCCCACCCGGATCCCGCTCCCCGCGATCTCCCGCACTTTCTCCTCGGGCATGTCGAGGTTGAGGCCGCCCTCTCCCGGTCCGAGGCAGACGTGGGCGATGCGGTCGCGGAAGCCGGGCATCTTCGACTGCGTGTTGTCCTGCCAGTTCTGCATCGCGTCGAAGATCGCGCGCGCGAAACCGAGGAGGCCGCGCTTTTCGAAGCGGTGAAAGGCGTCGGCGATCTCGTCCTGGTTCCGCTGCGGCATGACCACGCGCTTCGGCGGGGTCTCCTCGAAATAACGGAGGTTGATGGCGAACGTCGGCCATCCCGGCAGGGGCGCGTCGAAGAAGTGGACCGGGAAGTTGCTCGCAATGCCTCCGTCCGAGAACCAGCAGGGCTCGGGTCGCGGCTCGTCGTCCGAACGCGTGTAGTCGATCGCCTGAAGAGGAACCGCGCTGATGAGGAACGGGAAGCTCAAGCTCATGCGCGTGGCCACGATCACGGGAAGGTCCTTTCCCAGGGGCATCGGAAGGAACTCGTCCTCCGCTCGCGGCTCGGCCTGGGGACGACTGTGCGCGACCATCCACTGGACGACCTCCCTGGGAAAGAGAGCCTCCATGTCTTTCCTGCGAAAGTAGAAGAGTCGCTCCTCCTGCTCGGCGAACGGCAGACGATAGGGCCGTCCCCGGGTGAGGCAGGTGGTCATCATCTGGAGGTCGACCTCTTTCCGCGAAGGGTCCGTGCCCCACAAGTCTCCGAAAGTGAGAGGCTCGTGCCTCGCCTTTCCCGAGAGGCGCTGTAGGAAATCGTAGAGCCAGGGGGTCAGCGCGTCCTGTCCTCCCATACCGGTCGAGAGGCCGTAGTAGTTGGCGGGGACCTTCGCGCGCACGTCGCGGTAGAGAGCGAGAGCCGTGCCGGCCGCGCCCCCCACGAGAGCGAGTAGAAGCCAGGGGAGCCACCCCAGGAATCCCCCGACCCGGTGGAGGCCCGCGAGCGTCGACAGGATCGGGACGAGGAGTACCGCGGCTACACCGACGAAGCCGGGGACGAAGTAGCTCGCGACCGCGGCCTTGACGAAGCCGAAGGTTCCGCGCTCGCCCCTTACCGCCGCGGTCAGTGTGCGAAAGAGGCGGGCGGTCGATGGCTGCGGCTGGAAGAGGTGGAACAGGCGAGAGCCCGCCCCGGGGACCGCTTCTTTCGCGAGCGTCTCCGGGAGACTCTCGAGCTCACCGAACGACGTGCCCGTTCCCCGGAGGCGCCCGTACTCCGCGGCGGCAGTCGCCGCGGCGGCGATGGCCCCCGCCGACGTGCCCCCGATCGAGCGGAATCGATACTCGAGGGCCAGACGGCACACGGCCTTCGGATAGACGATGCCGCTGGTGATCCCGCCCTTCATGATGATGTCGCACTTCCGGGTGGCCCTGGAATAGTCCTCGGACATGGCTTTTCCTCGATCGCGATGAAACGCGAGCTTCAGCGTGAAAGAAGATATCGGCGGGCGTAGCCCGAGGGGCGCGCGTCGACCCCGGCCGCTTTCTCCCGCCAGTCCCCCTCGCCGTATCGGGCGGCGAAAGCCGCGATGTCTCGGTCGTACTCTTCGAGAAGCCTCGCCTTCACCTCGGCGGGCACGAAGGCGAACTTCAGGCTGTTCCGGCCGACGTCGAGCACTTCCTCCCAGCTCAGGTGGAAGCGAGTTACGGCTTCGAACCACTCGTCGGTCATGTTGGAGTCCCACATGCCGCGATCGTCGGTCGAGAGAGAGACGGGAATCCCGAGGCGCAGGAGCTCGGGAAACGGATGACGCGATAGATCGTCGGCGTAGCCGAGCAGTCGGTTGCTCACCAGGCTCACCTCGACCGGGAACTTCCCGGTGCGCATGAAGAGAAGCGTCTCGGGGTCGGTCACGAGGTTGGTCCCGTGGCCGATTCGATCGGCGCCGAGGAGGAGGGTGTCGCGCACGTGGTGGTTGGGCTCGTCGACCTCGCCGCCGTGCAGGGCGAGCCCGATTCGCGGATAGCGCCGTCTCATCTCGCGGAACGTCTCGAGGAATCGCAGGGGATATCCCTTGTCGTTGTCCTCGCGGCCCACGAGGTTGACGCTCACCCAGAGATCGCGGTGGCGATCGACGAACGCCCAGCTCTCCTCGACCATCTTTTCGGCGTCCGCATGGAACCGGAGGACGTTCGTCTGCATGCGAACGGTGACCCCGGTCTCCCGGGCGTCGTCCCGGGCCAGCCGTTCGGCGAGAAGCTGGTGGAACTCGTCCGCGGAGAGGACGCGATCGCCGTTCTTTCGGCCGAACGGGCTGAGCTGGAACTCCACGTAGCTCACGCCCTCGTGGCCGAAGAGCTTCATGTTCTCGACCGCGGATTGCGTTATCAGGGGCGCTTGATCGAGGACTTCGCCGATCCTCGGCCAGACGAGCTCGAAGAACTCGTCACGGCCCTCGTCCGGGAGATCCAGCTTGAGCGCCGACATCCACGCCGTCTTCTGCTCGGCGTCGAGCTCCGAGAGGGGCTCGTACTCGGCGCGGCAGCAGGGCGCGAGCCCGTTCCAGGTGGAGTCGAGAACGGTGTGAAACGAAAGGAGCGGCGCCGGGCAGCTCGTGGCGCACTCCCCGAAGCGGACGCGGGTGTGGAACGTCCCGCCCTCGGTAGCGAGCCGCCACCAGAGCTCGGGGAAGACGGCGCCGCCGAGGTGATCGTGGAGGTCTCCGCCCTTGGGGAGATCGTAGAGGACGCGGTAGAGCTCCTCTGGCGTCGCCTCGCGCCGAATCGTGTCGAAGCGCTCGGAGAAGGAAAGAAACAGGGCGAGGAGGAGAACGCTCACCGCCCGCTCCACTTCGGGGGTCGCTTCTCGCGGAAAGCGCGGACGCCTTCCTCGGCGTCCTCGGACGAGAGCGCGGCCATGACCGCGGGGAGACGAAGCGCCTGCGCCTCTCCCGCGGAAAGGCCCGGGGTCCGCTTCACCACTTGCTTGATGGCGCGGAGCGAGAGGGGAGCGCAGGCGAGGACGTCCCTCACCCAGCGGTCCACGGCGGCGTCGAGGTCCTTTCTCGCCACGACCTCGTTGACGAGACCCATGCGATGCGCTTCGGAGGCGGAGACGCGGCGTCCGGTGAGGAGGACTCCCATGGCCCACTTCTCGGGCACGAGGCGGGGGAGGAGGACCATGCCCCCGTCGAGGGGCATGCGGCCGACCCTCGGCTCGGGAAATCCGAACTCCGCGTCGTCGCAGGCGACGACGATGTCGCATCCGAGGACCATCTCGAAGCCGCCGCCGAGGGCGAATCCGTTGACGCGGGCGACGACGGGAACGTCGAGAGTGGTGCGCAGTGCGATTCCACCGAAGCCTCCTGGCCGGGACTTCGCCCAGTACTCGAGCCCGCTCGCCGCGTCCTCGGGAGAAGAGCTCTTCATGTCGGCGCCGGCGGAGAACGCCTTGTCCCCCGAGCCCGTGAGGACGACCACTCTCACCTCGGGGTCGGACTCGACCTGCTCCCAGATGTCCTGGAGCGCGCGCTCGGTCGCGGAGTCGACGGCGTTTCGGACCTCGGGCCGTTCGATGGTGACCCGCGCCACGTGCTCGTGGAGCTCGTAGCGGACGGTCATGCCACCACCCCTGACTCCCGAAGGCTCTCGATTCGCGAGGAGTCGTAGCCGAGCTCGCGGAGGACGGCGTCGGTGTGCTCGCCGAGCCGCGGCGGCGCGTGGCGGATCTCGAGCGGGGCTTCGGAGAGATGCACCGGGGTTCCCACCATGCGGACGGTCTCGGACCGTCCGTTCGTCGCCTCGATCAGCATCCCGTTCTCCGCTGTCTGAGGGTCGTCGAGCGCCTCGGCTAGGGTCCTCACCGGAGAGCACAAAAGATCCTGCGCCTCGAGCCGCGCGATCCAGTGTGAAGTTGCGCCTTCCCGGAAGCGATTCCGGAAGATCTCCTGAAGCTCGGGACGGTTCTCGCGCATACGCTCCATCGTGGAGAACCGCTCTTCCGCGGAGAGATCGTCGATCTCCAGCGCGGTGCAGATGTCCCGGAGCGGGTTCTCCTTGAAGGCCCCGACGAGCACCAGGGCGCCGTCTCTCGTTTCGAAGACTCCCGAGAGGGGCATCGCCGCCCAGTTGAGCTCCGTGTTCCTCATCAGCCACATCGACGCTTCCTGGGTCTGCATCGAGAGCATCGAGTCGTAGAGGGAAACGTCCACCATCTGGCCTTTACCCGTTTTCTCCCGTTGAAGGAGCGCCAGGAGAACTCCCTGTACCAGGTGCATCGCCGCCGAGTAGTCCGCGAGCGCGGTGGCGTAGATCGCGAGCGGGTGATCGGGGTCGGCTTTCCGCGCCATGACTCCGGTCATCGCCTGGGCGAGGACGTCCTGTCCGCCCTTGTGGGCGTAAGGGCCGCTCTTGCCGAATCCGGTTCCGAAGGCGTAGACGATCCTCGGGTTCACTTGTCGCAGGCGGTCGTAGCCGAGCCCCATCCTCTCCATGACGTCGGGGCGGAAGTTGTTGACGATGACGTCCGCCGAGCGAACCAGATCGCGCACGATCTCCCGGGCACTCTCGTGCTTCAGGTTCAAAGCGACGCTGCGTTTGTTGCGATTGAGGCTGGCGAACACGGGATTGTCGAGCCCCGCGGGATCGGGGATGGACCACCGGGAGAGGTCTCCCTGTCCCGGTCTTTCGATCTTGATGACGTCGGCGCCGAAGTCCGCGAGGAATTGGGTGGCGCAGGGCCCGAGCATGACCTGGGTGAGGTCGATGACCTTGACGCCGGAAAGCGGAAGGGTCATCCTTAGTGCTCGCTCGCTCTTCGCTCGCTCGCTCCCCGCGCTCCTCGCGCGGGGAGGATGGGGCCCTCCGGGCCCCGCTGAGTGATAACGGTGGCGTTCGCCGAAGGCACGTCCCCGGGATCGGCTCCCTGCGCCCGAAGCTTTTTCTGGAGCTTCGAGACGTCGACCGACCGCACGAGGCCTCCGGACTCGAGCGCCATGGCGGCTGCGGTTCCAGCGGCTTCGCCCATCGACATGCAGGGCGGAATCTCGCGGGACGTCCGCTGGGCGATGCTCGTCGCCGAGTAGTGTCTTCCCGCGACCAGGAGCTGCTCGACCTTTTTGGGGACGAGCGCGCGATAGGGGGTGTAGTAGTCGCGCCCCCGGGCGACGCTGTCTCCGAAGTGCACCCGGTCCTGGACGTCTTCCTTGGTGACCACGTACTCGCCGTCGAGAAGCCGCGTCTGCCGCACGCCAATCTGGGGAGCGAGATCGACGATGTAGCTCTTCTCGAATCCGGGGTAGCTCTCGCGGACGTAGGCGTAGAGCTCGTCGATGCGGCGCCTTCCCTCGAGCTGGGCGCTCGTCAGGTCCTCGACCTTGGCCCCGTCGTAGTTCCGCATGTGGGGACAGTTGCACCAGACGATTCCCGGCAGAGGCGTCTTGAGCCACCACTTGTCCCAGGAGCCCCCGAGGATTTCTTTCGCCCGCTTGTCGACCTCGGCGTAGTTTTCCGGAGATTCGTACTCGAACGCCTCTGCGGCTTCGGTGTCGACGCCGCCGAGACGGAAAACCGTGGTGAGGAAGTACGACCCCCCGATGAACGGAGCGCCCGCGCGCGAAGCGACGACGAGGTCGCCGCTGCAATCGATCACGACGTCGCCGCGGATGGACTGGCGATCGTCGTTGGTCTCGCACACGATCCCGCGAATCCGGTCGCCGACGAGGATGGGCGAGGAGAACCAGGAGTGGAGCCGCAGGTGGATGCCGTTCTCCTTGACCAGGTCCTCCGAGGCACGCTTCCAGCCCTCGGGGTCGAAGGCGGCCGCGTAGCAGACGGGAGCGGGCTTGCTGCGCGCGTAGTAGTCGTAGAGTCCCCACCGCGCCCACTTCCGGTACAGCGACTCCTCCGCGAGGCGATCCTCCTCGGGGGGAAATACCGCGAGCTTCATCGCCGCCATGCGGTCGATCATTTCCTGGCAGATCCCCTTCACGGTGATCTCGCTTCCGTTGCACATGTCGTCGAGGACCAGGACCATGGCGCCCGAGGCGAGGCCCCCGAGCTGCGCGTAGCGCTCGACCAGAGCCACCTTGGCGCCGTTGCGGGAGGCGGCGACCGCGGCCGCGAGCCCAGCCGGCCCTCCCCCAACGACGACGACGTCCGTCTCCGCTACCACCCGCGCTGCGTTCTCGCGATCCATAGTCTCATCCTATCGAATCCTGGTGTAAGAAGGGGGATGGGGGGATAAGGGGATAGGGGGGATGTAGGTCAAGTTCATCTCCGCTATCTTTCTCATCTCCACATCCCCCTTCTTACACTCCCCCCGGGGCCCATTTCACCAAGCGGCGCTCGAGAAACGAGATCAGGGACGTGAAGAGCACCGAGAAAACGCAGGCGGCGGTGATGGCGGCGTAGAGAAGGCCGGTATCGAAGTTGTAGGTCGCGTGAATGATGAGGGCGCCGATGCCCTCGGTCGCCCCGATCCATTCGCCGACGATGGCGCCGATGACCGAGGCGCTGGCCGCGATCTTGAGCGCGGCGAAGAGATAGGGGAGCGAGTTGTACATGCGGAGCTTCCAGAAGACCTCGCCTTTGGTCGCCGACAGGATCTTCATGAGCTCGAGCGCCTGGGGGTTCACGTCCGAGAGTCCCCGGACCATGTTGACCAGCGTGGGGAAGAAGCAGACCAGGGCGGCGATGATGACCTTGGGCGCCATGTCGTTGCCGAAGAGGAGCACGAGGATGGGGGCGAGGGCGACGATGGGGATGGACCTCACGATGATGGCGAGAGGGAAGAACGCCTCCTCGATCGTCCTCTGGTGGACGAAGAGCGCGGCGACGGCGATGGAGAGCAGGTTCCCGAGAAGAAACCCGAGAACGCTCTCGACCGCCGTGGGCACCAGGTTCCTCACGATGGTGCCGAAATCTCCGAAGAGCGTCCTCGCCACGTGGAGGGGGGAAGGGATGATGTACTCGGGAATGCGGAAGAGCGCGACCGCGAGCCACCACAGGAGAAGAATCCCCGCGAGGGCCGCCGCCGGAAGCACGCGCCGCCTGGTATCGCCCTTCACCCGCAGGTCTCCAGGATCCCGCGCAGCTCTCCCGCCTGTTTCACGAAATCGGGGCTCTCCCGGAGCGAGAGCTCGCGTGCGGAGGGAAGGCGGGTCGGGACCATTTCCCGGACCCGCCCGGGGTGGGCGGCGAGCATCAGAACCCGCTCTCCGAGGTAGAGCGCCTCGGGGATGCTGTGGGTCACGAAGAGAATGGTGGTGCCTGTCTCCTTCCAGATGCGGAGGAGCTCGTCGTTCAGGCGATCCCGCGTGATCTCGTCGAGGGCGCCGAAGGGCTCGTCCATGAGAAGGATCTTGGGCCCGGTCACGAGCGCGCGCGCGATCGAGACTCTCTGGCGCATGCCTCCGGAGAGCTCGTGAGGATAGGCGCGGTGCCATTGCGAGAGGCCGACGAGATCGAGGAGATCCTCGGGTTTCGACGCTTTCTCCAAGAGCCGGGCGCCGTCTCCCACCTCGAGCGGCAGCTCCACGTTCTCGCGGACCGTCCTCCAGGGAAGAAGGGCGGCGTCCTGGAAGACGAAGCCGAGATCCCTCGCGCGGCGAGCCTCGGACGGAGATCTGCCGAAGAGCGAAACGCTTCCGGAAGACGGGGCCACGAGATCGGCCACGACGCGCAGGAGCGTCGATTTGCCGCATCCCGAGGGGCCCAGGATCGAGACGAAACCTCCACGGGGGAGATCGAAGCTCACGT
>Ga0105095_10001928_pt1 | contig 11055 bp, 9 predicted proteins | sample PPLLak2March2015_2_FD_79180 | JGI IMG/M metagenome (GOLD analysis project Ga0105095, IMG submission 79180) | Freshwater sediment microbial communities from Prairie Pothole Lake near Jamestown, North Dakota, USA - PPLs Lake P8 Core (3) Depth... | ecosystem: Environmental > Aquatic > Freshwater >... | reverse complement strand
CGTCTCTGACCCCAATTTTTTTGTGCGTTTACAGCGATCGTCACCGGCATTTACCATACTGAAACCGCCATGCAGAAAATGAATCTCGAAGACCGCATCGCCCTGACCCGCGCCGTTGTCGGCCTGCTGGACAGCTGGGGTCTCGGCGCCGCCGAGCAGATCGCCTTGCTGGCGCTGCCGGAAGGCACGCGTCCCGGCGCGGTGCGACAGTACCGCCAGAGCACGCCGTTTCCGGAAAGCGAGCAGCTGATGGAGCGCATCGAGCACCTGATCGGCATTGCCGACGCCCTGCGCACCTCCTATCCGCACAACGCGCATATGGGAAACATCTGGATGAACCGCACCAATCACCGTTTTGACAATCGCACGCCGCTGCGGGCGATGCTGGAGGACGGGCTCGGCGGCATCATCGCGGTGCGCACGCACCTCGACTGCGCCTACGACTGGCATATCAGCGGCTCGGGCGCAAAATCGGGATAAGCGCGGACGCGACTGACGCATGGACGAATACAAATGCGCCTTCAGCAACACCCTGGTTACCAACCAGTTTGCGTGTGAAAACGCCGAACAGGTGACGCGTCGCGGCGGACCGGATATCGCCTGCACCTCCGACGCGGCCCATCAGCGTTGCGAGAAATTGTTCCAGCAGATGAAGGCTGCGGCCTTGCCGGCGTTCGGGGTGGAGGACGACCTGCTCAGCATGCCCCACAGCGTGCTGGTCAAAATCCAGCATGGTGGTCTGCTGGGCCTGCAACGCCTTCTGGACGGCGCCACCGGTTCAGGGGATGTGAAAAACGTCCTCGCCCTTGTGGATCAGACGATCGAAAAATATAACAGCCTTGATGCTGTTCCATACCCGGCGCTGGTGCAGGACATGACCACCTACAAACTCCGGCGCCGGGTATAAAAAGTTTTTTCTATTTTTCTTCCTTTTTGGACTCCGCGTCGGCCGCGGCTTCCTTCACGGACAGCAGTTCGATATCGAAGATCAGGACTTCATTCGGACCGATCTCCCCACCGGCGCCGCGCGGGCCGTAAGCGAGGTCCGACGGAATATAAACCTGCCACTTCGCGCCTTCCTTCATCAGGGGCAGCGCCTCCTGCCAGCCCTTGATCACGCCGCCGACCGGGAAGGTCGCGGGTTCATTGCGCTGGTAGGAGCTGTCAAACTCGGTGCCATTGATCAGCGTGCCACGATAGTGGGCGACCACGGTATCGGTGCTTTTCGGCTGCTTGCCCTTGCCCTCGGTAATAACCTTGTATTGCAATCCGCTGGGCAGCGTTACCACGCCGTCCTTTTTCTTGTTCGCTTCGAGGAAGGCCTGCCCCGCGTCCAGGTTCTTTTTCGCCGCGGCTGCCTGTTTTTCCATATCCTTTTTCTGCCGGGCCTGGAATGCCGCCTGCATCTCCTCGGGCTTGAGGCGCGGTTTGGCGTTGGCGATGGCGTCCTGCGCGCCCTGGCTGAAAGCCTTGGAATCGAGATTGAGATTCTGGCGTTTCAGGTTCTGTCCGATCTGGTAACCCGCGCTGTAGCTGAATTTCTGCTTGTCCGTCTTGAGGCCGCCCGCCGGTTCCTTGCCCCAGGCGTTGAGGGAAAGCGAGAGGGCGAGCAGGCCGAATATAAAACCGTTTTTCATGACGACTCCTTGTGGTGAATGTCGGGAACTAACTGACGCGCCGCCGGCTCAGCCCGGCAACGCTTCAACCTTGGCGCGCTGGTTGCGCAGATTGACCAGCGACGCTTCAAATTGCTGCACACGGCCTTGCTCCTGCTCGACCACGTTCTGCGGCGCACGCGCGACGAAATCCGGGTTGGCCAGCTTGGTTCTGGCCTTGGACAGGTCTTTTTCGATTTTTTCCATTTCCCTGCCGAGACGCTCCAGTTCCGCCTGCTTGTCGATCAGGGAACCGAGCGGGACGAGTACCTTCATGTGTCCGACCAGGGCGGTGGCGGATTCGGGCGCCTCCTGTCCCTTGTCGAGCCAGGCGATGGATTCGGCTCGCGCCAGCGTCGCGAGATAGGGGCGGTTGGCTTCAAGATATTTTTTGTCGGCCGGCGAACCGTCCTGGAACAACAGAGGCAATGGCTTTGCGGGTGAAATATCCATCTCGCCGCGTATATTGCGCACGCCGGTGATCACCGCCATGGCCCAGCGCATCTCCTCGGCAGCGTCCGGGTCGATCAGGTTGTTTTCCGGCCGTGGATATGGCTCACGCATGATGGTGGCGCCGGTCTTGCCTGCCAGTTTCGCTACGCGCTGCCAGACTTCCTCGGTAATGAAGGGCATGATGGGATGCAGCAGGCGCAGCGCCGTTTCCAGCACCTGTACCAGCGTCCGGCGCGTGCCGCGCAACTGTTCCGGCCGGCTGTTCGCATCTGTCAGCGCGACCTTGGAGAGTTCCAGGTACCAGTCGCAGTACTCGTGCCAGATGAAGCTATAGATCGCCTGCGAGGCGAGATCGAAACGGTATTCCCTGAACGCAGCTTCCACCTCGGCTGTGACTTCCTGTTGACGCGAAACGATCCAGCGATCGGCGGCATTCAGTTCGATCGAATGGGGACTCTTACCGACTTCCCCTCTCCCTTTGGGAGAGGGCAAAGGGAGAGGGGAATCGGCCCTCTCCCCCACCCCCTCTCCCGCAGGGAGAGGGGGGCGAGCCGAAGGCGCTGGCGCGCCATCATCGTAAGATTGGCCGCAGTCGTGACCTTCGGTGTTCATCAGCACGTAGCGCGCTGCGTTCCATAATTTGTTGCAGAAATTGCGATAGCCGTCGATGCGCCCGAGATCGAACTTGATGTCGCGCCCCTGGGTGGCGAGACTGGCCATGGTGAAGCGCAGGGCATCGGTGCCGAAGGCGGGGATGCCCTGCGGGAACTCCTTGCGCGTGGCCTGTTCGATCTTTTTCGCCATCTGCGGCTGCATCAGCCCGCTGGTGCGCTTGCGTACCAGCGATTCGAGATCGATGCCGTCGATCAGGTCGAGTGGGTCGAGGATATTGCCCTTGGATTTCGACATCTTCTGGCCATGGGCGTCGCGGATCAGGCCGGTGATGTAGACCTGCCGGAACGGCACGTCGCCCATGAACTTGAGGCCCATCATGATCATGCGCGCGACCCAGAAGAAAATGATATCGAAGCCGGTGACGAGTACCTGCGTGGGGTAAAAGGTTTTCAGTTCTTTTGTCTGTCCCGGCCAGCCGAGCGTAGAGAAGGGCCACAGCGCCGAAGAAAACCAGGTGTCGAGCACGTCCTCGTCCTGTTCCAGCGGGACGTCCTGGCCGCGCTGGCGCCTGGCCTGGGCATGCGCCTCGGCGGCGTTGCGCGCGACGTAAACATGGCCATCGGCGTCATACCACGCCGGAATGCGGTGGCCCCACCAGATCTGGCGCGAGATGCACCAGTCCTGAATATTGCGCATCCATTCGTAGTAGGTCTTGGTCCAGTTTTCGGGCACGAACTTGATGCGGCCATCCTCTACACATTTGATGGCCTCCTTGGCCAGCGGACCAACCTTGACGTACCACTGGTCGGTGAGGAAGGGCTCGATCACGGCACCGGTGCGGTCGCCGCGCGGAACCACGAGCTTGTGGTCCTGCACCCGTTCCAGCAGCCCCTGCGCCTCGAGGTCAGTGATAATGCGCTTGCGCGCCGCGAAACGATCAAGATTGTGATACGGCGAATCCGGGAGGTTGATGCCGGCATCGGAAAAGAAAATGTTGATCAGCGGCAGATTGTGCCGCTTGCCGACTTCATAGTCGTTGAAGTCGTGTGCCGGCGTGATCTTGACGCAGCCCGAGCCGAATTCCTTGTCCACGTATTCGTCCGCAATAACAGGTATCCGGCGGCGGGTGAGCGGCAACTCGACCATTTTGCCGATGTATTTTTTATAGCGTTCGTCTTCCGGATGGACCGCCACGGCGGTGTCGCCGAGCATGGTTTCCGGGCGGGTGGTAGCAACCACGAGATGTTCTTTTGTGCCCGCGATCGGGTAACGGATATGCCAGAGGTGTCCGGCTTCTTCCTCCGAAACGACCTCGAGGTCGGACACGGCGGTGTGCAGCACCGGGTCCCAGTTCACCAGGCGCTTGCCGCGGTAGATCAGCCCTTCCTCGTGCAGCCGCACGAAGACTTCCGTGACGGCCTGCGACAGTCCTTCGTCCATGGTGAAGCGTTCGCGCGACCAGTCTAGCGAGGCGCCCATGCGGCGCAGCTGGCGCGTGATGGTGCCGCCGGACTCGGCCTTCCATTGCCAGATGCGCTTGACGAATTCCTCGCGCCCGAGGTCGTGGCGCGTCTTGCCCTCGGCCTCGAGCTGGCGCTCGACCACCATCTGGGTGGCGATGCCGGCGTGGTCGGTGCCCGCCTGCCACAGGGTGTTGTCGGCCTGCATGCGGTGGTAGCGGATGAGCGTGTCCATGAGCGTGTCCTGGAACGCATGACCCATGTGCAGGCTGCCCGTGACGTTGGGCGGCGGAATCATGATGCAGTAGGGCGCGCCCTGGCCGGTCGCGGCAAAGTAGCCCGCGCGCTCCCAAGCCTCGTAGATCCGCGTTTCGATCGCGTGCGGATCGTAGGACTTGCTCAGGGTGCTTTCGGACGCCGGGCTGCCGCCAGCGGGTTTTTGGGGTTTCTGGCTCATGGAAACGGTAAAAGTTGAAAAGCGGGCGGAATTCTAGTGAGTTATCAGTATTTTTTCACTTGATTAAGCCTGGCCGGTTCATTTTTCCCCGTTTTTTTCGAGTTCCTGGCGTATCAGCTGTTGCAGCCGCAGGATGGTTTTGGTGTCGAGCCCGGTCCCGCCGGTTTTGCGCATCTCGACATTGAGCTTGGCCACCGCCCGCACCACGAGGTCGCGGGCGCGGTCCGGTGCCGGCAGTGGCGGTGTCGGGGGCGTGGTAGGGGTCGGTACGCTCCCGGCGGGCGGCGCCACGACTTCGTTCAATACCGGAATGTCATCGAGACCGAACGATTCCGGTGCGCCCTTCGATGCGGATTCCACCGGTGCCGGGGGCGGTTCCGCCGTGGGCGTCGTGCCGGCCCTGATCTCCGTGGAAGATGCCTTTTCCGGGGCTTTCAGGGTTTCCGGTTCCGGTGCCGGGCTCAGGTCCGGCTCCACGACGATAACCGGCAATTCGGTCTCCGGGGCCGGAGTTTCGGTGGCGATCGGGGGTGGGGTCGGTTCCGGCGACGAAGGCTCGAGACCGAGGTTATCGAAGTCCACCGCGGACCTGTGTTGAGGATCGTCGAGCACCGGTCCACTGACGATTTCAAGCGTGATTTTCTTCTCCACCGGCGCGGCCGGCGGCTCCGGCGCGGGAGAAGCATCCGCCGGCGTCGCCGGGGATGTTTCCATGGCCGGAGCGGTTGTTTCCGGTGCGCTGGTAAATTCCACGTCCAGCGAAATAAGTTCCTCCGATGCCGGCGGCGGATTTTCCGCAGGTGGCTCTGCCGTGTCGAAGTAATTGCCCGTGTCTAAACTTTCCTCGACGTCAATCGTCGGCAGTACCTGCCCTGTATTGCTCTTGTCCATCTCCGTTTCCGGTGTGCCCACCGCCGGTGCGACGGGCGTTTCCGGCACCGGCGCAGGTTCGGTTACCGGCGCGGTTTTGGCATCGGGCGGAGGCATGCGCAGCTCGATCGGCGGCGGTTCTTCGAGGAACATCTCCTGCTGCGTGCCCGACACGATGCTGTCATTCATGGCAAGCGGGGCTTCGGGAGCCGACGGCGGTGGCGTGACCTCGGGTTCGACGAGCAGCTCAGGTGAAATCTCTCCCGGAAGATCCGGCGTTTCTGACAAAGCCGGCGGGGGCGGCACGGCCTCCGCCAATTCCTCGAGTGTCAATTCCTCGTCGAGCGGGGTGAAGCCCTGCGGCAGGGTTTCTTCAATAATCTCTTCGGGCCCCTCGGCCTGCGGCGGTGTGGCCTCTGCCAATTCCTCGAGTGTCAATTCCTCGTCGAGCGGGGTGAAGCCCTGCGGCAGGGTTTCTTCAATAGTCTCGTCAGGCGCGAACGGCTCGGCCGGTGGCGGCGAGGCAGGCCCGGATTCCGGTGCAGCGGATTCGTCACCGGGATCAGAGACATCGTCGAGCCGGCCCAACTCTTCCGGGACGTACTCCTCGATTTTTTCCTCGGTGGCCAGGTACTCCTCGTGCGTCGATGCCGATGTGGTATCCGCTGGCGCCGGCGGCGGCGCGTCGCCGACATTGAGCTCATTGCCGATCAGGTCCTTCAATGAGCGCATCACGGCATCGAGGTTGACCGGTCCCGAGCCGGGCGCGACCGGCGCAAAATCTTCCCGCAGGCTTGAGGTATTGTCGCGGCGGGGTTTGGCGTCGGCAGCTCCCGAAGAGGCGCCCTCGTGCTGGTGTGATGCCGCCGGTGTTGATCCCGGTTTGGCCGCGCCGGAAGCGCTCTCGGCCAGATCGTTGCGGATCAGGTCCTGCAGCGACTTCAGCACTTCTTCGAGCGTGTGTTTCTCGGAAGGCTTGTGCTTGTATTTGGGATCGGATGTCTCCATGGCTCAGACCTCGACAAAATCGCCGGCGGAGATGTTGTGCGTTTGCAGCGTGTAGCCGCGGTCGCGGTAGAAACGAAAGCGTTCGCGCGCCAGCGCCTTGTGCTCGTCGGCGCCGCTGACTACCTCGGCGACGCGCTGGAAGCGGCTGAAGCACTCCGGCACTTGCGGCGCAAGCTGGATCAGCACGTCCTCGTATGCCGCCGGCGGTTCATCATAGCCGATCAGCACCGGCATGTCGGCATCCGCGGTTTCCGCGCCCAATCCATGGGGAATGAAACTGCCGGGGCTGAAAATCCACAGCAGCCGGTCGAGCCGCTGCGCGTGGGTGAAATCGGGAGTCAGGATATAAATGCGGTGGCCGAGGCGAAAGGCCTTGTGGGTCAGTTTGCAGACAGCGGCATCCAGGCTGCCGTCGGTGGCATGATCAATTAAATAGAAATCAATGCGCGTCATGCCGCGGTTTCCGCGTCGCTCTTGTGCGCGCGGTTGAGCAGGAATTGCACCAGCAGCGGCACCGGACGGCCGGTCGCGCCTTTTTCCTTGCCGGTTTTCCAGGCAGTGCCGGCGATGTCGAGATGCGCCCACTTGAAATTCTTCGCATAGCGCGAAAGAAAACACGCGCCGGTGATGGTGCCGGCCTCGCGCCCGCCGATGTTGGCCATGTCGGCGAAGTTGCTGTCGAGCTGCTTCTGGTATTCGTCCCACAGCGGCAGTTGCCAGGCACGGTCGTGGGTGTATTTGCCGGCATTGAGAATCTCGCGTGCCAGCTGGTCGTTGTTGGCGAGCAGCCCGCTGGCATGGGCGCCGAGCGCGATCACGCAGGCGCCGGTGAGCGTGGCGATGTCGATCACCGCTACCGGGTTGTAGCGTTCGGCGTAGGTAAGGGCGTCGCTCAGGATCAGCCGGCCCTCGGCGTCGGTGTTGAGCACTTCCACCGTCTGGCCGGACATGCTGGTGACGATATCGCCGGGCTTGTTGGCGTCGCCGTCGGGCAGGTTTTCCGAACTCGGCACGATGCCGACGATGTTCAGCGGCAGCTTCAGCTCGGCCGCGGCCTTCATGGCGCCGAGCACGGAGGCGCCGCCGCACATGTCGTATTTCATTTCATCCATGTTGGCCGCCGGCTTGATCGAAATGCCGCCGGCGTCGAAGGTCAGGCCCTTCCCGACCAGCGCCACGGGCGGTTCGCCTTCCTTGCCGCCCTGATATTCGAGCACGATCAGCTTGGGCGGCTGACGGCTGCCGCGCGATACGGACAACAGCGCGCCCATGCCCAGTTTCTGCATGTCATCCTTTTCCAGGATCGTCGTTTTCAGGCTGTGTTGTTTGCCAATCTCGACGGCCTGCTCGGCCAGATAGCTCGGGGTGCAGATGTTGCCGGGGAGATTGCCGAGATCGCGCGCGAGCCGCACGCCTTCCGCAATCGCCTGGCCCTCGTGGATCGCCTGCTCGCCGGGGCCGAGATCGCTGCGCTTGGGCACGGCCAGCACCACGCGGCGCAACGCGCGGCGCTGGTTGTTCGGCTTGCTCTTGAGCTGGTCGAAGCGATACAGCGCGGCTTCCGTCACTTCCACCGCCTGGCGCACTTTCCAGGCGATGTCACGGCCCTTGACGTCGGTCTCGGTGAGGTAGGAGGTGATTTCGGTGGTGCCGGTATCCTTGAGGGCGGTGACCGCCTTGGCGGCGGCGTCGCGGTAACGGCTTTCGTTGAATTCCTTTTCCTTGCCGCAACCCACGAGCAGCACGCGCTCGCTGGGAAGATTCGGGATGTTGTGCAACAGCAGGGTCTGGCCGGCTTTGCCCTCGAGGTCGCCGCGCCGCAGTATCGCGCCGATGGCGCCGCCCGAGACCTCGTCGATCTGGTGTGCCACGGCGGACAGCTTGCGCGATTCGAACACGCCCACCACGATGCAGCCGGTACGTTGTTTTTCGGGTGTGCCGCTTTTAACGATGAATTCCATGCCGGTTCCCTGTATTTATTTCACGCCCCGACGGCGCGGGATATGGTATATTTTTGTAGACTTCGGGTCACGGTTCCGTTTTGCAATCAAGCCATTAGGGATGACTGCGCGTGTGAAAACGGTGTTTTGGATGGTTTCCCCTCCGGCGCGCCCATTGGGAGGCATTTTCCAATGTTTGCTTGCCCCTTGTCAAAATCCGGTCCGGCGTTCCTGCCTTGATCATTAATCGCGCGTTTTACCGCGAAGTGGCTGTCACCACCCTGGGCATTGCAGCGGTGTTGCTGGTCGTCATGAGCATGATGAACCTGACCCTGCTGTTGGGGCGGGCGGTGCGCGGTGGCGCGGCCGAGAGCGTGCTGTATGTCATCCTGGGTTACCAGATGCTGGGCAAGATCGATGTGCTGCTGCCGCTGGCGTTTTATCTGGGCATCCTGGTGACGCTGTCGCGCTGGTACCGCGACAGCGAGATGACCGTGCTGGCCGCCTGCGGGATAGGGCTGACGCACTTCCTGCGGCCGGTGATGCTGATCGGGCTGGCCCTGGGCGTGGTGGTAGCGGCAATGTCCTTTTACGCCACACCGCTGGCGGAGCGGCAGATCGAGAAGGTCAAGGCCCAGAGCGTCCATCGCGCCGAACCCCACCAGGTGGCGCCCGGGGTATTCACCGAGTCACGGGGTACGGGACAGATTCTGTATGCCGAGAAAGTTCACCGCAATGGCGACCTGGAAGGGATATTCATCAGCAGTCTGGAAGCCGGCAACCAGGGTGTGCTGGTGGCGAAGTCCGGTAAGCCGTTCACCGACAGTAAAACCGGCGACAAGTTTGTCGCCTTACGCGAGGGCACGCTCTACGAAGGCGAGCCCGGTGCCGCCAACTATCGCATACTTGAATTCAGCGTCTATAACATGCGCATCGAGCCCAGGATACTCGATGAACCGTTGGTGCCGATGGCGGGTCAGGCGAACTTTGCGCTGCTCGGCCAGCTTGCCAATCCCGAGGCCAATGCCGAGCTGCATTGGCGCCTGGGCAAGACCATTGTCCTGTTCGTGCTGGCCGTGTATGCGCTGGTATTCGCCTATACCGACGCGCGCCGCGGACGCATGTCCAATTTCTTTGTCGCCATTGTGGTCTATTTCGTCTATTCCAACCTGCTTGGCATCGGCGAAACCATGCTGCAGAACGGCAGCGTGCCGCCCGCGGCGGGCCTGTGGTGGGTGCATGGCGGCATGGCGCTGGTGGCCGTGCATCTGTTGCGCCAACGCCTGAGCAACCGGCGGTTGTTTGCCCTGCCGGCCAGGCTGGTGCGCGCATGATGCTGACCCTGCTCGACCGGCTGATTGCCCGCCATGTGCTCTACAGCACCCTGCTGGTGCTCAACGTGCTGGTGGGGCTGGCAGTGTTTTTCGTCCTGATTGATGCGCTGAAGGATTATGGCCAGGCCAATTTCGGGCTGTTCGAAGTGATCCGCTACGTCGTCCTGAGACAACCGCAGCAGGTCTATGAGTTATCGCCGATCGGCGCCCTGATCGGAACGATCATGGGATTGTCCACCCTGGCGCTCAACTCCGAGCTGACGGCCATGCGCGCCGCCGGGGTGTCAGTGGCGCGCATCGTGACGGCGACCATGAAGGTCGGGCTGCTGTTCGCGCTGGTGGTCCTGCTGGTGGGCGAATACGTCGTCCCGGCTTCGGAAAACATGGCGCAGACCGGCCGCGCCCGGGCGCTGGAAACGTCGTTGCAAAAAAAGAGCACCGGCATCTGGCTGCGCAGCGGATCGATGTTCGTGAACATCGGTGAAGTGCTGCCGGACTTCAGCCTGTTGCGGATAAACATCTACGATTTCGGCCAAAACAACCGCCTGCGTTTCCAGACTACCGCGCAGCGCGCGCGGTACGAGGGCCACCAATGGCGGCTGAAGGACGTGAGCGGGAGCCTGATCGTGGGCAATGAAGCAGTACACACCCGCCGCGTGGCAGAAGAGGGCTGGCAGTCGGCGCTCACGCCCGAGGTGGTGTCGGTGTTCGCGATCCGGCCCGAGAGCCTTTCCCTCCAGCAGCTCCATTATTACATCGGACATCTGCAACGGAACAATCAGGACACGCGCAACTTCCGCGTCGCCTTCTGGCAGAAGGTTTTCATGCCGTTGGCCACCCTGATCATGGTGCTGCTGGCCACACCCTTTGTTTTTCGTCAGGCCCGCAGCGGTGGTTTAGGCCATCGTACGTTCATCGGCATCATGCTGGGGCTTCTGTTCATCATCTTTCACAAGAGCCTCGGCTATTTCGGCGCGCTTTACGCGCTGCCGCCCGTGGCCGCCGCGTCGATCCCCAGCGTCGTTTTTTTAGCCGTTGCCCTGTTCTTGTTGCGCCGGGCGGCGCGGGGAATATGATGGCGGCCGTATCCGTCGTTCCCGTGGAACCCGTTAAAGGAGCCGGCCCATGAGGATTTCCACCGCCTTGTTACTGGTTTTTGCCGTGATGGTTTCTTCCCCGCATGCTGCCGTCGGAGACGAGGCGCCCCGCGGCCGCCTCACGGGCGGCGTGAAATACGATTTGCCCGGCTGGTTCAAAAAGAGT
>Ga0105095_10001927_pt1 | contig 11056 bp, 12 predicted proteins | sample PPLLak2March2015_2_FD_79180 | JGI IMG/M metagenome (GOLD analysis project Ga0105095, IMG submission 79180) | Freshwater sediment microbial communities from Prairie Pothole Lake near Jamestown, North Dakota, USA - PPLs Lake P8 Core (3) Depth... | ecosystem: Environmental > Aquatic > Freshwater >... | reverse complement strand
TCACTCGTCATGAGCGTCGCGCCCTCGACCGCGAAGCGGGTGATGGGAAATCGCAGCTCGTGCGCCGGGCCTTGCGCAAGACCCGCCGCGTGCCAACCGAGAACGGTGGCAAGCGCGATGCGATACACCAGACTCAAGTCGACGGCCTTCGATCGGCTTTCCGGACACGTGGATGGTTGGCTCCAGTGGCGCAGTATAGGGGGTGAACTCCTAAAAAACAACTGGTTAGCGATGATACTTCAACTTCACCTGAGGAAAGGGCCCGACGGGATCCCTTCCGGCCGCCCGTATAATCCCGGGCTCCACGAGCGAACCCCGAAGCGCCCTCGCAATGCCCGAGAAGCCCACGAAGCACTGCCGTCTCCTCATCCTCGGCTCCGGCCCCGCCGGGTATTCGGCGGCGGTATACGCCGCCCGCGCGAACCTGCGGCCGGTGCTGCTCACCGGTCTCGCGCCGGGCGGACAGTTGATGACCACGACCGACGTCGACAACTGGCCCGCCGATGCGGGCGGCGTGCAGGGCCCGGATCTGATGGCGCGCTTCCAGAAGCACGCCGAGCGGTTCGAGACCGAGATCGTGTTCGACCAGATCAACGCGGTGAGCCTCCGCGAGCGGGCGCTGCGGCTCGAGGGCGACGGGGGGATCTACACCTGCGACGCGCTGGTCATCGCGACCGGCGCCTCGGCGCGCTATCTCGGCCTGCCGTCGGAGCAGAAGTACATGGGCAAGGGCGTGTCGGCGTGCGCGACGTGCGACGGCTTCTTCTATCGCGGCCAGGACGTGGCCGTGGTCGGCGGCGGCAACACTGCGGTCGAGGAGGCGCTCTACCTCTCGAACCTCGCCCGACGCGTCACGGTGATCCATCGCCGCGACAAGTTCCGCGCGGAGAAGATCCTCCAGAAGAAGCTCATGGAGAAGCCGAACGTCGCGATCCGCTGGCACCACACGCTCGAGGAAGTGCTCGGCGACGAGAAGGGCGTGGCCGGGATTCGGATCCGTCACGCGGAGACGGGCGTCACGGAACGGCTCGATGTCCACGGTCTCTTCATCGCCATCGGCCACACGCCCAACACCGCGATCTTCGAGGGCCAGTTGGAGATGGAAGGCGGCTACATCGTCACCCGGGGCGGCCGTAACGGCAACGCCACCGCGACGAGCGTGCCCGGCGTGTTCGCCGCGGGCGACGCGCAGGACCACGTGTACCGGCAGGCGGTCACCAGCGCCGGGTCCGGCTGCATGGCGGCGCTCGACGCCGAGAAGTACCTCGAGAGCCTCGCCTGACCGGCGCACCCGCCGCGGTGCCACGATGAAGCGCCCACTCGATCCGCGCGTGCCGGAGGACGAGGCCGCGCTGTTCCGCGCCGAGATGCGCGACGCGGTCCCGCTGCGTGCGCCGGCGCGTCACGAGCGCGCGAAGCCTGCGCACCCGCCCGTCCCGATCCAGTCACTGCTCGACGAGCACGCCGCGCTCGACGAGAGCCGCACCGGTGCGCTCGACGACGACAGCGCGCTCGAGACCGGCGAGGAAATCGCCTACGTGCGCGAGGGCGTCGCGCGGCAGGTGCTGCGCCGGCTCCGTCGCGGCCACTGGGTGGTGCAGGGCCACCTGGACCTGCACGGCATGAACCGCGCCGAGGCGCACGCGGCAATCGCGGCGTTCCTGAGCCACGCCGTCCGTCACGCGCGCCGCTGCGTGCGCATCGTCCACGGCAAGGGGCTCGGGTCGAAGAACCGCGAGCCGGTGCTCAAGGGCAAGGTGAGAGTCTGGCTCGCGCGGCGCGAGGAAGTGCTCGCGTTCTGCCAGGCGCCGCCCGCGCAGGGAGGAGGCGGCGCGGTGCTGGTGCTGTTGAAAGCCTAGGAAAGGCGTCAACAAGCCCGCAATAGCGGGCTTGTTCACTGGATTCGGGGGATTGTTAAGGGGGCTGTGGCCCCCTTATCAGGGAATCCCTAGATCGCCGCCTCGTTGGTTTCGCCAGTGCGGATGCGCACGACCTGCTCGACGGCGGTTACGAAGATCTTGCCGTCGCCGATCTTGCCGGTGCGCGCGGCTTTCACGATCGCCTCGATCGCCTGATCGACCATCTTGTCGACGACGACCACCTCGACCTTCACCTTCGGCAGGAAATCGACCACGTACTCGGCGCCGCGGTAGAGCTCGGTGTGGCCCTTCTGCCGCCCGAAGCCCTTGACCTCGGTGACGGTGAGACCGGTGACGCCGACCTCGGCGAGCGCCTCGCGCACCTCGTCGAGCTTGAAGGGCTTGATCACGGCCTCGATCTTTTTCATGGCGCCTCTCCGCTGGTGGTCGCACGGCTCGTCTGCGCGGTGAAGGACGGCGAAGGCCGTCGCGCGTGACGCGGCCGAGTATAGCAAAAGCGACTCCGCGCCAGCCCGTTGCTGACGGGGCGGCGTTCGCGAATAATCGCACCGCCATGGCCGGGTTCCTCGCAGCGCGCTCGCACTACTGGCGCGGACACTTCTACACGTTCTTCAAGCGGCACCGCCGCGCGATCCAGGAGTTCGAGCGCGCCCTCGCCCTCAATCCGGGGATGCTCGAGGCGTGGCGGGGAGCCGGCTTCCTCTACGCGCAGGAGAAGGAAAGCGGAAAAGCGGTCGCGGCGCTCCAAGCAGCGGTGAAGCTCGCCCCGGACGATGCCGACACGCGCTTCAACCTCGGATTTCTCCATCATGAGCGGGGCGAGCTCGACAACGCCGTGACGCAGTTCAAGGAAGCGCTCCGGCTCAAGCCGTTGCTCGACCGTGCGTGGTACGGGCTCGGGCTGATCTACCTCGACCGGCGCGACCTCCCCGCGGCAATCGAGCACCTGCAGCAGGCAGTGAAGCTGCAGTACTTCAATCCGCACGCTGGGCACCAGCTCGCGATCGCCTACCACCGTGCCGGCGAGCACGACAAGGCGGTGGCGGAGCTCAAGCGCGTCGAGTCCTACGACCCGAAGATGGGCGCCCAGATCGCCCACGACATCGGCGCGCGCTGACGGCGCGCAGCGCGGCGGGATGCGCGAGCGCCTGACCCTTCGCGTCGTCGAGGACCTCGGTGAGGTGCCGACCGGCGAGTGGAACGCGCTCGCGGGCGGCAATCCGCTCTTGCGGCACGAGTTCTTCAGCGCCCTGCACGAGACCGGCTGCGCCTCGGAGCGCACCGGATGGGCGCCGCGCTTCATCACGCTGTGGGAAGGCGGCCGCCTGCGCGGGGCCCTGCCGCTCTACCTGAAGTCGCACTCGTATGGCGAGTACGTCTTTGACTGGGCCTGGGCCGATGCCTACGAGCGGAGCGGGCTGACGTACTACCCCAAGCTCCTCTCCGCGGTGCCGTTCTCGCCGGTGAGCGGTGTGCGGTTGCTGGCCGCCGATCGCACGGCACGCGACCGACTCGTCGCCGCGGCGCTCGAGATTGCCCGCGGCGTGTCGTCCCTGCACGTGCTGTTCCCGCCGGAGTCGGAGGCGCACGAGCTCGCGCACGCCGGGCTCATGCTGCGCCGAGGCGTGCAGTTCCACTGGATCAACGCCGGCTACGCGAGCTTCGACGAGTTCCTCGCCACGCTCACGCACGACAAGCGCAAGAAGATTCGGCAGGAGCGGCGCAAGGTGCGCGAGGCCGGCGTCTCCCTGCTGCGCAAGACGGGGCACGAGATCACGCGCGAGGACTGGAAGTTCTTCGTGCGCTGCTACAACCTCACCTATCGCGCCCACCACTCGACGCCGTACCTGAACCTCGCCTTCTTCACGCGTTTGGGCGAGACGCTGCCTGACCACGTGCTGCTGATCATGGCGGAGCGCGAGGGCCGGCCGATCGCCGCCGCGCTGGACATCTTCTCCGACGAGGCGCTGTACGGCCGGTATTGGGGCGCGGTCGAGCACGTCCCCTGCCTCCACTTCGAGGCGTGCTACTACCAGGGGCTGGAGTTCTGCATCGAGCGCGGCATCCGCGCGTTCGAAGGCGGCGCCCAAGGCGAGCACAAGCTCGCGCGCGGATTCCTGCCGATGCCGACATGGTCGGCGCACTGGCTGCGCCATCCCCAGTTCGCGGATGCGGTGGAGAAGTTCCTCGCGCGCGAAGCGAAGGGCGTCGAGCGCTACATCGACGAACTCGGCGAGCACAGCCCGTTCAGGGCCGAGTGAGCGAGGCCGCCCCGCCCGATTTACTGGCGCTTGATCGGCGTGTCGGCGGCGGCGTCGCGCTCGCGCTTGACCCGTTCGACCTGCTGGCCGCGTTGCTCGGTGACCGCTTCCACCGACGAGCCGGGCGTCCCGCTCGCGCTGCGCCTGCGGAGCGTCTCCTCGGCCTGCACTTCGCGCTGCCTGCGGCTCTCCTCGAGGCGCCGCTCGTTCTCCTCGGCGCGCGTCTTGCGCGCGGCCTCCTGCTCGAGGCGGGCCGGCGAGCCCGGGTCGTAGCCCGAGCGAGGGGTCGGCTCCGGTGCGGTGATCGGGGGGATGACCGTCCCATCCGGGCGGCGAGCGTCCTGCGCCGCCGACGGCGGAACGACCGCGGCGAGGGCGATGAGGACGAGCGCCACCCGGGGCAGGTCGCGGAATTCGAATTGCATGGCCATGAATGTCTCCTGCGCGCTAGAACGCCGGCTTTCTCTTCGCCTTACGGTACGAAGATATGCCGTCTACGATTTCCTTCTTTGCCTCCTCGGGTCCCACCCAACCGCCGACCTTGACCCACTTCCCGCGCTCGAGGTCCTTGTAGTGCTCGAAAAAGTGCGCGATCTGCGCGAGCGTGATCTCCGGCAGATCGCGCGCTGTCTGTACGCCACGGTAGAGCGGCGACAGTTTGTCGATCGGCACCGCCAGCACCTTCGTGTCGTCGCCCGCCTCGTCCTCCATCTTCAGCATGCCGATCGGGCGACAACGCACCACCGCGCCGGGAACGATCGGCAGCGGGCTCACCACCAGCACGTCCACCGGGTCGCCGTCGCCCGACAGCGTGTGGGGGATGTAGCCGTAGTTGCACGGATAGAACATCGACGTAGAGAGGAAACGGTCCACGAACATCGCCCCGGTCGACTTGTCGACCTCGTACTTGATCGGCGGCGCATGCATCGGAATCTCAACGATGACGTTGACGTCGTTGGGGACGTCGCGGCCCGAGGTCACGCGGTCGAGGTTCATGTTCTCGGCTGGAAGGGCGGGATGCGGCGCATTATAGCGACGCCGCTCGGGCCGAAGGTTTGACCGCCTCTCGGCGTGCGACCGATAATCCAGCGATCCGGAGGAGGACATCATGCGACTGAAGAACAAGGTAGCGATCGTCACTGGAGCCGGCTCGGGTTTCGGAGAAGGAATAGCGAAGCGCTTCGCCGAAGAGGGCGCGAAGGTGATGGTGAACGACATCCATGTGACCGGCGCCGAGCGCGTCGCCGCAGCGATCCGGAAGGCAGGCGGGACGGCGGATTTCGTGAAGGCCGATGTCGCGCTCTCGGCGGACTGGGCGGCGATGGTGAAGGCAACGCTCGACGCGTACGGCCGCATTGACGTGGTCGTGAACAACGCGGGATGGACGCACCGGAACAAGCCGTTCCTCGAGGTGACCGAAGAGGAGTTCGAAAAGGTGTACGCCGTGAACGTGCGCTCGATATTCCTGTCGTCGCGGCACGTGATCCCGGTGTTCCAGAAGCAGGGCGGCGGCTGTTTCGTCAACATCGCGTCGACCGCCGGCGTGCGGCCGCGTCCCGGCCTGACGGTCTACAACAGCTCGAAGGGCGCGGTGATCACGTTCAGCCGTTCGCTCGCGGCCGAGATGGGACCGCAGCAGATCCGCGTGAACGTGGTGAACCCGGTGTTCAGCCCGCTGACCGGATTGTCGGCGGACTTCGCCGGCGGGTCGCTCACGCCGGAGATCCAGGCCAAGTTCGTGGCGACCATCCCGCTCGGACGCCCGTCGACGCCGCTCGACATCGCGAACGCCTGCCTCTATCTCGCCTCCGACGACGCCGAGTTCATCACCGGCGTCTGCCTGGAGGTCGACGGCGGGCGGTGCGTGTAAGCGCCGGGCGACTTCGGATTCGTTCGACGCGGGGCCTGACCCCGTGTTGAACGAGTCGCTTCCCCTGGCAGCGGCCCGGGGAAAGCGCGGGAATTTTTAGCTTGCCTTCTTGAAGCCGCCCAGCAGAGCGGCGACCTGGGGTGAGCGTTTCTGCGGCCCCGCCGAGGGGACCGGCTTGGCCGCAGGTGCCATGCCCGGCTCGTAGGGCCGGGAAAAGATGGGGTCGGCCGCGGCGGCCGGCCGCGCGGGCTCGCGCCTGCGGTGACCGGTGAGCCGATCCTCGTCCGCACTGCGTCGCCGCTCCTTGCGCGGCGGCTCCATCAACGGCGCCTCGGTGCCGTGCGGCCCGAAGCCCGGCACGGTCTCGCGCGGGATGCGCAGGCGGATGGTCTTCTCGATCTCGGCGAGCTTCTCGGTCTCCTCGCCGCACACCAGCGACACCGCGGTGCCTGCCGCGCCCGCGCGACCGGTACGGCCGATGCGATGGACGTAGTCCTCGGGCGAGTTCGGCAGCTCGAAGTTGACCACGAACGGAAGGTGATCGATGTCGAGGCCGCGCGCCGCGACGTCGGTCGCGACGAGGATCGCCACTTTCCCGGCCTTGAAGTCATCGAGCGCCTGCTGGCGCTCGGCCTGCGTGCGGTCGCCGTGGATGGCGGTCGCGTGCACACCCTCGCGATTGAGCTGGTAGGCGAGCCGGTTGCAGCCGATGCGGGTCGCGACGAACACCAGCACCTGCTTCATGCCGCGCGACTTGATGATGTGCACCAGCAGCTCGCGCTTCTTTTCGCGGGGCACCGGGTGCGCGATGTGGGTCACCAGATCCGCGGTCGCCAGCTTGGGCGCCACCTGCACCACGACCGGGTCGCGCAGAAACGAGTCGGCGAGCTTGCGGATCTCGCTGGTGAGCGTCGCGGAGAAGAGCAGGCTCTGCTGGCGGTTCGTCAGCAGCGCGAGGATGCGCCGCACGTCGGGGATGAACCCCATGTCGAGCATGCGGTCGGCCTCGTCGAGCACGAAGATCTCGACCTGCGAGAGGTTCAGCGTGCGCTGCTGCACGTGATCGAGCAGCCGCCCGGGCGTCGCAACGAGGATCTCGACGCCGCGGCGGAGCGCCTCGGTCTGCGGTTCCATCGGCACGCCGCCGAAAATCTGGAAGCTGCGCAGCGGGATGTGCTTGCCGTAGGCCTTGACGCTCTCCTCCACCTGCGCCGCGAGCTCGCGCGTCGGCGTGAGGATGAGCGCGCGCACCGGGTGCCGCGCCGGCGAGACGCTGGTGCTCGCGTGATGCGCGAGCCGCTGCAGGAGCGGCAGGGTGAAGCCGGCGGTCTTGCCGGTGCACGTCTGCGCGCCGCCCATGACGTCGCGTCCGGCGAGCACGAGCGGGATCGCCTGGACCTGGATCGGGGTGGGCGTGGTGTAGCCCTGCTCGGCGACGGCTTGCAGCAGCTCAGGGCGGAGGCCCAGGTCGGCGAAGGTGGTCAAACAGCGATGCTCCGGAGAGCGTGATGCCGCCGGTTCGGCGCGCGGCGCACGAGACGGGGGGCAGGACGGGAGGGTTGGAGTCGGGCGGGTCGCGAGTGCAAGGTGCCGCAAATTATAGCAGACGGTCCGCAGCGCCCTCCGCTACCATCCCCGCCCCGTGATAACGCTCCGCAAAGTCTCGCTCCGGCGCGGTGCCAAGCTGCTGCTCGAGAACGTCGACGCCGCCATCCACCCCGGCGAGCGCGTCGGTCTCGTCGGCCCGAACGGGTGCGGCAAGTCCAGCCTGTTCGCGCTCGTCCGGGACGAGCTGCACGCGGACGCGGGCGACGTGGAGATCCCGCCCGGCTGGGTGATCGCGAACGTCGCGCAGGAGGCGTTCGGGCTCGACCGCCCGGCCATCGAGTTCGTCATGGACGGCGACACCGAGCTGCGGCGAATCGAGTCCGAACTCGAGGCGGCCGAAGCGGCCGGCGACGGCGAGCGGCTCGCCCTCGCGCACGACGCGTACGCCCATATCGAAGGCTACGCCGCGAGAGCGCGGGCGGCCGCCCTGCTCGACGGGCTCGGCTTTGCGCAGGACGAGTTCGCGCAGCGCGTCGGCGCGTTTTCCGGCGGCTGGCGGATGCGCCTCAACCTCGCGCGCACGCTGATGTGCCGCTCCGACCTCTTGCTGCTCGACGAGCCCACCAACCACCTCGACCTCGACGCGGTGGTCTGGCTCGAGGGCTGGCTCGCTTCCTATCGCGGCACGCTGATCGTCGTCTCGCACGACCGCGAGTTCCTCGATGCGGCCACGACCGTGATCCTGCACATCGACGCGCGCCGGCTGCGTCGCTACAGCGGCAATTACTCGGCGTTCGAGGCCCAGCGCGCCGCGCAGCTCGCGAACGAGCATGCGATGTACGTCCGCCAGCAACGCGAGGTCGCTCGCCTCGAGCGCTTCGTCGACCGCTTCCGCGCCAAGGCGACGAAGGCGCGCCAGGCCCAGAGCCGCATCAAGGCGCTCGAGCGCATGGAGCTGATCGCGCCGGCGCACGTGGATTCCCCGTTCGCGTTCCACTTCCGCGAGTTCCCGGGCAGCCCCGATCCGGTGCTCGTCCTGGACGACGCGGCGGTCGGGTACGACGGCAAGCCGGTGCTGGAGGGGGTGAAGCTGACCATCCAGGCCGGGGCGCGCATCGGCCTCCTCGGCCGGAACGGCGCCGGCAAGACGACGCTCGTCAAGCTGCTGGCAGGGCAGCTCCCGGCGCTGGCCGGCGAGCGCCACGAGGGAAAGAACCTCCGCGTCGGCTACTTCGCGCAGCACACGGTCGAGATCCTGCGGCCCGACGAGTCGCCGCTCGCCCATCTCGCACGCATCGACCCGCGCGCGCGCGAGCAGGTGCTGCGCGACTACCTCGGCGGCTACGATTTCTCCGGCGACATGGCGGTCGCGCCGGTGGCGGATTTCTCTGGCGGCGAGAAGGCGCGGCTCGCGCTCGCGCTCATCGTCTGGCAGCAGCCGAATCTGCTGCTGCTCGACGAGCCGACCAACCACCTCGACCTCGACATGCGCGAGGCGCTCGCGCTCGCGCTGCAAGAGTTCGAGGGCGCGATGGTGCTCGTCTCGCACGACCGCCACCTGCTGCGCACCGCCACCGACTCGCTGATGCTCGTCGCCGACGGCCGGCTTGCGGCGTTCGACGGCGACCTGGAGGACTACCGCGCCTGGCTCGACGCGCGCCGCGCGGGCGACAAGCCGAAGTCGTCCGCGGGCACGCTCAGGCGCGAGCAGAAGCGCGCCGAAGCCGAGGCGCGCCAGGCGCTCGCGCGGACGCGCAAGCCGCTCGAAAAGCGACTCGCCGCAATTGAGGCGGACATCGCGCGCATCGAGCAGGAGAAATCTCGGCTCGAGGGAAAGCTTGCGTCCGCGTCGTTCTACCAGGACGGCGATCAGGAAGAGGTTGCGGCCGCGTTGCGCGAGCAGACCCGGCTTGCGCAGGCGCTGGACAAGGCCGAGCGTCAGTGGCTCGAGCTGCAGGCGCAGATCGAGGCGATCGGTTGAGTCCGGGATGACGACGCGGCGCGATGCCGGTGGCGTCGCGCTCGTCGTCAGTTGATCGAGGGGTGGCCGCTCTCCTCGACCGGCGCTGGCGCCATCCCGCTCGGCAGCTGCAAGGGGAGGTCCCACTCTGCGCGCGCAACCGCGTTCTGGATCAGCTTCACCATGCCGTGGAGCAGGTTGTCGTCGAGGGTCAGGTGCACCCCCTGCCCGACGGTCGGCAGCAATCCGAGGACGTGGCGGCCTTGCTGGTCGCGCCGCGGCTGAATGCGGGTGACCAGGAGCGGGTTGGTTCCGAGCGGACGCTCGCGCGCGGCCTCCTCGTAGGGCTTGGAGAAATCCGCCTGCCGGACCGCCTTCTCGTGCTGGAAGCCGAGCAGCGCCCGGCGCGCTTCGGGGTTGGGTTGGACGACGATCTCGGGGGTCGCCTGCGCCATATTGAGCAGCAGCGGCCACAACCGCTTGACGCAGCGGCGCGTCAGCCAGAGCGCCACCTCCGCGCCGTTGTCGGTGGAGATCCGCATCATCAGGCGGTCGTGCTCGGGCACGAACTCGATCTTGAGCTGGTGTAAGCGCATGTTTGCGTTCGCCGGAGCGCCGGGAAAAGTTTAGCCCCAAACCGGGCCGCAGCCGTTTTCCCCGGAACCGGGCGTGCGCTTTCCCACGGCCAGGCCGCGTAGAAACGGTGGCGAGACCTCGTTTTGACGAGGTCTCGCTCTAGAATCGGGGATGCGCAGAAGGGGCCGATGGAAGGGTTGGGACCCTTCCTTTCCAGCTGCTCCCCTTCTGCGTTTCCCCTAGACTGCGCCCCGATGGGAAGCGACCGCCCCGACGAGGAGCTCATGCTCGGCTACCGCGCCGGAGACGCGGCCGCGTTCGACGCGCTCTACGCGCGCCACCGCGGCGGCGTTTTCCGCTATCTGCGCCGCCACACCGGCAATCCCGCGCTCGCCGACGAGCTGTTCCAAGACGTCTGGATGCGGCTGATCGACGCGCGCCGGCGCTACGAGCCGCAGGCGAAGTTCACGACCTGGCTGTACACCATCGCGCACAATCGCCTCATGGACCACTTCCGCGCCGCCGGGCGCGTGGCGTTCGCGAGCGCCGACGATCCGGAGGACGATCCGCTCGACGATCTGCCCTCGGCCGATCCGCAGCCCGAGGATGCCCTCGCACGCAAACAGGCCGCCACGCGCTTGCTCGCGGCGCTCGATGCACTGCCGGCCGCGCAGCGCGAGGCGTTCGTTCTTCAGCAGGAAGGCGAATTGAGCGTCGAGGAGATCGCCACGGCGACCGGCGTCACGCGCGAGACCGCCAAGAGCCGCCTGCGCTATGCCCTCGCGAAATTGCGCGCGAGCCTGCGCGCGCCGGCGGATGCCCAACGGGAACCCGGATGAACGAGCCCGATCCACGCGACCCGCGCCTCGACGTTGCGTACCGCGACGCGGCGACCGACGAGCCGCCCGCGGCAATCGACGAGCGCATCCGCGCCGCTGCGCGCCGTGCCGTCGCCGCCGGC
>Ga0105095_10001922_pt1 | contig 11081 bp, 8 predicted proteins | sample PPLLak2March2015_2_FD_79180 | JGI IMG/M metagenome (GOLD analysis project Ga0105095, IMG submission 79180) | Freshwater sediment microbial communities from Prairie Pothole Lake near Jamestown, North Dakota, USA - PPLs Lake P8 Core (3) Depth... | ecosystem: Environmental > Aquatic > Freshwater >... | reverse complement strand
GACCAGGCCCTTGGCGCAGTTGGCGCGCTTGGCTATCTCCTCGGTGGTCACACACCCGGATCGTCGCTCGCGCAGGAGTGCCACGGTTGCCTCGAGGATTGCGGCCCGCGCGTCCGGCCCGCTGACGGATCGCAGCTTGGCCATTTGCTCGCTCTCAGGCGCGTGATTGCGTTGGTTGACCGACCGGTCAGAATATGCTATCGAACTTAACCATAGGCAAGGTTGCTGAGTGACTGGCCGACCAGTCACCTACCATCTGATGCAGCCTGCGCTCGGTGCTCAGCGGGTCCTGGCCTCAACGCACCGAGGGAGGCAACGCCGGTTCGAGCCGATGCGGAATGAAACCCCCGGCGCGCGAGGGCGTAGTCTCGTCCATGAGCACGCAGGAATTCGGCGCCCGCACACAGCTGTTCTCGCCGCTCGCGCGCGCGCTGTTCGATCGCTTCAGCGAGGCCGTGATCCTGTTCGACCCGGACGGGCATGTGACGTATGCCAATCGTTCGGGTCGGGACGTGCTGGATGGCCTGGCGTCGGGCGGTGGGCTGGACACCAAGACCCTGTTGCCCCGGCTGGGGCGCATGGGAGGGCGGGTCGAGCGCCTCGGGAGCGGCGAGCTGCTGCTGGGCCATGCGGTATATCTGCCCACCGCCAGGCCCTCGGATACCCTGGCGGACCACGAGCGTGACATGATCGTCGGGACGCTGAACGCCACCGGATGGCGGCTCACCGAAACGGCGCGGCGCCTGGGAATCTCCCGCACCACGCTCTGGCGCCGGCTCCGCGAATGGGGAGTGGAAGCACCGGGCGTCACCGAGGAATCGTGAACCGCCGGTACCTCGCGGCGCTCCTCCTGGCGGTGACCACCGCCGCCTCACCCGCCGCGAGTCAGGGCTCCCCCTACGCTGATTCCGCCACCGGTGCGCTGGTCGCCCTCGCCCGCGCGCGCCACCTGCGGCAGGATTCACTGGTCCGTGATTATCGGGCGCTGGTCACCACGCGCTTCGACGCCAGCGCCGGCGCGAGCCGCTTCGCCCGGCTTTCCCCGCTCCTCGCGCACGAGACGGTGGCGCGGGCGAGCTGGCGGCACCCCAACGACCTCAAGGTGGAGGTCCTGGGCGCCCGCACGAAGTCGCAGCTCGAGCGCTACCTCCCACGGGACGCGGACGTGCGGGACCGCGACGTCCAGGTGTCGTTCGGGGACCGGCCGTGGTTCGTGCCGCGCGCGCTCGGGGACTCCATCCGCCTGCTCGGCGTGCCGGAGACCGCGGCGCTCCACCCGCTCGCGCCCGGCGCCGAAGCGATCTACGACTACGCCATCGTGGACTCGGTGAGCATGTTCCTGCCGGGCCGCACCATCCGCGCGATCGCCATCCGCGTGCGGCCGCGTCACCTCGGCGCGTCCGTCGTGGCCGGTGACCTGTGGGTGGATGCCGAGACCGCCGACGTCGTGCGGCTGATGGTCACGTTCATAGGCGAGTACCTCTGGGACACGCCGGATGCAGACGCGACGGCCGCGGACAGCGCGAGAGCGCGCAAGGACTCGAAGCGCGCGCAGCAGTTCCTCACGGTCCAGGCGGACCTCGAGTACTCGCTGCACGACAACCGGTACTGGATGCCCTACCGGCAGGTGCTCACGATCACGGCGGAGATCGACGTGCTCGTGCGGGTGGCCGTGCCGGCGCGGGTGATCACGACGTTCCGCGAGTACGAGATCAACGCGGACCGTCCGATGGCATTCGAGGTTCCGGATGAGGCGTGGACGGACTCCAGCGCATCACAGCCCTACTGCCCCCGCTGCGGGGAGAACCAGGGGCCGCGGCGGCGGGCCGAGGTGGGCTACGCGAGGATCGGAACCTGGGACCAGGGACGGTGGGAGGTCGTCACACCCCCGCGGGACTCGCTCGAGGCCTACTCCTGGGCCGACAGCCTGAGCCTGACCATGGATCCCGCCACCGCGGAGCACATCCGGCAAAGCGTCGCCGATCTCGCGCGGCTCAGGGAGGACCTGCCTCCGGACCTGCTGCTGCGGCGCCGCTTCGGCCTCGCGTGGGAGACGGTCGCCGACATCGCCCGCTTCAACCGCGTCCAGGGGTTCTCGATGGGTCTCGGGGTCCGCCTGCGGCCGCCGCTCGCGTTCACGAGCGTGGTGCTCTCGGGGCGATACGGCTTCGCGGATCAGCGGGTCACCGGGTCGGGGCTGCTGCGCCGCGACGCGCCCGCCGGCCTCCTCGAAATCCGTGCCTTCCACGATGTGCTCGAGGCGGAGCCGTGGACGAGCGGACAGAGCATCGGGAACACCCTCAACGCGACGTTTGCCGCGCACGACGACGCCGACTACTACCTGGCCACCGGTGCGGGACTCGCGTACACGCCGTACGCGGGATCCCTGGCGGACGTGGAGTTCCGGCTCGGGGCGGAGCGGCATCGGAGCATGGATGTGGTTGCGTCCTCCGGCGTGAACGACTTTCTCGGCGGGAGTGGCGTGCTGCCCACGAATCCGGCCATTGCGCCCGGTGACTACCTTCGGGCCTCGATCCGGCCCACGCGCCGCCTCGGGTGGAGCACGGTGACGCTGGGCGTGGAGGCACTGGCCTCGGATTCGCTCGTGGCCGGCCGCGGGTGGGTGGCCGCGAGGGTGCCCTTCCGACTTCTGCGGCGCTCCGGGACGCTGACCCTCCGGACGGGATTCGCGGTGGGAGATTCGGTTCCCCAGCTCGAGTTCCGCGCCGGCGGGCCATTCACGGTGCGCGGCTACGACTACGGCGCGCGTCGCGCCGCGGGCGGCTGGTCGGCTCAGTTCGACTGGTCCTTGCGCCCCCGCGGCTGGTGGTGGACCCCGGTGATCTTCGCCGACGTGGGGGACACCTACCGGAGCGGCGCGTTCGACCCGCTCGTAGGCGTGGGCGGGGGGCTGTCGTTCCTGGGCGGTCTCGCGCGCGTCAACGCCGCCTGGGGTGTCAATCCGGAGACGGGGTTCCGGTTCGACCTGCTGTTCCGAGCCCCGCGCTGAGGCCGTTCCGGAGTGGCGCCCGCTTCGGGAGCCCTCTACGTTCCACCGCATGCCGGCCCAGCCTTTTTCCGTGGAGGAGTACGTCCGCTGGTCCGACGTGGACCATGCGGGCATCATCTTCTACGGCGCGTACGTCAGGTTCTTCGAGATCGCCGAAACCGAGATGTTCCGGGCCGCGGGGCTGCCGTACAGCGCGGCCTTCGAGCGCCTGGGGATCTGGCTGCCGCGCGCGCACTTCGACTGCGACTTCATGTATCCCGCGCGGCTGGACGACCGGCTCCGGGTGGTCACCTACGTGACGCGGTTCGGCACGACGTCCCTGACGCTCAACTTCGATGTCTGGCAGGCGGAGCTGGGTCGGCTCTCGGCTGTGGGGCACGAGGTCCTGGTCTGCACGGACCGCGTGTCGCTCACGCCGACGCCGATCCCCGCCGAGCTCCGTTCGGCGCTCACTCCGTACGCATTCACCGAGCAGGCGGTCCGCGACGCGGCGCCCGCCGCGGGAGCCCACGCATGACCCGCCGTTTCCCGTCGCTGGCCGCCATTTTCCTGCTCGCCTGCGGCACGGGCGACCGCGCTCCGCAGGCCGACTCCACCGCGGTGGCTTTCGACGAAGACGTCGTCGATACGACGCCGGTGCCGGCGCTGCCGCCCATGCCCGACCATCCCGATCAGGAGGCCGGCCGTCTGGCGGTGACGGCGGTGGGATCCCTCGAGCTGTCCCAGTCGTGGCCCGCGCGGGCGGGCCGCTGCGCCAATCCGCGCATGGTGCTCGTGGTGGCCGATGAGCCGGGGAGCGGAGCGTCCATCGTGCTCGAGCTGCCGGCGGAGGGGGACCTCACGGGCGAGTACCCGGTGCGCCTCGCGGATTCGACCGGGACGGTCACGGCGCCGGCGTCGCAGCTGGGGGTGCAGATCTTCGCCGCGGGCACGGCCGACGCCTACCAGGGGTCCGCCGGGGCCGTGGACGTGGACGAGCTGACCGATGAGCGACTCAGCGGCCGCTTTGCCGTCACCCTCCGGCACCTCACCAGCAACCGGCTCGCGCAGATGGCGGGCACGTTCCATCGCGTGAACGTCGAGGCACTCCCCATGGACTGGTGCGCGCAGGCCGCCGCCGCGCGGGACTCCCTCGCCGCCGCCGCCGACACCAGCGGCGGGTCCTGAGCCCGCGGGTCATGGACTCGACGTACATCCGGAAGGGCTTCGGGCTCAAGCGCGAGATCGCCGACGATCTCGCCGCGTACCACTCGGCGGTGGTGGAGCGCCTGCGGGAGCAGGGCTACACGCTCACCGTCGGGGATCTCACGTTCCGCCTGGCCCGGGAGTTCGGCTTCTGCTACGGGGTGGACCGGGCGGTCGAATACGCCTACGAGTCGCGCCGGAAGTTCCCGGAACGGCGGCTGTTCCTGGTGGGGGAGATCATCCACAACCCGCACGTGAACGCCCGCCTCGAGGCGATCGGCGTCACCATCCTCGGCTACGATCCGAACGGCGCGTTCGACTTCTCCGGCATCCGCCCGGAAGACGTGGTGCTGATGCCCGCCTTTGGCGTCACCGTGCAGGACTTCGAACGGCTCCGGGCCCTGGGCAGCGTGGTGGTGGACACGACGTGCGGGTCGGTGCTGAACGTGTGGAAGCGGGTGGAGCGCTACGCGAAGGACGGGTTCACGTCGGTCGTGCACGGCAAGCACTACCACGAGGAGACGAAGGCGACGGTCAGCCAGGTGACGAAGTACGACGGAGGGAAGTACCTCATCCTGCTGAACATGGAGGAGGCCGAGGTCGTCTGCCGGTACGTGGAGCTGGAGGACAACGTCGACGAGATGGAGCGCCTGTTCCGCCACCGGGTGTCGGAGGGGTTCGACTTTGCGCGGGACCTGCGGCGGATCGGGGTGGCGAACCAGACGACCATGCTGGCGAACGAGTCTTTGGCGATCGCCGCGCGGATCGGCCGGTCGCTCGAGACGCGGTACGGCACGGCCGCGCTCGACGATCACTTCCGCAGCTTCGACACGATCTGCTCGGCCACGCAGGAGCGGCAGGACGCGGTGCTGGACCTGATCGCGGAGCCGCTCGACGTGATGCTGGTGATCGGGGGCTACAACTCGAGCAACACGAACAACCTTGCCAGGATCTGCGCGAAGAAGGTCCGGACGTATCACATCGCGGATGCTTCCTGCATCGATCCCGTGGAGGGCGCCATCCGGTTCAAGGCGGTGGATGAACGGGATGAGCGGGATGAACGGGATTGGCTGAAGGGGGTGCGACGGATCGGGCTGACGGCTGGAGCTTCGACGCCCAACAACAAGATTGGGGAAGCAGTAGAAAGGATACTGGAAACGAAGGGTCTGAGGTTAGACGGATAGACGGCAAGACGGCAAGCGGACGGCGAGGCTGGAGGTGAAAGAGGAGCTGCTTTCCCCAGAACCTCGCCGTCCGCTGTCCGTCTGGCCGCCTCGCCGTCTACCCTGCCACCTCTTCTCCCGCCGCCCTCTCCCTAGTACCGAAGGAGGGAGGCCGCCCACGTGAATCCGGATCCAAACGACGCAATGCACACGAGGTCGCCCCGCTTCACCTTACCTTCCTTGACGGCTTCGCATAGTGCGATGGGTATGCTGGCGGCCGTCGTGTTGCCGTACCGCCCGATGTTGCTGTAGACCTTCTCCTCCGGCAGCTCCAGGCGCTTTCGCACCGCCTCGGTGATCCGCTCGTTCGCCTGGTGGGGCACCACGAGAGCTAGGTCGTCGGGCTTCACGCCATGGTCGCCCAGGACCTCGAGGATGACCGCGGGGAACTTGGTGATCGCGTGCTTGAAGACGTCCCGTCCGTTCATGTGGATGGCGCAGCTGCCGTCCTCGATCATCTCGTTCGATATCCACGGACGGTTCGCCGCGCCCGGCCGCTGGATCGTCAGTTCCAGGGCGTACTTGCCGTTGCTGTGCAGGCGGTGGCCAAGCACGCGGCTCCCCGCCGCTTCGTCGCAGACTTCGAGGCAGGCGACGCCCGCTCCGTCGCCGAACAGCACGGCGGTGTCGCGCCCTTCGGTGGTCATGCGCAGCGCCGGTGACTGGAGTTCGCTGCCGATGAGGAGGATCCGGTCGCAGGTGCCCATCCGGATCAGTCCGTCCGCCACCGCGAAGCCATAGACGAACCCGGTGCACTGGTTCCGGATGTCCATCGCGCCGACCTCACCGAGGCCGAGCCTGTGCTGGAGGAGCACGCCGTTGCCGGGGAAGTAGAGATCAGGCGACAGGGTCGCGAAGATCAGGAACTGCACGTCCTCGGGCTTCCAGCCCGCGTCGGCCATGGCCGCGCGGGCAGCCTCGACGGCCAGGTCGGTGCAGCCGACGTCGTCGGCGGCGAAATGGCGTTCCTTGATGCCGCTCCGCTCCTGGATCCACGCGTCGGAGGTGTCCATGAGCTGCTCGAGATCATGGTTGGTGACGACCCGGGGCGGAATGTAGAAGCCCAGGCCGGCGATGCGCGTGAATCGGGTCATGACACGGTCCAGGTCAGAGCTGCGCGTAGAAATCGTTGCCCTTGTCGTCCACGAGCACGAAGGCCGGGAAGTTCTCCACCTCGATGCGGTAGATGGCTTCCATGCCCAGCTCGGGGTACTCGATCAACTCCATCTTGCGGATGTGGTCCTTGGCGAGGATCGCCGCCGGCCCGCCGATGGAGCCCAGGTAGAACCCGCCGTGCTTCCTGCACGCGTCGGTCACCTGCTTGCTCCGGTTGCCCTTGGCGATCATGACCAGCGACGCGCCATGGGACTGGAACAGGTCGACGTAGGAATCCATCCGTCCGGCCGTCGTGGGCCCGAACGAGCCTGCCGCCATGCCCTCCGGCGTCTTCGCCGGACCCGCGTAGTAGACGGGATGGTCCTTGAAGTACTGGGGCAGGCCTTCGCCCTTGTCGAGCCGTTCCTTGAGCTTGGCGTGGGCGATGTCGCGGGCCACCACGATGGGACCGGTGAGCGCCAGCCGTGTCTTGACCGGGTGCTTCGACAGCTCGGCCACGATCTCCTTCATGGGGCGGTTGAGGTCGATGCGCACGATGCCGCCCTCGCCCGCCTTCCGGAGCCGCTCGGGAATGAAGCGGCCCGGATTGACCTCGAGCTGCTCCAGAAACAGCCCGTCGCGGGTGATCTTCGCCTTGATATTGCGGTGCGCCGAGCACGAGACGCCCACGCCGACGGGGCACGAGGCGCCGTGGCGCGGGAGGCGGACCACGCGCACGTCGAGCGCGAAGTACTTGCCGCCAAACTGGGCACCGATGCCGGTCTTCCAGGCGTCCTCGAGGAGCTGCTGCTCCAGCGCGGTGTCACGGAACGCGCGGCCGTAGCCGTCGCCCGAGGTCGGCAGCGCGTCGAGGTAGCCCGTGCTCGCGAGCTTCACCGCTTTGAGACAGATCTCGGCCGAGGTACCACCGATCACGAAGGCCAGGTGGTACGGCGGGCACGCGGCGGTGCCGAGCGACTTCATCTTCTCCACCAGGAACTTGCGCAGGCTCTCCGGATTGAGCAGCGCCTTGGTCTCCTGGAAGAGATAGGTCTTGTTGGCGGAGCCGCCGCCCTTGGCGACGAACAGGAACTCGTACTTCATCCCGTCGACCGCGTGGATGTCGATCTGGGCGGGGAGGTTCGTGCCGGAGTTCTTCTCCTGGTACATGGAGAGCGGAAGCGTCTGGGAGTAACGGAGGTTCTCCTTCGTGTACGTGTCCCAGATGCCGCGGGTGAGGTATTCCTCGTCGCGCACACCGGTCCACACCTGCTGGCCCTTCTTGGCGAACACGGTGGCGGTACCCGTGTCCTGGCAGAAGGGCAGCACCATGTGCGCCGACTCCTCGGCGTTGCGCAGCATGGCGAGCGCAACGCTGCGGTCGTTGTCGCTGGCCTCGGAGTCGTCGAGAATGGCCGCCACCTGCTTCAGGTGGCCGGGGCGCATCAAGAACGAAACGTCGCGCATGGCCTCGCGGGCGAGCAGGGCCAGCGCTTCCGGATCCACCTTGAGGACGTCGTGGCCGTCGAATGAGGCAACCGAGACGCGCGCGCCGTCGAGCTTGCGGTAGGGCGTGTCGTCCTTGGCGAGCGGGAAGGGATCCTGCCAGAGGGGCTCGGTCATGTGATGCTCCTTGACCGGTCTATGTGGAGCGCGCCGCGGGGCGCGTGCGACGTGACCTTGGAAACGTCACAGGGATCCCGGGAGCCCGCAATGGAGCCCGCGGAATCGTGAAGAACGATTCACGTCCCGGTGATGGAGCGCGCGGGCACCAGACGGACCGCTGCACGCTTGGCGAAGTCGCGATCGTGACGTATCCTCAGGCGACCGTGATCATCGCCCCCAACGCGGCCGTGCGCCTCTCCGTCCGGGTCGGCCCAATGCGATACGTCCTGCCCCTGTTCCGCGTCCTCATTCTCCTGGTCTCGGCCGGGTCCGCCACGGCGCAGACGACGCGCTCCGGCAACCCCATCCTCCCGGGATGGTACGCCGACCCCGAGGCGCACGTCTTCGCCGGCGAGTACTGGATCTTCCCCACCACCTCCGCGCCGTACGACCACCAGACGTATATGGACGCGTTCTCGTCACCCGACCTGGTGCGGTGGACCAGGCACGAACGCATCCTGGACCTCGAGAACGTGACGTGGGCCCAACGGGCACTGTGGGCGCCGTCGGTCGTGGAAAGGAACGGCTGGTACTACCTGTTCTTCTCGGCCAATGACATCCAGAGTGACGACGAGGTCGGCGGCATCGGCGTCGCCCGCTCCCGAAGTCCGGGCGGACCCTTCGAGGACTATTTAGGCAGGCCGTTGATCGACCGGTTCCACAACGGTGCGCAGCCGATAGACCCGTTCGTGTTCCAGGATGCCGACGGCGCCTGGTACATCACGTACGGTGGCTGGCGGCACTGCAACATCGCGCGGCTGAACGACGATTTCACCGGTTTCGTGCCGTTCGAGGACGGCACCACATTCAGGGAGATCACGCCGGAGGGCTACGTGGAGGGGTCGTTCATGCTGCTCAAGGATGGGCGGTACTACTTCATGTGGTCCGAGGGCGGGTGGACGGGGCCGGACTACGCGGTCGCCTACGCCGTCGCCGAATCACCGATCGGGTCCTTCCGGCGCATCGGGAAGATCCTCCAGCAGGATTCCGCCGTGGCTACGGGGGCGGGGCATCACTCGGTGCTGCGCGCGGCGGGGTCGGACACGTGGTACATCGTGTACCACCGGCGGCCGCTGGGCGAGACGGATCGGAACCACCGCGTGGTGTGCATTGACGAGCTTCGGTTCGCGCCCGACGGCCGGATCGAGCCGGTGAAGATCACGATGGAGGGTGTGAGGCGGGATCCCCTCGAGTGAGTGACGGTTAACCCCAGTCCTTGGAGCCCGGCGCGACGGCGCGGAGGGAGCGGAGGAGCGAGAAGGCGGGCAGGCGGTCAGGCGGGTAGGCGGTTAGTTGCTCCGCGTCTTGGCTGACCGCCTGACCGCCTGGCCGGCTAACCGCCTGCAGTCCCCGCACTTCCTCGGCGATGACGTTCAGCGTCCCGTCGTCCTTGGCGAGCTTTCCCTTCACCCACAGGTACGGCTCGCCCCGAATGGCCAGGCGGTCACGTTCGTAGACGTCGGGGCGGACGATGATGTTGGTCATCCCGGTCTCGTCTTCCATCAGAATGAACACGAAGCCCTTGGCGGTCTGGGGCCGCTGGCGGGCGACCACGAGGCCCACCAGCTCGAGCACGTCGCCGTGCTCGAAGTCGGCGAGCTGTGCGCTCTTCACGGCGTTGGGCGGCAGCGCACCCGCGAGCAGGCTCAGCGGATGGCCGCTCGCCGCGAAGCCCAGCACCGCATACTCGGCGAGTAACCGCTCACTCACGTCCACCCCGCCAAAGTGGAGCGTGTCGTGGGGGTGGTTGAGCGGCAGCTCGAGCTGGCGGCGCACGCGCCTGGGATCGCGGTTTTCCTTGGGGCCGAGCCAGAGGCCCACCTGCCAGAGCAGCTCGCGGCGCGTGAGCCCGAAGTCGTCGCAGGCGCCCACCCACACCAGGTGATCGAACGCGTTGCGCGTGAGCCCGGACGGCGCGCGACGGACGATGTCGCTCAGACCCCGGTAGGGGCCGTTCCGCCCGCGCTCCTCGACCACTGCCTGGGCGTGCTCCTCGTTCCACTCACGGATGAAGCCCAGCCCGACCCGGACCGCCCCATCCCGGGGCAGTGAGGGCAGTAAGGGCAGAGAGGGCAGATTCCCATCCGCTCCCCTGCTGCCCTTACTGCCCTTCTGCCCTTCTGCCGTGGCTTCCACCGTGCACCAGACGTCGCTCCGGTTGATGTCGGGGAGCAGCACGTTCACGCCATGGCGCACGGCGTCGCGGCCGAGCGCGTCGATCGAGTAGAAGCCCATGGGCTGGTTGTTGAACAGCGCGGCGTAGTACTCGACGGGGTGATAGTGGAACAGCCACGCCGACTGGTAGGCGAGCAGGCCGAACGCGGCGGCGTGCGACTTGGGGAAGCCGAACTCGGAGAAGGCGACGACCTGCTCGAACACCCGCTTGGCGGTCTCCTCGGTTACGCCGTTCTTCGCGGCGCCGTCGCGGAACTCTTCCCAGAATCCTTCCAGCAGCTCGCGTGACCGCCGCCGGCTCATGGCCCGCCGCAGCGCCTCGGCCTGACCGGCGGTGAAGCTCGCCAATGCCTGGCAGACCTGGAGCACCTGGTCCTGGAAGATGATGACGCCGAGCGTCTCGCCGAGGGCATCGCGCAGCAGGGGGTGGTCCACCGGGGGTTGATAGGGAACGCCGCGCGCCCGCGCGTAGCGTTGGGCCTCACGGCGCCGGACGTACGGGTTCACGGCGCCACCCACGATGGGCCCGGGCCGTACGATGGCCACCTGGACGGCAAGGTCGGGGAGGTTCCGCGGTCGCACGCGGCGGATCATCTGGATCTGCGCGCGGCTCTCGATCTGGAACAGACCGATCGTGTCGCCCCGGCAGATGCGATCGTAGATGGCCTCGTCCTCGAAATCGATGCGGGAGAGGTCCGGCGGCGCACCTTCGCGCCGGGCCACCATCT
>Ga0105095_10001921_pt1 | contig 11084 bp, 6 predicted proteins | sample PPLLak2March2015_2_FD_79180 | JGI IMG/M metagenome (GOLD analysis project Ga0105095, IMG submission 79180) | Freshwater sediment microbial communities from Prairie Pothole Lake near Jamestown, North Dakota, USA - PPLs Lake P8 Core (3) Depth... | ecosystem: Environmental > Aquatic > Freshwater >... | reverse complement strand
GGACGCCGCCACGGTTCAGCGGATGCTGTCGCGCGTGGGCCATATGCCTCGGTGTCCGGTGTGCGACGGATCGTTCACGCTGGGGCCGATCGACCACCGCGGCGCGGACACCGTGCGCCAGGTCTCGTGCGTGGCCTGCGGGCGCGGCACGGTCGTCACCAACTGCGTGCTCGCGCGGGTCATGGTGCTGACCCCGGTCGAAGCCATGCGCCGGATGCTCGGGGCCGCGCTCACGGGTGTCGGCCACGAGCTGGTCCAGCCCCCGAACGCCGGGATCGCGCTCGAGCTCTATCGCGACAACCAGCCGGACCTGGTCATGATTGACACCTTTGCCCTGGCCGAGGTGGACGGCCAGCGATTCATCCGGCAGCTCCGCATGGAGTTCACGGACCCGCGCATTCTGGTGGTGGCGCCCCGCACCTCCCGAGGCGCAGTCACCGATCCCTGGGCCACCGCGACCGGCCTCGGCGCCACGCGCGTGCTCCGTTCACCGTTCACCCGCGATGACTTGCTCCGCGCGGTCAGGGATACCCGTCGGTCCTAGCCGGGCCGGCGTCAAACCGCTCTCGACCCCAGCCGACTCAACCGCTCAACCGTGGAGCGCATGATGGCCACCCGCACCCCCCAGTTCCACGCCCCGGTCTTCCTCGGAACCGCGTTCTTCGTGATGGGGCTCGCGATCCTGGAGAAGTTCCTCAACATGTTCGGCGGGAGCATCCCGTTCGTCGATGTGTTCCCCCGCCAGTTGCTCGACTGGGCCGTCGCCCTCCTCATGTTCGAGATCGCTCTGTCGGTCCGGCAGATGATCGAGATGCGGCTCGAGGACCGTCAGAGCGGGATGCCGGAGGCTCGAGGGGACCTGCACTGAGCGCGGCAGGAGGGCAGGGAGGGTACGACCAGGGGGCCCCGTCCGCCTACGGGCGCCGGAGTTCGAGGAGGTACGTGGCGGCGGTGAGCAGGACGATGGCGCTGAGGAACCACTTGATGATGCGGGAGGGGACGTACTTCTGGCAGCGGGCGCCCAGGTACATCCCCGCCACGCCGCCGGCGGCAAAGAGCAGTCCCAGCGGCCAATCGGGCGCGATGGATTGCGCGGGGTGCAGGAGGGCGAGCGCATGGTACATCGCCACCCCCGCGACCGACACCACGCACGTGCTCATGAGGGCGGTGCCGGCGATGGTGTAGACCGGGAGGCGGAAGAAGGTGATCAGCAGCGGGGCGATGAGGGCCCCGCCGCCAATGCCGTAGATGCCCCCCACCACGCCCACGAGGAGGCTCACGGCCGCGGCGGCGAGCGTCGAGAACTCGAACTCCTCGCCGCAGAACTCGTAGCGGGTGCGCCGCAGGGTGAAGGTTCGCACGGCCACGCCCGGCAGGTCGTCGCACGGGTCGGACGCGTCATCGTGGTGGTGGCCGGCCAGCGCCTGGAACCGCCGCTCCGCGTCCTCCGCGTGGCCTGCGGCGCTCCGTCCGCGCACGAGATCCCGCACCATCCGTCCGCCGATGACCAGGAGCACCAGGGCCACGAACCCCTTGAAGGCTCCGGGATCGCGGAGCCAGTGGATCCGCACGAGCGCCCCCGCGAACGCGCCCGGGACGCCGCCCGCGATCACCATCAGGCAGAGCGGCCACACCATGCGCCCTTCGCGGACGTACCGCCACACGCCGCTCGGGGTCGCCACGACGTTGAATACGTGGTTGGTGGCGCTCACCGACGGCGCCGTGTAGCCCAGGAATGACATCTGAAACGGGAGCAGCAGGAACGCACCGGAGACGCCGGCCATGGACGTGGCGAACGAGACCACGAGGCCCACGAGCGGCGGGAGCCACGGGGCGACCTCGACGCCGGAGACCGGGAACGTGACCATTCTAGCGCTCGCCGTCGTCCAGCTCGCGGAGCGTCCGCAGGATGGCCAGCGGGATCTCGGCGTACCGGGCGGCCAGAATCTTCTCCATCCGCGCCTCGTCGGTGGCGAATTTCTTCTGGAGACGTGCCTGGTAAGCGTCCTTCAGGATCTCGATCAGCCTGTCCAGCTCGTAGGGCTTGGGCAGGTAGCTGAACGCCCCCGAGCTTGGTCAGCTCCACGGCGCTCCGAAAGCGTGACGGAAATCTCGATTGCGCGGAACCTAGGGTGGCGGCCCGGTGTCCTCAACGGGCGGCGGGCCGGATTTGCGACCGATTACGGCGGGTTTGCGCGCGGCCGCCCTCACGCACTTCGCAGACCGCGCAGGACGAACTCCGCCACCGGCTCGGCGCGCGCGGCCATGCGCGTGTTCTTCCTCGACAGCACCCAGTCGGTCACCATCTCGTCGAGGATCCCGAACACCATCTTGGCGGTGAGCAGCGGGTCCGCGTCGGTGCGGAACACGCCGGCGCGCTGCCCCTCGCCCACGACCCGGGCGATGAGCCCGAGATACTCGTGGAACTGGGCGCGCGAGAGCAGCTGCATCACGTGGAGCGTGTGGCGGAATTCGACCTGGAAGATCACGGCCAGGTCCCGATCCTCCCCCAGCAGGGTCAGGTGGAGCGAGATGAGGCGGCGGAGTTGCTCCTCCGCGCTCGCCGCGTCCTCCACGATCTGCCGCGCCGCGTCGATGAAGCGCTGCATGGCGCGCTCGAAGACGTTGACGAGGATCTCTTCCTTGCTCTTGAAGTAGAGGTAGATGGTCCCGTCCGCCACGCCCGCCCGCCCGGCGATCATTGCCACGGTCGTGCCGTAGTAGCCGCGGCGGGCGACTTCCCGCACCGCGGCGTCCAGAATCCGCAGGCGCTTGGCTTCCTTCCGGTTGGCGCTCACCGTATCCCCCTGAAGCTCCGGAGTGAACAACCGCTCAGCGGAGTACCGACGTTGTCCCAGCGTCGCCTCTGATTGACAGCAGTGCGGGGCACACATAGCGTACTGAATACTCATTCAGTTTTCCAGCCGGGGGTCCCCATGCAGCGGCAGGTCCGCAGGGTGGCCGTCCTCGGGTCCGGCGTCATGGGCAGCGCCATCGCGGCGCACTTCGCCAACGCCGGTATCCCCTCGCTCGTCCTGGACATCGTGCCCAGGGACCTCACCGATGTCGAGCGGGCTGCCGGAGCCGCGCTCACGGACCGTGCGGTGCGCAACCGGATCGCGGCGGATTCGGTGAACGCCATGCTCAAGGCGAAACCGGCCCCGCTCTTCACGCCTGCGCGTCTGGGCTTCATCGAGGTCGGCAACTTCGACGACGATCTGGCCCGCCTCAAGGAGGCGGACTGGGTCATCGAGGTCGTCAAGGAAGACCTCGCCATCAAGCAGACGGTCCTCGCCGCGGCTGCTCCCCACCTCGCGCCCGACGCCGTGCTGTCGAGCAACACGTCGGGCCTCTCCCTGGCCGGGATGGCCACGGTGCTGCCGGACGCGGTAAAGCCGCGGTTCCTTGGCACGCATTTCTTCAATCCGCCGCGCTACATGAAGCTGCTCGAGGTCATCCCCGCGGCGGACACCTCGGCGGAGGTCGTCACCTTCGTGGAGGAGTTTGCGCGCCGGCGACTGGGGAAGGGGATCGTCCCGGCGAAGGACACGCCCAACTTCATCGCGAACCGCGTCGGGGTCCACGCCGTGATGGTGACGATGCAGGTGATGCGCGACATGGGCCTCACGGTCGAGGAGGTGGACGCGCTCACCGGCCCCGCCATGGGCCGCCCCAAGACGGCCACGTTCCGGCTCGCCGACCTCGTGGGCCTGGACACGTTCCTCCACGTCGCCGCCAATGTGTACGAGAACGCGCCGGATGACGAGAGCCGCGCGATGTTCGTCGCGCCCGCCTTCCTGCAGCAGATGGTCGAGAAGGGGCTGCTGGGCCGGAAGAGCGGCGCCGGCTTCTACAAGAAGGTCAAGGGCGAGGGCGGCAGCGTGCTCACGCTGGACCTGGACACCCTCGAGTACCGCGAGGGGAAGAAGGCGTCGTTCGGCGAGCTGGAGGCGCTCAAGTCCGTCGACGACCCGGCGCAGCGCGTCTTGAAGCTGGTGTCCGGCAAGGGCCGCGCCGCGGAAGCCGCGTGGAAGATGCTCGCGGCGTCCCTCTCGTACGCGGCCATGCGGATCGGCGAGATCTGCGACGACATCTCCGCCGTGGACCGCGCGGTGCGCTGGGGATTCAACTGGCACCTCGGGCCATTCGAGCTCTGGGACGCCATGGGGTTCCGTGCCGTCACGGAGCGGCTCAGGGCCGAGAAGTATCGGCTGCCGGCCTGGGTGACGTCGCTCTACGACGGCGGGGCCGAGTCGCTGTACCGGCACGTGGACGGCGGGCTGCAGGCGCCCACGGCGAAGGTGGGTGTGCTGGCACCGGTGCCGAGCGACCCGCGCGTCCATGACTTCGAGATCCTGCGTCGCGGCGGCCAGATCCGGCGCAACGCCGGGGCCAGCCTGCTGGATCTCGGCGACGGCGTGTTCTGCCTCGAATTCCATTCCAAGATGAACGTCATCGGCCAGGACACCATCTCCATGGTCATGACGGCGTGCAAAGAGGCCGAGACCCAGGGCCAGGCGCTGGTGGTGGCGAACCAGGGCGAGAACTTCAGCGCGGGGGCCAACCTCATGCTCCTGCTGATGGAGGCGCAGGAGGGGAACTGGGACGAGATCGACGCGATCGTCCGCCAGTTCCAGGCGGCGACGAGCCGGCTGGAGCAGTGCGGCGTGCCCGTGGTGACCGCGCCTCACGGTCTCACGCTGGGCGGCGGCTGCGAGGTCACCATGGCCGGCAACGCCATCCGCGCCGCGGCCGAGACGTACATCGGGCTGGTCGAGGTGGGAGCCGGCGTGGTGCCGGCGGGTGGCGGGTGCATGCGGCTCTACAAACGCAACGTGGCCGCGCTCCCCGACGCGTCGGACGTCTATCCGGCCCTGCGGAAGACCTTCGAGACGATCGGCATGGCGAAGGTGGCGACGTCGGCCGACGAAGCGCGCGAGATGGGATTCCTCCGGCAGCAGGACACGTGGTCCATGAACGGGGACCACCGGATCGCGGATGCCAAGGACCTGGCGCTCGCGCTGGCGCGTGCGGGGTTCGAGCCGCCCCGCCCGCAACAGAGTATCCCCGTGATGGGGAAGGCCGGCCTGGCCCTGGTCGAGTCGGTGCTCTTCAACATGCAGGAAGGGCGCTACATCTCCGAGCACGATCGCACGATCGGGTGGGAGCTGGGGAAGATCCTGAGTGGCGGTGACGTTCCTGGCCCGACGACCGTCTCGGAGCAGCACCTGCTGGACCTGGAGCGCGAGGTCTTCCTCCGATTGTGCGGTGAGCGGAAGAGCCTCGAGCGCATGCAGGCGATCCTCAAGACCGGCAAGCCGCTGCGCAACTGACGGAGGGAGGCGAGAGCGATGCGAGACGTGGTGGTGGCCCTGGCGCTCCGCACACCTGGCGGGCGGGCGAAGAAGGGGACGTTCCGCCAGACGCGGCCGGACGACCTCGGCGCGGCGGTCATCCGGGCACTGCTCGCGCGCGCGCCGAACCTGGATCCGGCGCGCATCGGGGATGTGGTGTTCGGTTGCGCCATGCCCGAAGGCGAGCAGGGGATGAACGTGGGCCGCAACCTGGTGCTGCTGGCGGGCCTCCCCACCAGCGTGCCCGGCATGACCGTCAACCGGTTCTGCTCGTCCGGCCTCGAGAGCATCGGCATCGCCGCGGCGGAGATCGCCACGGGCCAGGCGGACGTCGCCATTGCCGGCGGCGTGGAGACGATGACGCTGGTGCCCATGGGCGGCCTGCGCTATTTGCCGAACCCGAAGCTGGTCGCCGAGGCGCCCGGTACCTACCTGAGCATGGGGCTCACGGCCGAGCGGCTGGTTGCCCGCGACGGGATCAGCCGGGAGGCCCAGGACGCGTTCGCCTACCGGAGCCACATGAAGGCCGTGGCTGCCCAGCGGGCGGGGAAGTTCGATGCCGAGCTGGTGCCCGTGAAGACCGCGGTGACTGAGCCGGGACCCAACGGCAAGCCGGTCGTGAAGGACGTGACACTCGCTCAGGACGAGGGCCCGCGCGCCGATACGACCCTCGAAGCGCTGGCCAGGCTCAAGCCGGCGTTCCTGGACGGCGGTACCGTCACCGCGGGGAACTCGAGCCAGATGACCGACGGGGCCGCGGCGGTGCTGCTCACCACGCCGGACATCGCCGCCGAGCTGAAGCTCGAGCCGCTCGCCCGGTGGGTGGGTTATGCAGTGGCCGGTGTGCCGCCGGAGATCATGGGCATCGGTCCGGTCGAGGCGGTGCCCAAGGTCCTGAAGCGGACCGGACTCACGCTCACGGACATGAACGTGATTGAGCTGAACGAGGCATTCGCCGCCCAGAGCCTGGCGGTGCTCAAGGGCCTGAAGCTCGATCCGGACGACCCCCGGATCAACGCGAACGGCGGCGCCATCGCGCTCGGCCATCCGCTGGGGTGCACGGGCAGCAAGCTCACGGCGACCGCGCTGCACGAGCTGCGGCGGCGCAAGGGGCGGTACGCGATGGTCACGATGTGCATCGGCACGGGCATGGGTGCCGCGGGCATCTTCGAAGCGGCCTAGGGGGCAGGAGGAGAGCGCCATGTTGACGGAGACGAAGTACTTCACCGGCGGTCAGTTCCTCCTGGAGGACGCCGCCCCCGCTGATGTGTTCACGCCGGAGGACTTCACCGAAGAGCAGCGGATGATCGGCGAGACGACCCGCGCATTCATCGACCGGAGCGTGCTTCCGCACCGCGAGGAGCTGGAGTTCCACAAGAAGGTGGAGCTTGGCAAGCCGCTGCTCCGCGAAGCGGGCGAGGCGGGGCTCCTGTCCGTGGACGTGCCGGAGGCCTTCGGTGGCATGGGGTCGGACAAAGCGACGATCATGCTCGTGAGCGAGATCATGGCCCGCTCGGGGAGCTTCGTCGCGTGGCACGGAGCCCACTCGGGCATCGGGACCCTGCCCATCGTCTACTTCGGCACGAAGGAGCAGAAGGAGCGCTACCTCCCGAAGCTCGCGACCGGCGAGCTGGTCGGCGCGTACGCACTCACGGAGCCCGGCGCCGGATCCGACGCGCTGTCGGCGCGGACCACGGCCATCCTGACGGATGACAAGCAGCACTACCTGCTGACCGGCACGAAGCAGTACATCACGAACGCCGGATCCGCTGACGTGTTCATCATCTTCGCCAAGATCGACGGCGAGAAGTTCACGGCGTTCATCGTGGACCGGGACACGCCCGGACTCACGATCGGTCCGGAAGAGCGCAAAATGGGCCTCAAGGGCTCCTCGACCTGCGCCGTGATCCTGGAGAACGCCGAGGTTCCCGTCGGCAACGTGCTCGGCGAGATCGGCCGCGGGCACGTGGTGGCCTTCAACATCCTGAACGTGGGTCGGTTCAAGCTCGGCGCGGGCACGGTCGGGGGCTGCAAGATCGTGCTCGAACACGCGATCCCGTACGTGAGCCAGCGCCAGCAGTTCGGCCATCCGCTGAGCGACTTTGGGTTGATTCGCGCCAAGATCGGCGACATCGCGGCCCGGACGTTCGTCGCGGAGTCCATGGTATACCGCACGGCTGGCTTGATGGACCGCGCGATCGAGACGCTGGATCCCGCGGCCGCGGATTACGACCGCCAGACGATCCAGAAGGTCGAGGAGTTCACGATCGAGTGCTCGATGATCAAGGTCTTCGCGAGCGAGTCGCTGGCGCTCGCGGCCGACGAGGGCCTGCAGATGCTCGGCGGCTACGGCTTCTGCGAGGAGTATTTCCTCGAGGAGGTGTACCGGGACGAGCGGATCAACCGGATCTTCGAGGGGACGAACGAGATCAACCGGATGCTGATCCCGGGCATGATCCTGCGGAAGGCACTCAAGAAGGACCTGCCGTTCTTCGCCGCCGCCAGGCAGGTGGCCGAGGAGCTGCTCGGACCGCCGGAGTTCGGCGAGGCGGGCGAGCCGGGCTTTCTCGAGGTCGAAGTGAAGCTCGTCAAGGCCATGAAGAAGTCCTGCGTCGCGGCGCTCGGCTTCGCGGCCCAGAAGTTCGGCGAGGACATCAAGGACCACCAGGAGGTGCTGGCCGACACCGCCGACATGGTCATGGAGACCTACGCGTGTGAGAGCGGCCTGCTGCGCACGCTCAAGAAGGCCGCCAGGGACGGCGAGGATGGCGCGCGGTCCATGGCCGACCTGCTCACCCTCTACGTGCACGACGCCATGGATCGTGTGGCAATCCTGGGACGCAATGTGCTCGCCCAGAGCGCCTCGGGGGACGAGCTGCGGACCATGATGGCCGGGCTTCGGCGGCTCACGAAGCACGAGCCGGTCAACCGCGCTGAGCTGCACGCCGCGATTGCGCAGCGACTGGTCGAGGCGGGGAAGTACGTGGTGTAGGAGGGCAGAAAGGGCAGAAGGGCAGGAAGGGTAGTAGCAGCAAGGGAAGGAAGGGCAGGGACCGCCTGCCCGCCTGCCCGCCTGACCCGCTATTTTCCCTCCACATGTCCCTCCTGCACCTGTTTCGGCATCCCGGACTCTCCGCCGCACAAACCGCCGCCCTCCTCCGCCGAGCCCAAGCCGGTGCCGCAGCGGGCGTCACGGGCATCGACACCGAGTTCTGCTTCAACATCGCAGCCGACCGTGGGCTGACGGCGCCGGAGATGGATGTCCTCCGCTGGCTCCTGGCGGAGACGTTCGAGCCGGAGGGGTTCGGCGACCGGTCATTCCTGGGCCCCGATGGGCTGGTCCTCGAAGTGGGCCCGCGGATGAGCTTCACCACGGCGTGGTCCACGAACGCCGTCGCGGTCTGCCACGCCTGCGGGCTCACGGGCATCCAGCGGATCGAGCGGTCGCGCAGGTACCGACTGACGGGCGGTCGGCCCCTGCGGGACACCGAAGTGGCGGCGTTCCTGGGACTGGTCCACGACCGGATGACCGAGTGCCCGTATCCGGCTCCCCTCACGGACTTCGAGAGCGGCGCCACGCCGGCGCCAGTGTTCGAGGTGCCGGTGATGCGTGAGGGCCGGGCGGCGCTCGAACGGATCAACCGGGACCTGGGGCTCGCGTTCGACGAGTGGGACCTCGACTACTACACGGACCTCTTCCGGAAGCGGGTGGGGCGCAATCCCACGAGCGTCGAGTGCTTCGATATCGCGCAATCGAACAGCGAGCACTCGCGGCACTGGTTCTTCAGAGGGCGGCTCGTGGTGGACGGGCGCGAGGCGCCGCACCACCTGATCGGCCTCATCAAGGACACGCTCGACGCGCACCCCGGCAACAGCGTCATCGCCTTCCGGGACAACTCCAGCGCCATCCGCGGCTATCGGATCCGCACGATCGTGCCGGAGCGCCCCGGGGAGCCCGCCCGGTTCGTTCCCGGCGACGCGAACTACGACGTCATCTTCACCGCCGAGACCCACAACTTCCCGTCGGGCGTGGCCCCGTTCCCCGGCGCCGAAACGGGCACCGGCGGCCGGATCCGCGACGTGCATGCGACCGGACGCGGCTCGCTGGTGGTCGCCGGAACGGCGGCGTACTGCGTCGGGAACCTGCGGATTCCGGGGTACCGGCTCCCCTGGGAGGACGCCGACTTCCGCTACCCGGCGAACCTCGCGTCGCCGCTCGAGATCGAGATCGAAGCGTCGAACGGCGCGTCGGACTACGGCAACAAGTTCGGCGAGCCGGTCATCCAGGGATACACGCGCTCGTTCGGCCTCCGCCTCCCGAACGGCGAGCGCCGCGAGTGGATCAAGCCCATCATGTTCAGCGGCGGCGTCGGCCAGATGGACGCCGCGCATACGCACAAGGGCGCGCCCGAGCCCGCGATGCTGGTGGTGAAGCTGGGCGGACCGGCCTACCGGATCGGCATGGGGGGCGGCGCCGCCTCGAGCATGGTCCAGGGCGAGAACGTGGCGGAGCTGGACTTCAACGCGGTCCAGCGCGGCGACGCGGAGATGGAACAGAAGGTGAACCGTGTGATCCGCGCGTGCTGCGAGCTGGGGTCGCTGAACCCGATCGTGAGCATCCACGACCAGGGCGCCGGCGGAAACTGCAACGTGCTCAAGGAGATCGTCCATCCGGCCGGCGCCCGCATCGAGGTGCGCGCCATCCCGGTGGGCGACGAGACACTCTCCATACTGGAGATCTGGGGTGCCGAGTACCAGGAGAACGACGCGCTGCTGATCCGCGCGGAGCACGCGGACCTGTTCCGGAGTCTCTGCGAGCGCGAGCACGCGGTCTTCGCCTACGTGGGCACGGTGACCGGCGACGGAAAGGTCGTGCTGCACGACGAGCGGGACGGGTCCACACCCGTGAACCTCGATCTCGAGACCGTGCTCGGTTCCATGCCGCAGAAGACGTTCGAGCTGCGGCGGGTGCCGCCGCGGCTCGCGCCCCTGCGGCTGCCGGACGGTCTCACCGTACCCGACGCGCTCGACCGGGTGCTGCGGCTGGTGTCCGTGGGGTCGAAACGGTTCCTCACGACCAAGGTGGACCGGAGCGTCACGGGCCTGCTCGCCCGGCAGCCGTGCTGCGGCCCGCTCCAGCTCACGGTGGCGGACGTGGCCGTGATCGCGCAGAGCCACTTTGGCGTGACCGGCGCCGCCACCGCCATCGGGGAGCAGCCCATCAAGGGGCTGATCGATCCGGCGGCCATGGCACGGGTCTCCGTGGGCGAGGCCCTCACCAACCTGGTGTGGGCCCGGGTGAGCGCCCTCGAAGACGTGAAGTGCAGCGGGAACTGGATGTGGGCCGCCAAGCTCCCGGGTGAGGGTGCGGCCCTGTACGACGCCGCGGTGGCGATGCACGACATCATGGTGGCGCTGGGCATCGCGGTGGACGGCGGCAAGGACAGCATCTCGATGGCGGCGCTCGCGCCCGATGGCCGCGGCGGCAGCGAAATCGTGAAGGCACCCGGCAGCCTCGTGATCTCCGCCTACGTCACGTCGCCCGACATTCGGCAGACGGTCACCCCGGACATCAAACGGCCGGGCACTGGCCGCCTGCTGTTCGTGGACCTGGGGCAGGGGAAGAACCGGCTCGGCGGCTCGGCCCTCGCGCACGTGTACGGGCAGATCGGCGACACGGCGCCCGACGTCGAGGACCCCGGGCTGCTCAAGCGGGCGTTCAACGTGGTG
>Ga0105095_10001920_pt1 | contig 11091 bp, 5 predicted proteins | sample PPLLak2March2015_2_FD_79180 | JGI IMG/M metagenome (GOLD analysis project Ga0105095, IMG submission 79180) | Freshwater sediment microbial communities from Prairie Pothole Lake near Jamestown, North Dakota, USA - PPLs Lake P8 Core (3) Depth... | ecosystem: Environmental > Aquatic > Freshwater >... | reverse complement strand
GACATAGCATCACGTCCGGCATCGGGGCCGTCATCTTCATCCTGCTGCAGTTCCCATCCAATTTTAGTTCCTGGAGAGGGATCTATCCCGCAAGTTTCAAGCGGTATTTTAAATTCAACTAACCATCCACCTAAGTTGACTTCAGCATCTACTTCAGCAATTTTGAATTCAATACCGGTCAGATCTATAGAAGCTTCTAATCCAATACCATCTACTGTATCAGCTTCATTTCCCATAAATACATGAGGTATAGTTATCTGGAAATCATCTACACATCTTCCACCGCCCGGATCGCATCCGGTGTTATCGGCAACTTTACTGTTATCGCCGTCAATATAAATTTCAACTGCGTCTTTATTATAGGTTGCAGCATCTGTTGTGTTATCCTGAATATCATCATCCTGGTTGTAGAATAGGACATACAGGTTTTCATCATCCCACAGAGCTTTAGTCATTCCTGTAAGATCGGTACGATCGTCAGGCGGAGTCGCATCGTTGTCAACAACATAAGTTCTCTGGAAATTCCAATCTGTAACTTTCCAAACATCGTCAATTACACCGTCAATAACCGGTGCAACATTGGTTTTTGGAATATAATATACAGTATCAGGCAATACAACTTTCGCCACTTGCGCTTGAGCAATACCGGCAATAAAAACCAGACTAAGAATTGATAGTAAGGTTTTTCTGATAGTCATTTTTACCTCCAAATTTTGATTAATTAATTTGTTTAAAACAAGAACCTCTAGAAAAATTTTTTTCTTTCCCAACCTCCTTCCTTCCCGTCATTGAAAGTTTATGTTAATTATAATTTATGGAATAAAATTTCTTCCCTGATAAGCAGCACCGTTTTTATCCTGTGTCATTCTGTAAAGTCTCTCTGATGCATAAAGAGTTGAACCAGACTGTCTTAATGAGCTGCTGATTAAATAGAGGTATCTGTCGGTTCCCCATGCTAATAAATTAACAGTATTTGGTAAAATACCGGTATCATAATAATATGGAGTAACTGAAGTTTCATTTTCTCTAAAAAATACTTTATAAGTCGGATGGTTTATACAAAGATAAATACTTCCGTTCTCATCGATATCAAATGAACTTATAAAATAAGTACTCAGACCCGGGATAGAAGAGAGATTAAGTAAAACTTCTTTTCCGCTTAATGATCCATCTGAATTTATTTGACTTCTCCAGATATTGAGAGAATCTCCCACATAAATATATCCGTTAGTTCCTTCATATACTATTCGAAGTCCTTTAATATTCGTAGTGCCTTCATAACCCAGGCTTTGAGATGTACTGCCGTCGCTCAGCGTTGTCAAAAAGACTCCGGCGCTGCCGCCCGAATATATATTACCGTTTGCATCAAAGTCTAATTTGCTGACATTGCCCGGAAGAGTATCTACAGCCGCGGGTCTTACCGTACCAGTCTGAACAGTATCAACCCTGACACGGTAGATAATATCAATACCGCAAGCCAGGTACATATTTATCCCGGGAGTTCCGGGTCCTAATTTAGCGTCAGTTATCGATTCGAAAGGATTCCTGGGAAAATTTCCGGCCATTTGAGCAAGAGTATTCCCGGAAGGATCATTTCTCCAAACAGCCCTGCCGGTTGCAATATAGATATTTTCCTGATTATCAAAATCAACCGCCAAAAAAACATTTCCGCTGAAGTTTGTTCCGTAATTTCCGACTGTTTCACCGGGACTTTCAACCATATATTCTGTATTAGCCGATGTATCAATTGCATTCGGAGCTGTAACATTTATTTGGATTTGTGAGCCATAATTCCCTTCAGACAATTGAGGTCTGTAGACTACAATAGTCTGGGTTCCTATAATCTCTTTAATTTCTGCACGGACACCGCCGACAAAAACCCAATCGGTATCCGAACCTTTTACGCCCAGATTTTGTCCTGTAATCCGTATCTCTCTAACACCGCCCATGGCAATACCGGCAGGTGCAACCCCCGTGATAACAGGGTCATCAGTTTTGGGATACGAAGGATCATAAATTGCCGCAGGTTCTTCAAAATCAACACAGCTATTGAGAATAAGGGCAGCGGAAACAATTAAAGAGCCGATAAGAATTTTACGGGATGATTTTATAAAATCTGCTAAATGATTGACCGTATTTTTATTTTTCATTTTTATACCCTTTTGTCTTATAACAATGAAAGACGTGCTGTAAATCTGTGAACATTATCGAACACTCCGAACGGAGTAAGTGCATAATCGAATCCGACTCCGAAATAGGAAACGCCGACACCAAAAGAAAAACTATTTTCATCATTCCCGCCGATATATCCGCCTCTGAGGGATAATACATCCAGAACCTTGTATTCAGCACCAATTTTTATTTGTTCCGGATGCGATCTCGGGTGTGTCCAATCAAAGGACACAAGCAAGTCCTGATCAAACGAAGGCATTTTAAAAAAATCAAAAACATTTGCAGATATTCCTATTGTAAATAACAGAGGGAGCTGGAATCCCTCCTCTTCAAATTTAACTTCTTCCGAATAATTTGTTACAGACATACCGAAAGCAATACTTTTAATCCCTGTTTTATAAATGGTGCCAAAATCAAAAGCTAAAGCGCTTTCTTTATTTTTCTCGGTTGAAATATCGCCTGCAGCAGTCATGAATGTACTCTCGCCGAGTTCCTGAGCTACATATTTGATCTGCGCACCGACAGCAAACTGTTCACTAATCATTGTAGCATAGCCTACGCCAATAGCCAGAGCAGTGGGACTGAAATTTCCTGTTTCTGAATAACCATTAGGATTATTTCTATCAACAACCGTCCCTTCCAGATCACCATAATCCACAGATTGAAGGCTGAATCCTACAGTACCATAATCACCTTCATAAGGTGCAACTATCAAACTGGCAGCCAGATAATCAATGTCTGCTATCCATTTATTCATACTGAAAGATGAACTGAGCATAGTCTGCATATCCGCCATAGAGGCAGGGTTATGAGCGAGCGCTCCTGAAAAACCGGAAAGAGAATTTACCGCATCTCCCAGGGCGCTCGCTCTGGCATCTGAAGAGATGCTTAGGAAATTAAATCCGGTTTGTGCCAATTTCTCCTGGCTGAATGATATGGATGTAAATAATCCGATTATTATTGCGGTTATATAAAATTTTTGTAACCGTTTCACTTTATTCTCCTTTTCAATAATACTCTTTAGATTTTGATACCTGCCGTATTTCGCTCGGCCAGGTTTTAATCATCTTATAATCACAAACTTTTTGAAAATACTATCTCCCTTCCTGTACAGCACCTCTCCGGTAATTTCATCTGCATAATCTTCGGTAACTTCAAAATAGGCTATGTACAGGCCGCTTACTACAACTTGTCTGGATGATGTAAGTGAATGCCAGTAATCGTCTCCGCTGCCGTTTGTATGCTCAATGGTTTCTATTAAATCGCCTGTTTCGGTATATATTTTTATTCTGCAGACCGGAGGCAGGTTATAAAAAGCAAGTCTGTCTAAAGTTGTAAGATCTGTTTCGCCGAATTGAATATTTCTTGCTTTGATATTAAATGGATTTGGAACTATTCTTATTTTAGAAAGCTCATAATTCCTTTGCCGCGGGATTGCTGTAAACCCAACTGTAATATAACTGGTATCAGAAGGGGCAGCTGCGAATTTTAGAGAATCCGGTGCGTTAGAAAAGTGTAAAAGTTCATACGTCGGTGTAGGAACAACTTCAGCCGTATCACCGATAGAAGTTACTTCATATAACTTAACCTCAACGTTATACAACCTGTTACCATTCATATCCACAATTGACTCTGGTAAAGGGAAACTTCTGATCCTGTTATCTCCGGCAAATATTACATCTATATTTTGAGATATGGGTGAGATTATTTCAACTTCGACACTATCAGTATCTGGAACTCTAATAAATCTTAAAGTATCATTGTTGGCACTATAGCTAGCCGGCAATTGTCTAACCCCGTTTACATTTACTTTTAAACCGCGGACTACAGTACCCGAAGGATCTGCTAAAGACACTGGCAAAAGAAAATAATAGTCTACAATTGTGTCATTTGTAGCAGGGATAACTGTAATTATAGAATCTTTTCCTGAATAAGATTTTTTTGTTGTAAATGTAAGAGCAGCACCGGCAGGCCGTCTTAAAGCTGCAGGGTTGTTTGTCATAGTATAGTATTTACTGCTGACCAGCGGAACGCCGGGTTCCACCTCATTGGTTGATCCATTATCGATGGACTGAACATAATAATAGTAGTTGAAGCCGCGAAGTGCGTTTTTATCGTCAAAAGAATTTACAACGGTCTGTCCTTTACTTTTCCGGCATTCAAAGATTTGGGTAAAAACAGTATCATTTCTTCCTTCAGCTCTAAAGACCCTGTATCCGTCAAAATTAGGAGACGTTTCAGCAGTATTAGACCATGATAGTCTGATCCTGTCACCGCCCGAATTAACCTCGAAGTTATCCGGCGGCGGAGGGGGCTGCTGAATGTTATAATTATTATTATAAGCTGCTATCACCCTGTTAAAGGTCTGAAATAAAGAGTCCTTACCAGAAAATACCCATGCATTCTTATAGTCATTCCTATCATTCCGGGGTCCTGTATATCCGTCCGGATAATCAAATTCCGCAGTATTATTTGTAAACCAATTATGAGCCACTTCTAAAGCTTTGGTACGGCTGATACTGGAAATACATTCTGCCAGTACAATTCGTACACTGTCACCAGGTGCAAGATCATAGGGACCGATTCCTTGGGTACCAATAAAACCGCCTGCATCCGATCCGAATGTATTTGCGTAAGCTGTAGGCCAGCCGTTTGCATCTTTACCAACCTGTTCAGCTTGTGTTTGATTAGGATTACCCGCAGTCATGAATTCAAGGTATTTTCTTGTCATAACAGCGGAATTATACTGGTAAGCCGGAGAATTGGTAATATCTCTGGTTGCATCAGCTCCGACAGAAACAGTTGAAATAAGCTTTGTTCTATCGTGAGTTGTATTACCAGGAGACTGGTCGGCATGTACCAGAGCAATTCCGGCAAATTGAGTTGCGGCTAATGTCCATACATTATTCACTCTTGGTCCGGGTAAACCGATATCACCTGCCACACTACCAGCTATATTCGTGCTATGAGGCCCCCAATATGCTATCAGAGCCTGAATATCGTTCGGGTGACCAGCATCCTGCCCAACATGATCTATTAAGGTATTTCTTCCCCATGATGATGCTGCCGGAAACCAATCTCCCTGACCTCTGCCTGTATAAGACTCCCCGGCAAAAGAATATCTGCCTAACGTATATAAGACTACACCTGTGAGTCTATTATTTAATACCGGAGTTCCGCTTCTTGTAATACCGGTATTTTTTAATGTATATTCATAAATATAATAGTTGTCATTATACTGCTGGGAATATGCAATAATTTTTCTTGTTACAGTTAAACCAAGGCTGGTATGAAATTTATTAATTATTATTCTGTCACATGGAAGATTATCATCCAGCACATCTACTTCATCATTAAAATCAATCATTGAAGCTACGGTGCCGTCAACGTATACAGTAGGGTGATCAAATTTTCCGATCATTTCGATACCAACATTTCCAACCGATTCGTCAGCAATTATCTCTGTACCCATATATACACCAGCCGGTCCAATGGATACAACTTTATAGGGATATTGCACATTTGTAACGGGATCGGAAAAATTGGTTGTACCAAACCATAATGCCTTAGAAATTTTATATCCTTTCATTCTGCTGTTATACTCGCCAGGATAGAGCATTCCGTCTATCTGGTCCTGAGCAACATAAGTTGTTCTATCCCGTCTGAAATACTCCCCTTCAGCTCCTACATTTGAAAACCAGGTGCGGAATCCGCCGACAGTCATCCACTTAATTACCTGCGGCTGTGTACCCTGAACCCCGGCCTGAGCTAAAGTAATCTGCTGATACAACAATATAAATGCGCAGCAATAGGATAGTAAAACGAGGATTCTATTTAATTTTTTTATAGCCATTTGATTTTTACCTCTGTTTGTCGCAATTCATTGATTTATAATTTGAATGATAAATTAATTCCGAAGAAAATTTGTCTTGGATTCAGGAAATTGAAAGAGGTATTGTTAGGCATATCTATATATGCTTTATCATCCAGTACCTGATTTAATTTATCCTGAGGAACTTCCTGCCAGTTTCCGTTAAGATACTGCATATAGCGGCCTGTAGAAGTCTCATAATAGAAAGGCCGGGTTTCAGGATTGCTTACCCCTGCCACTGTTGAATAATCTGAAATAATCGGCTGGAATTCGACCCCATCCTTCCGATATTCTCCAACACGATCATCCCCGGGAATATTATTGTAGGCATCGCTCTTTGGCAGATGGAGAGAATTAATATAAAATTCCATATCCCTGGCATCATAGAAGCTTCCTCCCGATAACCTTTTCGTATTTAACACATTCCTAACATCTACAAAAAGCATCAGTTCAAGGAAATTAAAATTGAAAGTTTTATTTAACCGCAGATCTATATTAAAATAATTTTTAGTCTGGACATTTTGAACAATATTTGCGATTTCACGGACCTGATTTGGATTCCAGTTTACCCACTCACCTGCTCTCCAATCAGTTAATACTGTGAGCGACCAGTCTCCTAAGGGATTGATACCGCTCCATTTAGGTCCGTAAACGCTCGGTGTTAAAAATGTTATGCTTGCACGTGATCTCGGCAGGGGAACCGGTTTCTGCTGATAGACATTTTGAGTTGTCTGGTCAATAATCCTTTGCTGCTGCGGATCATCATTAACACGGCCGGGACCAAATGCACCGTTAGTACTAATCTGGTAAGTAAATGTAACAAAACCGCGTACCCAGTCACCTGCAGATTTTTTAAAGGTCAATTCGACACCGCGAGTGTCCAGGTAGTTATCATTAGTAGCCTTAAAGTATCCTATACTTTTATTCTCACTTGTGTAGTTAGTATATGTTTGAACATCTGTGATATCCCTGTAGAAAGCTTGTATTTGTAATAAGTAAATATCGAATGAATGATCATAACCAAGCTCATAAGCTATTGTTTTTGCTTCCACCAGGTTCGGATCGCCGATATTAGCCAATGCACCTGAATTTCCGCGTCCGATTCTAAATGTTTCCTGGTAGGCAGGCAATTGTTTAAAGTGTCCGTAATTAAAGTATAATTTTGAATTGTCCGTTATCGGATGTGAAATTCCCAAGCGAGGACTGATTGCTATGTCAACTTTTGCTTTCTTTTTGGGGTAATCAATATTCTCATCGAAATTACTGGAATAATATGGATCAAAAGGACCAACGTCTACCCATTCCGTATTCGGGTTGCTTAAATCCATTCTCACACCGATGTTGGCAATAAATCCAACTCCCATTTCAATTTTGTCCTGAATATAGGCTGATAATCTGTATGGATTCCATTTATCTTTTACATAATTGACATCATCGAAGGCAGGACTTACCTTGCCGTAATTAAGGTTAAGATCGAAATACGAAAATTCCACACCTGCTTTTATCAGATGCTCTTTATTTACCTGACTGGATATATCAAATTTAAGCGCATAAGACTTTGATTCGCTGGAATCACGCATTTGCGAAGAGTGGCCTCCAAAAAACATATCCGGATCACCAATACCTGAAATCGCCCTGCTGTCCCATCCTAACGGAGCTTCATCAACGGGGTAACCAGGGATTACTTCGTAAATTTGAGACAGATCTCTTGCAGGAAGCGGCCCGGTTTCATATTTACGGCTGACATGTTCAAAAGAAATCTCATAAAATGTATTTGAGGTTAAGAAATCAGTTAACTTACCGGAAAGAGCATAATGACTTACTTCAGCAGGGCTGTACCAGGACTCAGTATAAATCCTGCTCGCCCTATGGTCCGCTAGCTGTTGTGCTATTGACAAAGGCGATCTCAAATAATCAGTCGGATTCCAGAATCGCTGTGAGCCTGCACCGGCATTTACACCGAAAGAAGTATTATTAAATTGCGAATCATCTGCATTCATTGCAACATTATACGATTTACCGACGGAAGCTGAGATCGTCAATCTCATATCATTTGTAATATCTGAATTTATCTTGCCTAAGAAATTATATTCCTGATAATCATCCCGGCTCAGAGGGATTAGTAGCATTTCTCTTTCAAAACGAAAACTGGTAAAAAATCTTAAATTACCTAGGGACTTACTGATAAATGGGAATGGACCGCCAAAACCTGCATCAATATTATAATCAGGCTGATCAGTAACAGGCCTTCTGCGGTGTTCCCACATCCAAAGACGCTGAGCTGCAGCAGGAGATAAATCGTTATTAGGATTATTATCCGACAAAAGCTGCTGTGATATTGCATTCCATCCTACAAAGTTTGGGTACTGCCGCTGAGTATATAAGTCCCATGCGCCGCCGGCCGTGCCTGTAAATGCGACTGCAGGATCAAGATAGGGTCTGTTCCACATTGAGTTCGGATCATATACAGACATTCCAAAATGTTTAGGAGTCGGAGGACTGTATTTTACCTGTATGGAGCCGGTGTAAGAATTTTCGTCCCCTTCTTTTGAAACAATATTTATTAATCCGGAACGCACTTGTCCATATTCGGCATTAAAACCTCCGCGCTCCACGGATACTTCCTGGATTGACGATAAAGCAACCATTGTTATAGGTTTGTTATTTCCAGGGTCTCTGAGTGTAACGCCGTCAATCTGATAAAGCAACTCCTCCGATTGACCTCCTCTGATTACAAAATTCTCCTCAACTCCTGCCTGCATGCTCACAACATCACCAATAGATGTAACCGGTAACACTTCAATTTCTTCCGGAACTATTGCAGCCACACTGGTGGATACATCTTTTTTTACAACATTCCTTTCTGCGGTTACAGTAATATTCTCCATTTCAATTGCTTCAGAAACCATCTGAACATTAACCGGGGTGGTTTGATCGATATGAACCTGAACATTTCTAATTGTTATTTTGGCATAGCCAACCATGCTGACGATTAATATATGAGTTCCCGGCGGTACCTGAAGAATTGTATAATAGCCGTCAATATCAGTTGTGGAACCAAGCGTTGTTCCCTGAACCAAGATATTAACACCCGGTAGAGGCTCCCCTGTTTCTTTATCAATTACCCTACCGGCAATTTTTCCTGTAGTCCCGGCATAAATAATACCTGCACAGATAGTAAGAACAGATATTAACAAGATGAAAATCCGGTATTTATAAGATAACATAAGCTTTCTCCTCATATTGGATTTTAAAAAATCCATTTTTATGTTTTACCTTTTTCCGATAAATAAATGACTCAAATGAAAACTTTGCTAAATAAGTTCCAGATATATTTAAGTCTTAAAAAAAATCTTTTAAAAGCTTTAAGCGATACAAATACTATACGCTGTACTAATTCTATTCTACTGATGCTGAACAAAAATATTCCTGAAAGAATAAAAATGAAAACAGAAAATTCAAGAAAATTTAAACCTATATACCATGCAACTACTCCGCTGTTTAAAAAACTATCTTGAAAAAATGCTTCCGAAATTATTCTTACGATTATTAGAACAGATATGACGACTAATGTTACAAGTGCAGAAGCGCCATTAATGCTGCTGTTAAGGAGACCAATGAGAAATACCGCCGCAATAAGTGAAATAAAAAAGCAGAATGTTTTTATTATCCATAAGCAGATATCGAAATCTAAAGTCTGCGCAATTGGAATTAACATTACGGAAAAGATCAATAAGATTATTGTAGTCATTCTTCCAACTAGAATAAGCTTTCTGTCAGTTGCGGCAGGATTTCGGCTTTTATAAAAATCAAAAGTAACCAGGGCAGATGTACTGTTAAACAGGCTGGCAAATGAAGCTGTTAATACAGCTGCTATACCAATAATCAAACCCCCGCGTAAACTTTCCGGAAGTATTCCCGAATAAAAAATTGTATTAAGAGATTCTTCCGACGAAGCCCCTTCAAATAAGTAAAGCATTACAAATCCGGGAAGAATAAAAATTAAAACCGGTATGAACTGCAGAAAAGCGGAGAGAAAAGTAGCTTTTCTTACGGAAGATATATTCTTCCCGGATAAAACTTTTTGAACCATGCACTGGTCTGCACACCCGAACCAGAATCCTAAAATTGGCAGACCTATAAATATTCCGCTTATACCCGGTTCTGAATCATTAATAAATTCAAACATTGAAGAGAAGTTAGAAGCAATTAAATTTACTCCCTCCCCTTGATTGACAAACCAAAACATAAAACCTGAGAGGCTGACTATTATTAAAAACATTTGAATTACATTCACATAGATTTCTGCCTGCAGACCTCCCACAATTACATAAATCCCTGTTATAATAAGGAAGAAAAGGAGTGAAGAGTAAGCATCGGAACCGGTAATCTTGGTTATAAAAATACTGCCTATAACAAGGATTACAATAAGCCTGATCGATATATTATATAGAATATAAACTGCCGAAAGAAAAGACCTGCAGCTCCTGTTAAATCTTTTTTCAAAATATTCAGGCAGAGTGTTTATTTTTAATTTCAAAAAGATGGGACTTAAAAAGAAGCCCAGGATAATGAGCATTATTATAGAAACCGCGCCGTAGATTAAGGCAATTCCTGAAATCTTTGAAAACCAGATTAGTCCGATAAAATAAGGGGTGATTACCGAGCAGGTCAAAAAAGAGATGCTGAGGAGGAACCAGTGTTTGTTTCTATTGCCGAAAAAAAAGCTTTCGATTGTTATTTCCTTTGGCCTGGAAACATACATAGTTATAGAGATAAGCGAGAGAAAAAGTAAAAAATATAGAAAAGCACCAACTGTAGATAAACCAAACAATAATTACTCTCTATTTAATTTTTGACACAATAATGCCCTTTTTTGTTAATCAATGATTATACCGGTTGCGAATTTTTAATAAAATAGAGGATAAAGAAGGATTTTCGATTTATCTAAACAGATTTTTATATCAAAAAAATAACGACTTATTATGACGGTTTATATTAAAATGATAAAAACCAGGTGGGTTGTTCGGCGAAATTCTCCAAAAAGT
>Ga0105095_10001919_pt1 | contig 11100 bp, 9 predicted proteins | sample PPLLak2March2015_2_FD_79180 | JGI IMG/M metagenome (GOLD analysis project Ga0105095, IMG submission 79180) | Freshwater sediment microbial communities from Prairie Pothole Lake near Jamestown, North Dakota, USA - PPLs Lake P8 Core (3) Depth... | ecosystem: Environmental > Aquatic > Freshwater >... | reverse complement strand
TTTTTTATTTAAATCAATAGTTGTGCTGGAATCTTTCAAATCATATCGCTGGTTGATTTCTTTTATCGCCTGATTAACGGCATTGTCTGCTTCCTGCATGTCGACTTCAGAAACAATATCCATTGAATGGTTTTGAGCCATAAAGACTTCCTACAATATTAAATACTTATTTAAACGTAATCTATAAACAATTTAGAATCAAGATTGGTTAATTAAAACCTATTTAATATTTTTACAAAACATAATGCAGATATAGCCTGAATTTTAGGGACAAAACAGATATAATTTTATCAGTTGTTCTGATAATTTCTATTACAATGCTTTTTATATTAGAATTTAACTGAAGATGATAATAAATCCTGTAAGTGGTTATTTATTATAAGCTCTTAAGCATCTTTATCCATGAAAGTGGAATTTTTATTGCCGCTTTAAATTTTTTCCCATTTATCTGGAAGAGAAAAGTAACTTTATCAAAATTTATAATCTCTTTTTTCATTTTAGTTGTTTTCCTATTATTACCTTAGCTTTGATTTTCTGGAATCTCAATCTTCTTAACGTTATGCCTTCTGATTGGAGGTTATAAATAATTCTGAAAGAAGAGCTTGGTTCATAGCAGTGGCAAAAATATATTTTAATGAGTTGCAATTTTATAATGATTTGAACAATCATTTATACCATCTTGGTTTAGGTAAGCAAATGAGTGTTTATTTATTTGAACCTGAGTAAATAAGGTGTATTTAATCGTTCACATTTATATAATAATTCCCATAAAAATTTTTCCTTGATTCAACATCCGTATATAAATTATTTTTAACAGCATTTATTACATTTTTAATAGATTCTTCTGCTGTATTTTGTGTTTCATAACTAAGAACATTTCGAATTTTATTGAACGAAACACGGTAATTTCTTGGATCAAAACCGCCCTGTTTATATTTAATACTTGGTTTATCAATATACTTCTGAATTAATTCGATGATCATCTTTTTTGTATAATTTTCTTTGTTGCTTCCAACATTAAAAATTTGACCGGATACAATCTCTTTAGGTGATTCAAGCACTTTTAATATAGCATCAGAAATATCGGAAATATGGCAGTATGGTCTCCAGGTGTTTTCATCAAAAACCAACAATTCTTTCCCAAGTGCTAATTCTCTTGTAAATTCTGAGATTGTAAGATCAAAACGCATTCTATTAGAAATTCCAAAAGCAGTTGCTAATCTTAAAATAGTAGATGAATAATCAAGGCTCTTTATGTTATTAAGAATATATTTTTCAAATTCAACTTTTGTTTCTGCATACAATGATTGCGGATTTAGTTCAGATGTCTCATCTGCAAGCGTATCATTATTTCTCAATCCATAATTACTGCAGGTTGAAGTAAAAATAAATCTGTCTATGGATTTATTATTTAAAAGTTTTAAAAGTTTTTTAGAATATTCTAAATTTACTTTTTTTGCCAGGTCAGCATACTTTTTACAAATAGGATCTCCAACAAGGGCAGCTAACAGAACAACATCAGTAATATCTTTCAAAGAAATATTTAAAACATCATCATTTCCAAAGTCTCCACATATAAATGAAAAATTTTGTTCTTCTGAAAGATCGGATATTGATGAGCCGTTATTATAAATCAACATATCAAGAATGCGGACTTTATATCTTTTTTTCAAAAGTTTTCTCACCAGTATTGAACCTATATAACCGGCTCCGCCAATTACTAAAATGTGCTTATCGGTCTGCATTTATCTTCCTTAAAATTTTTTACCAAAATATTTTTACTCCATGTGCTTCATAACCTTCAGGACAACCACCGTTATAGTAAGTTCTCGCGGTCTCAAAGTAATTCAGGGCATCCTCAAGATTGTTAATCCTATAAGATTTTTTTTCATTATGATTATAAATCAGAATATCATACGGATAAAAATATTCCTCGCCATACATTGAAGTTACAAATCCGTCTTCAGTTATACCCAGGTTAGGAGTTATAATATCAGCTTTCAAAGTTTTCTTCGAATAAGCTATTTTCAAAGCACCGGCAAGATCCCAGTTTGATTCAAAAATAATTGCCGGTCCGTTATAAGGGCAGACTCCATCAAGCATAAATCTCGCATTTTCCTGTAAGTCAGGGATCTGTTTTTTAACCTCTTCAAGGATTTTATTTTCAGTTTCGTATGCTTTTATCCAAAAAGAAGAAATTGTATTAATAATTATAAAACCAGATACACATAATGCTGTAACTGACAAGCTAAAAAAAATATTTCTTAATTTTTCCTGCTTTATAATTACTGATATTCCTGTAATTACTCCTATCCAGACTACAGCAATTCCAATAGATGCACCAATTGAAACTCTGTTTGCAACACCTGTTGTAGAAAAAGCAATACTATAATTTGTTAAGAAAATTGAGTAACCCCAAAAAAATAAAATCAATCCTGCAATAATTAATTTACCTGCCGTTTTTAAGCTGAAAATTTTAAGGTCATATTTTTTTGCAACATTATATAAATATCCAAATATCAAAAAGGCTAATAATAGACCTGCAACAAAAATTATCTTATCAGGATAATAGTTGTAAACCTGGAGCAGTTTATCCGGAAGCTGAATTCCATATTCTACAAAATTCGTTAAAAGCGATTGTTTAATATTAAAACCATAATCATATTCACTATAATCCAACCTGAAAATATTTATTATAAGCCAGCCGAAATGTTCTGTTAATGAAGTTTCATTTCCCAACATTCTTACTGAAGTAACGGTGAAAAACAGCTTATATACCAGCACGATTTTCAGGCCCAGAAAGTTTATAAGAAGCAGATAAATAAGTTTTTTAGCATTTATTCTCTTACCTTTGCCAGCTAATTCTGGTTTATAACTTTTTAACTGCTTATAGTTATATGCTGTAATAATTAGGTTGAGATAAAAGAAGGGGAGAAAAAGCTCATAAGTTAAAACACTGACAACGATTCCTATGACACTTATCAATTTCCATATTAATAGTCTGGGAAAATCAGTTTCAAGTGCCTTTAAATCAAAGAGAAGACTAATCAGTAATAAGCTCAGGCAAAAATGGTTTGGAATTACTGATGGCCAGAAATGGATTGTAGAGTAGTTTGGAAGAAGAATAAAAATCAGAGGCACTGATAAATAAAATATTCTGTGCAATCTGAGTTTTTTAAATATTAGGTAAATAAGGATTGCATCTGAAAAAAATAAAAGTGTATTCAACTGATGATAACCATCAGGCGAAAACCCGAACACTGAATAAAAAAACTGCCAGCATAAAAGATATATCGGCCGGTAGTTCTGCCAGATATTCTGGTCATTAAAAAAATATAATTCAAGAAATGTCCAGTCATCACTATAGAATCCCAGTTGAAAAACAAATAGAATTCTTGTTAGTAAAATTATTATAACGAGAAAAAGTATATCCCTGAAAGTTTCATTAAAAGTGATATTAATTTTTCCCGCTAAATTTTCTGCTGTATTCAATCAGTATTCCTCAGTTTGATTTATGTTTGTAAGATCTTGAAAATTAATAAGCTCAATTCTTTTTTTATTAAGAAAAGCTCGAATTTCCGGACTTATTAGTGAATTCAGTTCTGTTTCCCAGTTGTAATTCCAATGAGAATAAATTGAAAAGGGGTCAGTAAGACCTGGATGACACATAATCTCACACACACCGCTCTTCGGAAGCGTACGGAGTATGGTTAATAAATTTTCTTTATTCAGATTCCCTCCAAATAAAAAACCGGCAAAATAATTTGTATGATAAAAACTTTGATTTTTCCTTCGGTTGGAAATGAAATTTAAAACTTTTAACAATGCGATTCTTGGTAGATTTTTTGAAAACATATATAGCTTAATTGGTTCAATCGGAATTCTAATGACAGGAATGTTATATTTTAAAGACAGCTTCAAAGTTACATCAAAAATATCTTTAAGAACATGCATATGCTGATGTGAATCTATATGAGTGATTTTAATCCCGCTGTTTAATACCTTATTAAACTGAGCATCTAATTCGAGGTATACATCATCTTTAGAAATTTTTCCAAGCAAATATCTTTTGAAAAAATGTTTAGCGTGAGGAAAAAATTTCCCTTCTGAAGTTACAAGAGTTGGTACTTCTTCAGGATTAAGAAGAGGTCGTTCTTCAACAAGAGTCAAATGAATCCCTATATCTAATGTCGGATTTTTTTTTGCTATCTCAATTGAATTATCAAAGGCTTCTCCTTGTGCGACAATTGATGTTGAAGTGACTATTCCCTTTACGTGAGCAGCTAAAATTCCTTCATTAATATTTTGAGTCAATCCAAAATCATCGGCGTTAATAATTAATTTGAGTTTAGAGGAAGACATAATATTAATTTTTATGCCACATATTTTATTAAATGAGGTCCTATTATTTTTGTTACACTTAAAGGCAGATGGCTCCAAATGGTTGTTGCAAGCTTTAGTTTTTTATTTTCCTGGTTAATTGCCGGGATAGATTTAATCCTATTCAAGAAATAATCATAATACAAAGGAACAGCGTAAGCACCAAAATTTTGTTTGAAACTATAAGTGCCAGAATTAAGCAATGACCTACCTAAATCAAAAAATTTTATATTTGAATCAGCAACAGATTTAATAATTTCCCAATAGATAAGAAAATTAGGTTTGTAAGTTAAATAATCAGGATGTGCTGCATTAGCATATCCGAAAATGAAATCTCCAAATTTAATAGTTAATGCTACACTAATGGTTTTATCTGATAGTTTGGCGATAAAAAGTTCAGCATCACCATTAAATTTTTTTAGAATCACCTCATAAAATTTTTTACTATGAACCGGAGTTCCCAGAAGTCTCATATTTTTTGCAATCAAATTATAAAACTCATCAATGTATTCTTTACCTCTTACAATTTTGACATTTGAATTCTGAGCTTTCCTTATATTTTGCCGAGCTTTTTTAGTAATATTATTCCAAACAACTTCAGGGTCCTTGTTTAGTTTTAAGACCAGCGTGTAATAATTAAAATACTTATCCCATTTATCATTTAGTAAGCTGTAATTTTCAAAATTTTTTATCTCAAGATATCTTACATCTAAGCTGCGGGCTAAATTTTCACCTTCATTCATTAAAGATTTAACAACATCAATGTTGTCAGCGCAAATACCTCCATATGAACCGAATATACTGGAAGCAAGTACTTTACCAAGCAGGGGAATTGAAATCAAAAATAATGGCAGAACGCCGACTATTTTTTTGTTTTCAAATGCCGTTAAGTAATACGGTTTGTGTCCGTAAATTTTTTCAACAATTTCTTTCCAGGCAGTATGATGTACAAAAGAAGAAGAGGAGGAGCTAATAACATATTTATTCCATTCATCCTGAAGTTCATCATTCAGAAGGCGAAAATTTATTTTCTCCATTATCACTGGAGTCATTTAAGTTTTATAATAAGAAATATGAGAGGAAATTTGGTAAAATTTTTCATTGAAGACTATGAGACGTGAAGTTTTTTTTCCAACAAATCAGTTTCCGGAACAACCAGTTCAGAAGAAAAATCTCCTATCTTCTCTTCAACAATATATAATGGTCTGTCTTTTGTTTCCAGGAATATTCTGCCAATATATTCTCCAACAATACCCAAAGCAAAAAGCTGGGCTCCACCCAGAAAAGTTATTAATACTATAATTGTTGTCCAACCGGGAACATCTACTTCATAGAAAATATTTTCAATAAATACTACACATAGTATTGCGAAACTAAAACCAGCTACAATTAATCCGAAGAAAGATATAATTCTTAATGGTTTTGTTGAAAACGAAAGTAATGCATTTATGGCAATATTGAACTGTTGAAAGAAACTATATTTAGTATTTCCCCTAATCCTTCTCCCTGAAGTAACTTCTATTTTGGTTGTTGGAAATCCAATAACGCTTATTAAACCAGTAAGTAAAATCTGTTTTTCATTAAACTTTCTCAGTTCGAGAACAACACGACGGCTTAAGATTCTGAACATTCCGCTGTTAAGTTCAATATCATAATCCGAAAATTTATTTAAGATTTTCCAAAATGATTTTGAAAAGAAGTTTCTGATAAATGTATCGTTCTTTTTTTGTTTAATACCATAAACAACGTCAAAACCTTCTTGCATCTTGTTATATAATTTTGGAATATCTTCCGGGTAATCCTGCAGATCACCATCCATAATTACAACAGCATTTCCAAAAGTGCTATTTAATCCTGCCACAATAGCAGTATATTGACCAAATCCATTTGACAATTTTACTGTTTTAATCCTTGGATCCTTTTTATTACTTTCTTTCAGGATTTCATAAGTTCTATCCCTGTTTATATCAGTAACAAAAATCAATTCATAGACTAGATTCATTTCATTTAATGTTGTACTGAGCCTGGAAATTAATTCCCCCAGATTTTCTTCTTCATTCTTTACAGGTATAACTATGGATAAATCTATTCTGCTCATTGCATCACCTTAGTCTAATGAATCCTTTAGAGCATACTTTAAAGCACAAGCAACGTTTTCTATATTTTCTTCAGATAAGCTATAATATAAAGGAAGAGTAATTTCATTATCAGCTACATATTCTGTTGTAGGAAGTTCTGAAGTAAATTCTTTATAAATTGAGAACCTGTGAACAGCAGGATAATGAATACTTGTTTCAATACCTTGCTCAGCTAATTTTTTTCTTACTAAGTTTCTTTTATCTGCGTTTCCGTTTTTAAGAATGACAGGAAATATATAGTTAGATGATTTGTAAGGAAAATCTCTGTAAGGAATTATTATTTCATTAATATCATTTAATTTCGATAAATAAATCTTTCTTAACTCCTCTCTTTTTTCAATATCATCTTTTAATTTTTTTAATTGAGCTAAAGCTATTGCGGCTCTAATATCATCCATCCTGTAATTATAACCAAGCTCAAGAACATCATATTTTGTTGCATGACCTTTAGCCCTGTCATAAGAAACGGTTGTCATACCATGAGATCTTTTAAGTTTTGCTCTTTTTGAGAGATCATCATTATTAGTAACGAGCATTCCTCCTTCTGCGGTAGTAATATTTTTATTTGAGAAAAAGCTGAAGCAGCCAATATCTCCCAGTGTTCCAAGTTTTTTCGCTTTATATTCTGATAAAGGGGCATGAGCAGCATCTTCTATAATAAATAAATTATTTTCATCTGCTATTTCTTTTATGTCATCCATATTACAGGAAAAACCGCCATAGTGCATAGGTATAATTGCTTTTGTTTTTTTTGTTACTTTAGCTTTTATATCATCAGGATCAATTGAAAGATCATTAAAAGATTTTATATCTGCAAAAACCGGAACAGCACCGACATATCTTACTGCATTTACAGTTGCAACAAAAGTTAAGGAAGGAACAATAACTTCGTCACCTTCTTTTATACCTAATATTTCTAACGCAAGATGAAGAGCTGCGGTGCAATTTGTTACAGCAATTGAATGTTTAACATTGAGTAATTCCTCAAATCCTCTTTCAAAAGCTTTAACATTTTCTCCCATAGAAATCCATTTGGATCTGAGAGTTCTGATTATTTCATTCTCCTCTTCAATATTGAAGTTAAGATCGAAAAGAGGAATCTTATAACTGTTGTTTTCCACTGAATTGTTTAGTGATTATTATTCTCTTCATACCTTTTGCAGGCATATTCATAATCCTCCCGGCGGCCAATATCTAACCAATATCCTTTGTGTGTATATCCCATTACCTTTTCATTATTATTATGAAGTGCCTGAATTAAATCGGGAATATTAAAAAATTCTCCTTTCGGCAGGCAATTTAATGCACGAGGACTTAAAACATATATTCCCATACTAACAAGATATTTCAAAGTAGGTTTCTCATCCCAGCCTTGATATTTGTTTTCATTATCTAATTTGACCAAACCAAAATCAACAAAAACATTTCGTTCAACAGAACCTATTGTAGCAGTGTTACTATTTTTTTTATGGAATTTTATCATTTCAGAAAAATTAAGATCAGACAGAACATCACCATTTATAAGAATAAAATCTTCAGTTAGATCATTTCTTAATAAATCCAAAGGACCAGCAGTACCAAGAGGTTTATCTTCCAGAGAATATTTAATTCTCACACCCATTTTACTTCCATCACCCATTAAAACATGAATCATTTCGGATAGATAACCTGTGGTAATAATTATATCAGTTATATCTGCTTCTTTTAATTTTTCAATTAAAATTGCAAGGATAGGTTTATCTCCTATAGGCATCAGAGGTTTAGGAAAATGGGTAGTATAAGGTTTTAATCTAACTCCTTTGCCTCCAGCTAAAATAACAGCCTTCAATTATTTCTCTCCTGTTTAAAAAGAGAAAAATTACCTGAATCAGGTTTTATTTTACATCTAAGATTTATTGAAATATTTTTACTCATCTTCAAAATAACTCTCTTCATTTAAAAATTCTTTAGCTTCTTCTTCGGCAATAAATGGTTCTTCAAAAAATCTTGCAACGATATTATTAAACATATCAGAATCTTCTACAGGAAACCCATGACTTGCGGGGAAAATGCAAAGCCGGCAATTTGGTATATTCTTATAAATTTTTAGAGTATGTTCTTCACGAATTACATCTCTGTCTCCAGCCATTACAAGAGCAGGTGCTTTTATTCTATGTAAATCTTCCAGGGATATATTGGGCTGATTACTCAATAAATCAAAATACTTTTTAAGAAGCTGCCAATTTTCAGTGCTATCATTTTTCAGTATATTTTCATCTATTGTTTTATTCATTTCATTTAACCAATCAATTGTCCAGCTATAAACAGCAGAAGTGTCTGGTTGTAAGTTAGCCCCACAAACAGCAAGTTTCTTCACCTTTTCCGGAAAATCAATTGCCATTAATAATCCTATAATACCTCCGTCGCTCCAACCAATAACATAAGCAGAATCAATGTTTAAGCGGTCCATTAACATAACCCAATCAAGAGTCATTTCTTCATAAGTAATTCGTTTTCCATTACCTGTACTTTTACCATGTTCTCTACTGTCTGCAGCAATAATTTTGTAATCATCAGCAAAATAGGATATTTGATTTTCCATTTCAGAAATACTTCCACCATTTCCATGAATAACAATTAATGGATAACCGCTTCCATAGATTTCATAGTACATGTTAATATCATTAACTCCTGCATACTTACCAACTGAAGCATTATCACCATATGGTATTTCAAGCTGTTCCTCATTATTAAAACAGGAGGGCAGAGGTAACAAGGAAAGAACCAGGATAATGGTGTACTTCTTTAACTGATATTGTTTCACAGAAAAATTAGATATTTAAAAATATGTTTATATGGTCTTCTGTTGAATTTGTTTTGATTCAATTAAATCTTCATTATTACCATTATTAATAATAAGTTTTTTAGAATTATCTGCTGTTTCAACTGAATAATTTTTCTTTTTCTTATCAAAGTTATAACTTTCCCATACTGCGAAAAATATCGCACTATGAAGAAGTATCATAACCAAAGCAAATAATACACTAAAAGATGGGTTGGAAATTAATCCATTGGAGATCTTATAAATAACACCTGCTGTTAAAACTATTACCGTTATGATTTGCGGTATTATTAACATTAAATTTTCTTTTAAATGAGATTTGTTTTTAGGAGTAGCAATAAAAGGAATTTTTATTCTGAGCAGAGCTGATAAAAAAGCCAATGTATATACCGGCCATGTCCCTAAAACAAGTAAATAACCTTCTGCATTGAATCCTTTTTTCCTTTGCTTAATGAAATAGAAATTTTTAGTAAACACCTGAATAGCAAAGAACATAAATAAAAAGGGCAGAGAATGAATTACGTAATTTCTGAATTGTAAGTTTATCTCCAATGAAAAAAGAGCCAGAATACAAAATATCAAATGAAAAGTGATTACTGGCCCTGCTAAATAATAAGTCATTCTTGTGAGATAGCAGATACGTTTTCTTAAATCTAAATATTTAAAAAGTTTAGGATAAACTGTAAACAAAGTTTCAAATACACCTCTTGCCCATTTAATTTGCTGTTTAAAAAATGCCCCAAGATCTGATGGAACCAAACCCTGAGCTAATATCTGCGGTACATAAACAGATTTCCAACCATCAGCATGGAGATGAATAGAAGTGTTTAAATCTTCTGCAAGTCCAGGTTTATAACCGCCTATTTTTATTAAAGCCTCTCTGCGAAAAACCGAATTGGATCCAAAAACCACTGTACTGTCACAACCACTCATTCCAAGCATTGTTGCTCCAAAAAAATCATCATTCATCTTGCAGCAGGCATCGGCGACAAAACTTTCATTTTGGTTGTAATGATCAAGGGCAACCTGAACAACTCCTATTTGCGGATCCTCAAAATGACCAACAACCTCATCGAGAAAATTATTTTGAGGAATATGATCGACATCAAAAACAGCGATTATTTCTCCATTTGAGCTTCCCAGGATATTATTAATATTGCCTGCCTTATAATCTTTCTTATCATTTCTGGCAATGTATATAGCTCCATTTTTTACAGCAATCCTTTGATAGGCAGGATTATTACCGTCATCTAATAAATAAGTTTTATGCGGGTATCTAATATTAACCATTGCAGAACAGGCTTTTTCAACCAGCCATTCTGGTTCATTATAAGTAGGAAGAATAACATCTACTGAGAATGTTCTGTTTGCTTTTTTTCTCTTTGGATATTTGGAATAAAGGAATATATACCAGAGAAAATATACCTGTGTAACTATATAAAAAAGTACACAAAGGAAAGCAAAAGCTACTAAAGGATTCTGGAATCTATATTCTTCAAACCACCATGCGAAGTAATAAAACGAACTTATAAAACCTAAAAATACTAAAAAAAGAAGTGCTTTCTTTTTCTTAAGCCTTAATTGGATTGAGATTATTTCCTGATTCATAGTCAAAGCACTCTCAAATTTTAAGCCGTTTTGTGTATTCATTTATTAAATTCACAATGAAAATTTCTTTTTTCTTTTTCTTCTCTTTGAATTGGAATGAGACTTATGACTGAAAATGAAGCCGCAATTTCCGTATTCGTTGTTTAAATATAA
>Ga0105095_10001915_pt1 | contig 11104 bp, 9 predicted proteins | sample PPLLak2March2015_2_FD_79180 | JGI IMG/M metagenome (GOLD analysis project Ga0105095, IMG submission 79180) | Freshwater sediment microbial communities from Prairie Pothole Lake near Jamestown, North Dakota, USA - PPLs Lake P8 Core (3) Depth... | ecosystem: Environmental > Aquatic > Freshwater >... | reverse complement strand
CTCAAATGGGCGGCAACGGGACGCAAGGAATACTTGGGGTCAGGACCATCTTTTGGGCGCCCCAGATGCGAGCACAAAATCACTGCAGCGCCGTTCTGTAATAAATACTCAAGGGTTGGCATGGCGGCGCGGATACGAGTATCGTCGGTCACCTTGCCATCGGCTATCGGGACGTTGTAATCTACCCGCACCAGGACTTTCTTGCCGTGTACATCGATATCACGAACAGATCTTTTATTGAACATAGGTGCTCCAGATATCACAAGGCGGACTGCGCCTGATCAACGACGCAATCCGCCAAGCGAATGGATAAATTAAAGACTCTTTGCCATCAGGGCTGCCAGGTCGGCAGTGCGGACCGAGTAACCCCATTCGTTATCGTACCAGGCGACAATCTTGGCGAAGTTGTTCTTCTCCTTGCCCAGAACGAGGGTGAAGGGGAGGTCCACGGATGAGCTGTGGGGATCACCCTTATAGTCAATGCTGACCAGTGGTTCTTCAACCGCCTGCAAGATACCTTTCATGGGTCCAGCGGCGGCGTCTTTGAATGCCTGGTGCAGCTCTTCGGTAGTGGTGGAGATCTCGAATTCGGCGGTCAGGTCAATCACGGATACGGTAGATGTGGGGACGCGCAATGCATATCCGTCCAGCTTGCCAGCGAGTTCGGGGATGACCAATTTGATAGCCTTGGCAGCGCCGGTAGTGGTAGGGATGATGCTCAATGCGGCGGCGCGAGCACGGCGCAGGTCGCTATGCGGTAGATCCAGTATCTTCTGGTCGTTGGTATAGGCGTGGATGGTGGTCATGAATCCACGGACGATCTTGAACTTATCGTTCACGACCTTCACAGCGGGGGCAAGACCATTGGTGGTGCAGGAGGCATTGGATACGACATGATGTTTGGCAGGGTCATATTTATCGTCATTGACACCCAGGACAATCGTGAGGTCTTCGCCCTCTGAGGGAGCAGAGATGATGACCTTTTTGGCACCACCTTTGGTGATGTGATTCTCGGCACCTTTGACGACCTTGCCTTTCTTGTTGACGCCGTCCGATTTTATGGTAAAAATGCCGGTGCTTTCGATGACAATGGAAACACCCAGGTCACCCCAGGGAATGTTAGCCGGATCGGTTTCCTTGAAAGCCTTGACGGACTTGCCATTCACCAGGAGTGCTCCTTCGCTGACCTCAACAGTGCCATCGAAACGGCCATAGTTGCTGTCATACTTGAGCAGATGCGCCATGGTGGGTAGATCGCCGATATCGTTGAAAGCGACAACTTCCAGCGCATCGCCATGGTAATCAATGATCGCCTTGAGCACCTGACGTCCGATCCGACCGAAACCATTGATACCTATTTTGGTAATCATGTTATCCTCCGTACATGAGAAAGATTAAAACAGTGGAAGAGCAGAAAATCTATCCAACTGATTGTAAATATTACCGCGCCTCAACAATCTTTATTCTACCAGAGGACCGGTGCGTTCTTGATATAAATCAATTAATACCCGAGCTAATTTACCTGCATCATGGCGCCAGGGTTTATCCGGATCTACCAGATCGGCCTGGTATTGGGGGAAATCAAAAATCTTCTCCGGCTCTGCCTTTACCCATTGAGTACCTTCAGGCAGGTCAGCCGAGTAATTGTTGTTGTTGACCCCGATGTCAAAGAATCCACTCCCGATGTGTTCTTCGATCACGCGCAGAAAGTCACTGATAGAGTACCCATCTGTTTCGCCAAGCTCACTGGCGACATTGCTGACGTAGATCTTCAGGGCGCGGCTGGCGCGGATGGCAGCCGCGATATCCGGCACCAATAGATTTGGAAGAATACTTGTATACAGACTGCCTGGTCCTACCACGATCAAATCCGCAGAAAGCAAAGCCCGGATCACATTTGGGTAAGCCGAAGGCGCGTCAGGCTCTAACCAGACGCGCCGAACATTGCCTGGAAACCTGGGGATGGCGCTTTCACCTTCAATACGCATCTCACCGGCTTGATGCTGCATGCTGATATCTGCAACCAACTTCACATCATGGAGGGTGGCAGGCAACACCTGTCCATGGACGGCTAACACCCGTCCAGATTCAACGACCGCTTCCTCGAAACCTCCGCTCACATCGGCCATGGCACTGATGAAAAGGTTACCAAAGGAATGACCTTCCAGCCCATCATCGCCAGCAGCGAAGCGATATTGAAACAGCTGGGTCAGCAAGGCTTCATCTTCTGAGAGAGCAGCCAGGCAATTACGAATATCACCTGGGGGTGGGATACCCAGTGAACGGCGAAGACGCCCACTTGAACCGCCATCATCAGCAACACTGACCACTGCAGTGAGATTATAGGTAAAATTTTTCAGGCCGCGCAGCAGAGTGGATAAGCCGTGACCACCACCGATGGCAACAATTTGCGGGCCGCGATCACGGCGGCGGTGTTCTGCCAGCTCATCGACCATCTGGCGACCCGGACGCCGGAAAGGCGCCAGGATTGAGCGGTACAACCCCCACATGCCTCCGAGGACCAGACCAGCTCCCAGCCCGCCAAAGATCAAAGCCCGCAAGGGTCGGCTCAATGAACGCAATGAGGCAGCGGAAAGGACAGGCAACCACCAGGTATCGGGTGCATTGCGATAAACATCCAGAATGAGGATACCTAACCCGACCCCGATCAAGGTTGTTCCGAACAGGATGGGTGCCAACCAGCGTTTGACACCTAAGCCGGGCACAAACCACTTTAACGCCTTTAAAATCCACCACCAGAGGCGTTTAAGCAAGGAATTCCGTTTTTTCTGCATTTCCAAACAAGATGATAGCAGTCTTTCACCAACTCGTCAACACAAGATTATGCTATACTGTGCGCCATGACCGACACATTTCTTGTCGCGGATATTGGCGGGACCCAAATCCGGGCGGCAGTATTTCCCACAGACCAATCGGCACCAAGAAAAATCGTCCGCACTCCCACACAAGGCGCGGGATGCACACCCATTGAGCGTCTGCTGGATCTGATGGCTTCGATTTGGCCGTCTGAAGGGGCGGTGAAGGCAATCACAGTAGCCGCTCCCGGTCCGATCGATCCTTATCAAGGGATCGTGTACGAAGCACCCAATATACCTGGATGGACAGATTTTCCGTTGAAAGATCACATTCAGGAGAGGTTCAAAGCGCCAGTGGCGGTGGGCAATGATGCAAATCTGGCAGCGCTGGGTGAGTGGCGGTTTGGTGCCGGAAGGGGCTTCCATCATCTGATCTATATCACAGTCAGCACGGGGATCGGAGGCGGAATTATTACTAACGATCAATTGCTGCTGGGTGCGCATGGATTGGCGGGTGAATTGGGTCATATCACCGTGATCCCGGATGGTCCATTGTGCGGTTGCGGTCAGCGCGGCCATTTGGAAGCGATCGCCTCCGGTCCGGCAATCGCCCGATGGGTAGAACAGGAATTAGCAGACGGGGTTCCATCGATACTTTCCAACCAGCACCCGCTGACGGCCCGCGAGGTGTCCCTGGCGGCGCAAAAGAAGGATCCCCTGGCCATTGCGGCACTGGGAAGGGCGGGTAATTATCTGGGGGTGGCAATTGCAGATATGCTGCATATTTTTAATCCGGAGGTCATCATTATTGGGGGCGGGGTGAGCCGCAGCGGGCCACACCTGATGGAACCGCTCAAAGAAGCAGTCCAGGAACACATTCTATCCAGGCATTATCTCGATGGTCTGGTCCTGACCACAGCAGCTTTGGGTGATGAGGTGGGTTTGATGGGTGCATTAGCCCTGGCACATACGCTAACTGAAGCCTGACCATGCATCCGCCTGCTAAACGCTGGACAATTTCTGCTCTCTTACCAGCTGATGCAACTGAAGAGCTGGTCGCATACCATCCGATCCTACGGCAAATTCTTTATAATCGGGGATACCGGACCGCGGCAACTGCTGGTCAATTCATCAACGCAATCCCACCCGATGGAACCAGTCCATTTTGCCTTTCAGGTGTTGAGGCAGCGGTGAGCCGGATCCGAACTGCGATCAAGCAGCGGGAACCGATCGTCATATACGGAGATTACGATGCCGACGGAGTTACCGCCACCACATTGCTTTACCAGACGCTGCTGAAATTAAATGCGGTTGTGCGGGGCTATATACCCAACCGCTTTGACGAAGGTTATGGTCTGAATGTAGACGCACTTACTAATCTATTCCAGGAAGGCGCCAGCTTAGTGATCACGGTGGACTGCGGCATTCGCTCGGTTGATGAAGCAGACCATGCGCGCACGCTTGGATTGGACCTGATCATCACCGACCATCACCAACCAGGGGAAATACTTCCAAATGTCCTGGCGCTGATCAATCCCAAGCTCCCTTATGATACCTACCCAGATAAGGATCTGGCAGGGGTAGGATTGGCTTATAAGTTAGCAGCAGCAATCTTCAGCGACCACGGCTTGCCCGAAACCGATATGGATGAATTCCTGGATCTGGTAGCCCTGGGAACCGTTGCCGACCTGGCACCATTGACCGGCGAGAACCGGTCACTGGTACGGAAAGGTCTCGAAACTATTCGGAAGGCGCAACGGCAGGGTTTATTATCCCTGATCGGGGTAGCGGGACTGAAACCCAGCCAGGTGAATGCCACTGATATCGGATTCATGCTGGGTCCAAGGCTCAACGCGGCCGGGCGGCTGGATTCAGCATTGGCGGCATTCACGCTACTCAACACAAGCAACCCATATGAAGCCGCCCGTCTGGCACAGGCACTCGATAATCAGAACACCAGCCGGCAGAAGATCACCCGAGAGATCCAGGCAAAAGCCGAACAACTAGCTTTTGCAAAGTCAGAGAATCCCTGGCTGCTTTTCGCGGCTGATCCGGATTTTAATCCCGGTGTGGTTGGATTGGCAGCTTCCCGATTGACTGAACAGTATTACCGCCCTTCGATCGTGGCAGCATATGGGGAGGAGTATACACGTGGCTCGTGCCGGAGCATCCCTGAATTTCACATCACACAGGCACTGGACCAATGCTCTGACCTGCTGCATCATTACGGTGGACATGCAGCAGCCGCAGGTTTCACTGTTCATAATGATCACCTGCTTGAGCTGGTTGAACGCCTGAATCAACTTGCGGCTGATGAGCTTGGGGAATTGGATCTACGCCCAGAACTGAAAGCGGATGCTGATGTTGATCTGGCGGACTTGCGCGCCGATCTGCTGAAAGCGCTCGACGATCTGCAACCGACCGGGATGGGCAATCGGTCAGCTTTGCTTTTCACGCGGAATGCGCTGGTGAGGGAACAGCGGGCTATCGGTAAAGATGCATCCCACCTGAAAATGAAATTGGTGGACAATAAGGGCGCGACCCATGATGCGATCGCATTTCGATTTGGTCACCTGGCGGGTGGATTGCCCAACCGGGTGGACCTGATGTTCGCGTTTGAGAGGAATTTCTTTAACGGGCAGGAGTATTTACAGTTAAACATACGGGATATCCGCGCAGCAGAACCGGTCAATCTATAAATCGGTACTTAATCAGCATCCACAAAGCAATCACGCCATCCCTAGCTTTGATCTTTTTCCCCTCTGAGTATTCGCGCGGGTTGAAGGTGATGGGCACTTCATATATCATCGCCCGGCGCTTCAGCATCTTGGCGGTGAACTCAGGTTCGAATTCAAAGCCTCGGGCATGCAGCGGTATTTCTTGAACGAGACTTTTAGGAAAGAGCTTATACCCGGTTTCCATATCGGTAAGGATATTGTTGTATAAAATATTGGTCACGAAAGTCAATATCTTGTTGGCAACCATATTCCAAAACAAAATAGGCCGCCTGGCGCCTCCCAAAAACCGGGAACCATACACCACCTCTGCAATCCCCTCCTGAACTGGTTTGAGCAGCGCCGGGTAATCGCGCGGATCATACTCAAGGTCGGCATCCTGGATCAGGATGTAATCCCCGGTTGCATTGGCAATCCCGGTCCGCACTGCTGCACCTTTTCCGCGATTGGATTCGTGCAGGAACACACGCAACAGGGGGTTATCTTTCGCACCTTCCAATAACTCGCGCGTTCCATCCCTGGAACCATCATCAACCACCAAGATCTCATCAACCAGACCTGTGGTAGTGACCCGGCGGATAATTTCCAATATTGTTTTCGATTCATTGTAGGCAGGGATGATCACAGAAAGTTTCATGAGTAAAATTATACCTTATGCCGAAAATCCTGTCCCAGGGAGTAATGGTTTCTGAACCTGCCGTGCTATAATCATTATGACATAAGGGAACGAATAATATCCAGGAGGTATTCGGATGAAAGCAACCCCACGCGGCAGGCCAATCGTAGTACCTGGCGGCACTGGCACATTTACCCCGGGTGTCCTGACCAAAATTGAAGACACCGGGCTGTCTCAGCTATGGCTGCAAGACCTGGCCTTGAAAATATTATATTTTCAAGGTTATTTAACCGGGTTTAAAATTTCGGAAGAAATATCGCTGCCTTTCACCGGTCTGGTGGATCACATCGTAGAGGCGCTCAAGAAGGAGAAATTCGTTGAAGTCAAATCCTCTCAGGCTGGATTGGGCGAAGGCGCGTATCTATACGCAATTACCGGAGCGGGGATTGATCGGGCACGAGAAGCACTTGAGCGCAGCCAATACGCTGGACCAGCCCCAGTGACAATCCAGGCATACAATGAATCGGTGCTCCGACAGGCCCAAGCCCGCCCAACCGTTACGAGCCGATCTATTCGCCAATCACTCGCGCACCTGGTCTTAGGAGAAACGACCTTACAACGCATTGGACCTGCGGTTAATTCTGGGACCTCCATTTTCATGTATGGTCCCCCTGGAAATGGAAAAACCAGCATTGCACGGTCCATTGGGAATATGATCTTGCAGGAAAGTATATACATTCCATATGCCATTTTCGTCGATGGACAGGTGATCAAGTTATACGACAGTGTCAACCACCAGTTAGCATCGGACGAGCCCACCACAGTATCTGGATCAGGTACCCCGCGCACCAATGCACGCCGTGACCTGCGTTGGCTTCGCATCCGGCGACCTTTCATAGTCGTGGGTGGTGAGTTGACACTGGCAGGCCTGGATCTGGTGTTTGATGATGTGCATAAATTTTACGAAGCTCCTTTCCAGGTCAAAGCAAATTGTGGCATTCTACTGATTGATGATTTCGGTCGCCAGCTTGTCCGCCCGCGTGACCTCTTAAACCGCTGGATCGTCCCTTTGGAAAACCGTCTCGACTACCTGACCCTACACACTGGACGAAAAATAGAGATCCCCTTCGACGTTCTGGTTGTTTTCTCGACCAACCTGCCGCCACGCGACCTGGTTGATGAGGCTTTCCTTCGCCGGCTACGGCATAAGATCGAGATCAGCGATCCGAGCTTTGAAGATTTCCGCGAGATATTCCGCCGGGTGGCAGCCGCGAAAGGGGTTCAATACAGTGATCCCGGACTGGCATATCTGCTACAAGAGTGGTATATCAAAGGCGGTCGCAAGCTACGCGCATCCCATCCACGCGATCTGTGTGACCAAATACTTGATATCAGTCGTTATCTTGCCGTAGAATCAGCCATGACCCGGGATCTGCTTGACCGGGCGGCGGCTTCATACTTCGTCGATTTATAAGCCAACAGGATCTTTAATGTATGGTGATCTGCCCCGTCCCACTATATTTGCGCACCGGGGGTCGAAAGCCCACGCCCCTGAAAATACCCTGGCGGCGTTCCGCTTAGCGGTACATCAGGGCGCACCAGCCATTGAACTGGATGCAAAACTGACTGCGGATGGCGAGGTTGTCGTCTTCCACGATCGAATCCTGGAGCGAACGAGCAATGGATCGGGACCGCTTGCCGCCCAGACATTGCGTGCGCTCAAAGAATTGGATGCGGGTTCTCATTTCGGAGAAGCCTTCAAAGGTGAACAGATCCCAACCCTGGCTGAAGTATTTGAAACGGTGGGTCAGCAGGTGTTTATCAATGTTGAATTGACGAATTATGCCAATCCAAAAGACCAGCTCACCGATCGAGTGACCGAACTGGTTATACACCATGGAATGCAGGAAAGGGTGATGTTCTCATCATTCAACTGGTCCGCTTTGCAACGCGCAAAACAACTGCTCCCAAGTGTTCCGGTTGGTCTATTAGCACTCCCAGGGCTATTGGGTATTTTTGCCAGATCCTGGATCGGACGACGCTGGATCGAGTATGATGCTTTACATCCTGAATGGAAAGATGCGAAATCCAAGCTGATCAACCAGATACACTCGCTTGGAAAGCGAGTGCATGTTTACACTGTCAATATGAGCCAGGATATGCTGCACCTTTTCCAGAGCGGTGTGGATGGCATCTTCACAGACGATCCACTTCTGGCTTTACAAGTTCTAAAACAACTCAGGAAATGACTTTGATACCGCTGACCTGGTTTGAACAAGCCGCAACCCGCATCTCCCCATATATTAAACATACTCCGCTGACTCATGACGCAGTATTGGATCTCTACTTCAAGTGGGAGAATCACCAGGTAACTGGCTCGTTCAAAGCCCGGGGAGCATTGAATAAAGTGTTATCCCTACACGAATGGGAGCGTAAAAATGGGCTGGTAACAGCCTCGGCAGGCAACCATGGGCAAGGTGTTGCTTTGGCGGGCGAATTATGTGCAACACCCGTAATCGTTTTCGCTTCCGAACATGCGGTTCCAGACAAGATCAAAGCAATGCAGCAACTGGGGGCAGAGGTACGGTTGGTAAAGGGAGGATATGGTGAGGCTGAGGCAGCTGGAATTGCTTATGCCGAACAGGTTGGTGCAACCTGGATATCCCCATACAATGACGGAACGGTGATAGCCGGACAAGGAACACTGGCACTGGAGGTACAACAAGACCTCGAAGGAAACTCTCCAAAAGTATGGGTAGTGCCGGCTGGTGGTGGTGGACTGGTCAGTGGGATGGGAGTCGTCCTGGCTTCCCAGAAAGTCCGACCTGATATCATCGCGGTTCAATCGGAGGCATCCCAATTCCTGCATGCGATCTACAGAACTGGAACACAGGATGGAACAGTCGAACTGGATAGTCTGGCAGATGGACTGGCTGGCCCTGTGGAGGTCGGTTCGGTCACTATCCCATTGGTTCAAAAGTACGTGGCTGACTTTGTGCTGGTCAATGAACAAGAAATAGCTCAGGCAATTGCTTTTGCCTGGAAGCACTACAATGAACGAATAGAGGGATCCGCTGCAGTTGCCCTGGCAGCCGTACTGACAGGCAAAGTCTCACAGCGACCCGCGGTCATTGTGATCACCGGTGGAAACATCCAAGCAGATGTCCATTCCCGGATCGTCAACCCACATTGAGATGAGAACTACGGACTGCAGCCCAGATGAGATGATGACCATTTGCATCTCCCGTTTATTGGTGGACGGTGAGATCGTTGCTCAGGGACTGGCAACACCTCTGGTAACAACAAGTTTTATTCTGGCACGTCTGACGCATGCTCCCAATCTTTATTTTGCATCCGCAATCGGCCAGGGGGTTTGCCGGCAACCAGCTCCAATCAGTCTCACCAGTGTCGAATCGCTGTGGTTAGACCGATCCCTCACCAACATCGGTTTTGTCAGGGCGGTGACAGAAATTCTGCCATCGATCCGTCCGAAAGAATTTTTCCGTCCCGGTCAGGTTGACGCTCATGGTAATTTTAATAATATCGCTTTTGGGTCAGATTACTCCCATCCTCGTCTGCGAATGCCCGGAACAGGCGGTATCCCTGATGTGACGACTTTCCTGAGCAACATCTGCCTGTATGTGCCACGACATTCACGGGTCACATTTGTACCGCGGCTTGACTTCTGTGCTGGCCTCGGGCATAATGATGCTCGAGTACAGGGTAAAGGTCCGATCAATTTGATATCCGATCTGGGTTTATTTGATTATTTAAATGGTCGCATGAGGCTGGTAAGTTATCATCCCGGATCGAGCATTGAGGTTATTCAAAAACATACCGGTTTTGAGTTGGAGATTGCTCCTGACGTTTCTGAAACCCCCCCTCCAACACCTGAAGAATTAAGATTGATACGCACCGAAATTGATCCAAAAGGGATCCGTAAATTAGAAACGTTAAGCGGCTCAGTCAGGCGTGAACTACTGCATAGCATATTGGCAAACGGTGGCTGATAGCCTGGTGTATGATCAATGATGACAAAGAAATACTTTACTCACCTGGTATACCTGATATTGATTATCGGTTTGCTATGTCCGAACACAGTTGGACAAGCAGCACCCGATAACACGACGCGCTCCCCTCGAGAACAAGCTCAGGCAATACTCGAAAACCTGACCCCCGAGGAAAAGGTTGGACAGTTATTTCTCGTGACCTTCATCGGACCGGAGGCTGGCGCAAGTTCTGCTACAGGAAACCAAATCTACGACCTGATCGTCAATCATCACATAGGTGGCGTAGTATTGACGGCTGCGAATGATAATTTCTTAGGCCATGATCAAACCATTCCCACCCTGGTCAGTCTGGTAGATCAACTCCAGAGGAATGAGTATTCCGCCTCATTACTACCCCAGGTAAATCCAGTTTCCAATGAAGCTTTTACACCTGCCTATATTCCACTCTTTATTGCCATCAGTCAAGATGGAGATGGATATCCATATGACCAATTGTACAGTGGAGTAACCCAACTACCCAGCCAGATGGCGCTTGGGGCAACCTGGAATCCTGAATTAGCGCGCCAGGTAGGTAATGTATTAGGAAGTGATATATCTGCGCTGGGAATCAATATGCTCTTAGGTCCTTCACTGGATGTACTTGTAGGAACGTATTCCGAGAGTGGAGGTGATCTGGGCATCCGTTCTTTTGGTGGCGATCCCTACTGGGTGGGAGAAATGGGGAGAGCGTACATCACCGGTCTGCATGAGGGCGGGGATGGTGATCTGGCGGTAATTGCCAAGCACTTCCCAGGTTTTGGAGGCTCTAATCGCCTGCCTGAAGAAGAAGTAGCTACGGTGCGCAGCTCGTTAGAGCAACTGAAACAGATCGAACTGGCACCATTCTTCGCGGTGACGGGGAATGCGCCATCCCAGGACGCAACGACT
>Ga0105095_10001912_pt1 | contig 11109 bp, 9 predicted proteins | sample PPLLak2March2015_2_FD_79180 | JGI IMG/M metagenome (GOLD analysis project Ga0105095, IMG submission 79180) | Freshwater sediment microbial communities from Prairie Pothole Lake near Jamestown, North Dakota, USA - PPLs Lake P8 Core (3) Depth... | ecosystem: Environmental > Aquatic > Freshwater >... | reverse complement strand
GGAGACCGTGTCGATGTCCTGATCACCATGCTGATGGTCGACATGGACCCGGATTTCCAGACCATGCTGCCCAATGAGAGCCTGCTGATGCTCGCGCCGGACGGGACGCTGCTGACGGCGCTGGTCTGTCGCGAGTTGAAGTATGGCGAGCGCGGGCCGGAGTGCACCAACCCGGAGCCGGTCATGGTCGGCCGCATCGACGTCGAGGAGTCGAGCGCGCAGCCGATCTTCTCGCACCCGGCTGAGGACCAGCGGCCGCGTCTGGTGACCCAGCGGCTGGTGGAGAACGCCGCCGTGCTTCACGTCGGCAACTTCGAGGACGAGGAAGCTCAGGTCGTTGCGGTACAGGTACCGCAGGCGGCCGGGGCGACGGCGACGGATACCAGCGGCCAGGCGGCGGCGCAACCGGTCGTGCTGCCGCCCGACATCATCACGATCATCGTCACCCCGCAGGATGCCCTGGCGGTCAACTGGGCGATCCGCTCCGGGGCGACGCTCAGCTTCACGTTGCGATCGCCGGGGGACACGACCGAGACCGATACCGCCAGCGTGACGCTGCAGTACCTGGTGCAGAGCTACAGCATCACCGTCCCCTCGCGGTTGCCCTACGGCCTGACGCCGCGGCTCGACGAGGTGGTCGAGCCGGTGCTGCCGAACGACGGACCGCAGCCGACGCCGTCGCCGTAAGGGTATAGGGGAGAGGACCTGGGCGCGCCATGCCCGACATCGTCGAAGGCAAGATCAGGATCCTGATCGTCGACGACATCGCCGAGACCCGCGAGAACATCCGCAAGCTCCTGCAATTCGAGGCGGATTTCGAGGTGGTCGGCGCGGCGCGCACAGGCGACGAGGCCCTCCAGGTCGCGATCGAAACCCAGCCGGATGTCGTCCTGATGGACATCAACATGCCCGACATGGACGGCATCACCGCCACCGAGGCGATCCTGGAGAGCGTCCAGTTCGCCCAGATCGTCATCCTGTCGGTGCAGAGCGACGCCGACTACATGCGCCGGGCGATGCTGGCCGGCGCGCGCGATTTCATCGCCAAGCCCCCCTCGGGCGACGAGCTGGTGGCCACGATCCGCCGCGTGGCCGTGCGGGCCAAGACCGAACGCGAACGCCGCCCGACGGCGGCCCAGGTGGCGGCGGCCAACACTGCCGCCGAGCGCCTGGGCGGCCCGTCGCGCCCGGAGGGCCGGGCGATCACCGTCTACAGCGCCAAGGGCGGCGTCGGCGTGACCATGCTGGCCACCAACCTGGCGATCGGCCTGAACACCAGCGAGACGCCGGCCGTCCTGGTCGACACCTCGCTCCAGTTCGGCGACGTGGCCGTGTTCCTCAACCTGCAGATCAAGAACAGCATGGCCGACATGGCCTCGCGCGCCGACGAACTCGACGGCGACGTCATGGAAGAAGTGCTGATGAGCCACGACAGCGGCCTGAAGATCCTGGCCGCCCCGCAGCGGCCCGAGATCGCCGACGAGGTCAAGGCCGATCAGGTCCGCAAGGTGCTGCTGTACCTCAAGCGCCACTTCGCTTACGTGGTCATCGACACCAGCTCGACGCTGGATGACGTCACGCTGGCCGTTCTCGACGTGACCGACATGCTGGTGGCCGTGGCCACGCCGGAGATCCCGGCCATCAAGGACGCCCGCTCGCTGTTCGAGACGCTCAGCCAGCTCGAGTTCCCGCGCAACAACGTCTTCTTCGTGCTCAACAAGATGGACAAGCGCTCGGGGATCACGGCCGAGGCCGTGGCTGAGAACCTCAAACACGCCGTCGACGGCGAGATCCCCTACGACGAGCGGACCATCACGGCTTCGATCAACCGCGGCGTGCCGCTGTTGATGACCGATAAGACCCGTCCGCCAGGCAAGAACATCCTCGAGCTGCTGGGAGCGATCAAGCAGCGCCTGGTGCTCCAGGCGCGCGAGGAACCGGAAGAAGACAAGCCGGAACGGTCCAAGCTCTTCAACCGCTAGCCGGCCGGTGCCCTAGGAGCGGTTCGGATCAAGGAGGTGGGTGGTGTCGCTGCTGAAGAGGATTGAACAGGGACAGCCCCAGAACGAGCCAATGCCGGCCCCGAGCGCGGGCGGCGCCAGCGCCGGAGCGCTGCCTTCTCAGCAGGCCGCCTCCCGGTTGGGAGGCTTGAGCGCCCGGCGCGTGGCTCCGCCCGGAGTCAGCCAGCGCGATACCTACTATGACCTGAAGGCGCGCGTGCAGAACAAACTCCTGGCCGAGCTGGATCCGTCCATGGATGTGAGCGCGACGGTGGAGGTCCGCCGGACGATCGAGGAGCTGTTCGAGAACATCCTGGCTGAGGAGCGCATTGTCCTGTCGCGTCCCGAGCGGCGGCGGCTGTTCGAGCAGATCGTGGCCGAGATCCTCGGCCTGGGGCCGATTGAGCCGCTGCTGGCCGACGATACCATCACCGAGATTATGGTCAACGGCGGCAAGAACATCTACATCGAGCGCGCCGGGCGCATCTATCGTGAGCCGACCGCCTTCGAAAGCGACGACCACCTGATGCGCATCATCGACCGCATCGTGGCGCCGCTGGGCCGCCGCATCGACGAATCCAGCCCCTACGTGGACGCCCGCCTGACCGATGGCTCGCGCGTCAACGCCGTCATCCCGCCCATTTCGCTGGTCGGCCCGACGCTGACGATCCGGAAGTTCGCCCGCAACCCGATCACGGTCGAGCAGCTCACCGAGTATGGAACGATCACGCCCGAGTCGGTCGAGTTCCTCAAAGCGTGCGTGATCTCCAAAGTCAACATGATCATCTCGGGCGGCACCGGTTCAGGCAAGACCACGCTGCTGAACGTGCTCTCACAGTACATCCCCAGCGATGAGCGCATCATCACTATCGAGAACGCCGCCGAGCTTCAGCTGCGCCAGGAGCACGTGGTCACGCTCGAATCGCGCCCGCCCAACATCGAGGGCCGGGGCGAGGTGACCATCCAGAATCTGGTCGTCAACTCGTTGCGCATGCGTCCCGACCGCATCATCGTCGGCGAGATCCGCGACGAGGCCGCGCTGGACATGCTCCAGGCCATGAATACCGGCCACGACGGCTCGATGACCACCGCCCACTCCAACAGCCCGCGCGACACCCTCTCGCGTATCGAGACCATGACCCTGATGGCCGGGATGGACCTGCCGGTGCGGGCCATCCGCGAGCAGATCGCCTCGGCCATCGAGCTGGTGGTGCACTTGGAGCGCTTGCGCGACGGCACGCGCAAGATAACGCACATCGCCGAGATCCAGGGCATGGAAGGCGATGTGATCACCATGACCGACATCTTCGTCTTCGAGCAGACCGGTCTCGAGGACGGCAAGGTCATCGGCCGCCTGCGCCCGACCGGTCTGCGTCCGAAGTTCATGGACAAGCTGGAGGCCGGCGGGATTCACCTGCCTGCGTCGATCTTCGGCGTCGGCGAAAGGATGCGCTTCTAGAGCCATGAACCCAACCACCGTTCTGATCATCGGTGGCGGTCTGGGTCTCCTGCTCCTGGCGGCCGGCCTGCTGGTGTCGATGTTCGGCGAGCGGTCGGTTGTCGAGGAGCGGCTGGGCCGCTACAGCGAGTCGGGCGGGCAGACGGCCGGCGCCGAAGCCGAGGCCCGGCCGCGGCTGGCCGTCGCCGTGGGCGACTTCCTCAATCGCATGGGGGAAGGCACCGACCTGTTCGACTCGATGTCCCGCCAACTGGCGCGCGCCGACCTGAAGTTCCGTCCGGCCGAGTACATCATCTTGATTGTCGGTTCGGGCGTGCTCATCGCTGTCGTCGGCACGATCCTGGGCAAGTCGATCATCTTCGGCATCCTGGCCGGCATCGCCGGGCTGTTCCTTCCGCAGATGTATGTCGGCCGTGCCCAGCGCGCCCGGCTGCGCAAGTTCGACAACCAGCTGGGCGATATGCTCAACCTGACCGTCAACGGATTGCGGGCGGGGTTCTCGACGCTGCAGGCCATGGAGGCCGTCAGCCGCGAATTGCCCTCCCCGATGTGCGACGAGTTCCGCCGTGTCGTCCAGGAGATGCAGCTGGGCATCTCCATGGAGGACACCCTCGACCATCTGCTGCGGCGTATCAACAGCGATGACCTGGATCTGGTCATCACGGCCATCAACGTGCAGCGCGAAGTCGGCGGCAACCTGGCCGAGATTCTGGACGTGATCTCCTTCACCATCCGCGAACGGGTGCGCATCAAGGGCGAGATTGCCGCGCTGACGGCCCAGGGGCGCATCACCGCCTGGGTCATCTCGCTGCTGCCGGTCGCCCTGGTGGGCATCCTGTTCCTGACCAACCGCTCCTACATCATGCAGTTCTTCAACCCCGAAACGCGCGCCTGCGGCCTGCCGATGATCATCCTGGCCGCGTTGATGGTGCTGGCCGGTTTCTACACCGTGCAGAAGATGGTGGCGATCGACATCTGAGCCGTCCTGGCCGCTCGGGCAGGCAGTGCTGGAGCGGCAGGGAGTGGGGAAATGGGCGGATTGGGAACGATACTGATCATCGTCGGCATCGCACTGGTCGTGGCCGTGATTCTGGTCATCGTCGGCATCCGCGCGCCGGAGGCCAAGGACCCGATCCAGGAGCGCCTGGCCGAATTCAGCGTGCGCGAGGAACCGATCACGCTGGAAGAGATCGAGCTCTCCCAGGCGTTCACCCAGCGCGTCGTCTTGCCGATGCTGAACTCCATCGGCAAGGTCGCCTCGCGCTTCACCCCGCAGGCGACCCTGGAGACGACCAAGCGCAAGATGGAGATGGCCGGCAACCCGATGCGCATGGACCCGTCCGTCTTCCTGGTCATGTGCATCGTCATGGCGGTCGTGCTGGGCGGATCGCTGATCCTGGTCTTCATTATCACCAAGCGCAACTGGCTTCAGGGCCTGACGGTCGCGTTCCTGTTCACCTTGCTGGGCTTCTTCTTTCCCGATCTGTGGTTGACCAGCAAGATCACTCGCCGTCAGAAGTCGATTTTCCGGGCAATGCCCGATTCGCTCGACCTGTTGACCATCTGCGTCGAGGCCGGCCTCGGCTTCGACGCCGCCATGGCCAAGGTGCATGAGAAGTGGGATAACGACCTGGCCCTCGAGTTCGGAAGGGTGATCCAGGAGATCCGCCTGGGCAAGCTGCGCCGCGACGCGCTGCGCGACATGGCCGAACGCCTGGGCGTGGCCGAAATGACCAGCTTTGTGGCGGCCGTGATCCAGTCCGAGCAGCTTGGCGTGAGCATGGCCAAGGTCCTTCGCATCCAGTCCGACCAGATGCGTGTACGCCGGCGCCAGATGGCCGAGGAAGAGGCCCACCGGGCGCCGATCAAGATGGTCTTCCCCATCGGCCTGCTCATCTTTCCCTCCCTGCTGATCATCCTGCTCGGGCCGGCGGCCATGCTGCTCCTGCGCTCCCCCATGGGAGGCATCCTGCGCTGATCCGGCGCGCCCGGCTTCGCGGCGCGGAATGGATGGCACTTGAACGGGGAGACCGCCCGCCCAGGGCAGCGCTGGTGGAAGCGCTGGCTTGCGGCGGGCTTCGACTTGCTCCTCCCGACCCGCTGCGCCGGCTGCGGCCGCCGCGGCCAGGAATGGTGCCCCGCGTGCCACGCCACGCTGGCCATGCCCGACGGACCCCTGTGCCCGCGTTGCGGGGCGAGCCGGCCCGCCCAGGGCGGCTGCCCTGACTGCCGGGGGCGCGAATTCCCGCTGATCGCCCGCTCGTTCGCGCGCTACCAGGGTCCGCTTTGTCGGGCCATCTTGCAGCTCAAGTACCGTCCTAATCGCCAACTGGCCGCCGTCATGGCCGGCTGGCTGGCGGAGCTCCATCGGCGCCAGGCCTGGCAGGCGACGCTGGTGGTGCCCGTGCCGCTCGGCCGCCGGCGTCAACACCAGCGGGGGTATAATCAGGCCAGCCTGATCGCCTCGGCCCTGGCGGAGTTGCTCGGACTGCCGATGGAGGAAGGCGGCTTGCGACGCGTGCGTGAGACACCCTCGCAGGTGGGGCTCGATCCCGTTGGCCGTCTTCAGAACGTCAAGGGCGCCTTTGAGGCGGATCCCGCAGTCGTCCACAATCAGTCGCTTCTCCTGGTCGACGACCTGTACACAACTGGAGCAACTCTGGCCGCCTGCGCCCAGGCCGCCCGCCGGGCCGGCGCGCGGGCCGTCTTCGCCTTGACCGTGGCCCGTGCCCGTTAGTCAACGGCTTCGCGTAGACAAGGAGTGATCATGGCAGTCAAAGTTGATATCAGCACTCACAACCTCGAGCTGACCGATCGACTGCAGGACTATGTCACCAAGAAGGTCTCCAAGCTTGACCGCTACCTCGACCAATTGGAGGATGCCAAGGTCGATCTCTCCTACGTCAAGTCCGCCCGGAGCGCCGAAGACCGCCAGGTGGCACAGATCACCGTGCGGGGCAGAGGCGCCATGCTGCGAGCCGAGGAGCGGACCGACGACATCTACTCGGCCATCGACAACGCCATGGAGAAGATCAGCCGACAGGCGGAACGGTACAAGGGCCGCAGTCGGCGCGGACGGGGGGACGGGCGGCCGGCCTCGGCCGCCGCGGTCGCTCCCAGCACCGACGAGAGCGAGGCCGCTCCGATGGTCGTCCGACGCAAGAAGTTCCGGCTGACGCCGATGGACGAGCTGGAGGCCATCGAGCAGATGGGACTGATCAGCCACGAGGACTTCTTCGTCTTCCTGAACGCGAGCACTAACCAGATCAACGTCCTCTACCGCCGGCGCGACGGCACGTATGGGCTGATCGAGCCGGAGGTCGCTTGAACGGCCGCAGGCCGCGCCGATCCGAATGAGGCGCGGACTGATCGATGTCTGAAACGATACCGGCGCTGATCATGACGCCGCCGGCGGGACCCTCGCCGGGCGAGGCCTGGGCCGCCCGCGGCCGAGCGGCGGCGGCATGCGACCTGACTCGCCTGCTGCTCAGCTGCGATCGCATCGGCCCGGTGTACATCCTGGCTGCCGACCCGGACGACCGGCAGGCGCTGGTCTCGCTGGGGGCGGTCGCCTACGAACCCCCTTCCAATGGATTCCACTTCGGCCGTGTGCTGGCCGGCTTCCTCGAGTGGAGCGGCGTCGATCGGCTCGCCTATTTCGGCGGCGCGGCCGCGCCCCTGCTCACGGAACCCCTGTTGCGCGAGGCGGCCGCGCGTTTGGATGATCTGCACACCCCGGCCGCGGTCGTCAACAACTACCATTCGACCGATTGGGCCCTGATCGGCGAAGCGCAGCGGATGACCGCCCTGGCCGAGGCGCTGCCCAACGACAACCCGATCGGTTGGGTCTTGGGCCAGGACGCCGGTTATGCCGTGGAAGCCCTGCCTGCCAACGCCGCGACGCGGGCGGACCTGGACACTCCGGCGGATTTCCTGCTCCTGAGCGGCCACCCGGACGTTGGCGTCGAGATGTCCGCCTTCCTGCGCGAGGCGCCTGCCGACCTTCTGGGGATGGTCGAATCCATCCGCCAGGTCTTACGCACCCCCGCCAGTACGGTCACGATCATCGGACGCAGCTCGTCGCACCTTTGGCAGTCCCTCGAGCGCCGCGGACAGATCTGGGTGCGGCTGTGGGTGGAAGAACGCGGCATGGTCGCCAGCGGGCGGATGGCGCGCGGCCAGGTGCGGTCGATGGTCGGGGAGATGCTGGATAGCTGGGGTGCGCACGAATTCATTCGCCGCCTGGCGACGATGACCGACGCGGTCTTGTGGGATACGCGGGTGTGGATGGCGCACCGCGGCGGCTGGCCGCCGGTCGGCGATCGCTTCGCCGCCGATCTGGGCTGGGCCGAGCAGGTCGGCGATCCCGCTCTACGTGAGCTGACGGCGGCGATCCGCAGCGCCCCCGTCCCGATCCTGACCGGCGGGCACGGGGTCGTGTCCGGAAGCGTCTACGCTCTGGTGGAAACCCTCGGCTCGCCCTGAGCCGGCTACCAGCCGGTCAGGAACTCCACCCAAACGTCGTTGTCGGGCAGATGCCGGGAAAACAGGTAGGCCGCCGTGGCGCGCGGTTCGGCTGGGTGGTGCAGCAGGCGCATGCGCGCTTCTTCCAGCGAGCGCCCGCCTTTGCGCAGATTGCAGGCAGAGCAGGCGGTGACCAGGTTCCCCCAGCTGTGCTCGCCGCCGCGGTGACGCGGCAGGACGTGATCGACGGTCAGCCGTGAGGTGCGGCTGCCGCAGTACTGGCAGGTGTGATCGTCGCGGCGGAAGATCTCGCGCTTGGTCAGGCGCACGCGCGGACGGGGCCGGCGGATCATGTAGCCCATGCGGATGACCGACGGGCGCGGCACCGTGAGCCGCACGGTTCGGACGTAGCCTCGCCCATTGAGCAGCATCTCGGCCTTGCCCGTCATCAGCAGGGCCAACGCCCGACGTGTGGAGCACACGTTGAGCGGTTCGAAGTTGGCGTTGAGGAGCAGAACCGGCGCGTTCATCGCTGCGGCCCGAATTCGGCGCATTATATCACCATCGAAACTCGAGGCAAGCGAGGATTGCGCCTCACTTGCGAAGGTGAGGCTGCCGGCATGAGGCTGGGTCTTCGCTTTGGCCGGGCCCGGGGATCCCAGGTGGCCGGCGCATCGGCGGAGGCTGTCTGAATCTCCACCGCGTATCTTCCCCGCATCGATTCGGCTGCGGGTTCCGGAGAATCCTGCAGGGGTTGGGAGGCAGAGGAATGAGCGGAGGGGGGAGCGCAGCCTCCCCCCTCCGCCTGCATTCGCTCGCCCCTCTCCGCGCCGCTCGCCAGTCTGGATGGCTTCGTCCCGCAGGGCGGGTGGTGGGTGCAGCCAGCCAGACTGCTCGTGCCCCTAGACGAATTTGCGGCGGATCTCCGAACTGACGTAGTCCAGGATGGCGACCGTGATCGAGATGAACCACACGGCGATGCCGGCAGCTCGGTAGTCGAGCAGGTGGATCCACTGGATGAGCAGGAAGCCGATGCCGCCGCCGCCGACCAGGCCGATGACGGTCGACATGCGCACGTTGATATCCCAACGGTAGATGGTGAAGGATACGAACGGCGGGACGACCTGCGGCACCACCCCGAAGACGATCGTCTGCAGCCAGTTGGCGCCGGTCGCCTGGATCGCCTCGATCGGGCCGGGGTCGATCGATTCGATCGCCTCCGAGTAGAGCTTGCCCAGCGCGGCGATGCTGTGAACGGTCAGCGCCACGATGCCGGCGAACGGGCCCAGCCCGACCACGATGATGGCGATGACCGCCCAGATCAAGGGCTCGATCGAGCGGATGATGTTCAACACGGTGCGGGTCAGGTAGTAGAGGACCAGAGTCAGCTTCGATCCGGACATCAAGTTGCGCGCCGCCAGGAAGCTGACCGGGATCGACAGGATGATCCCGAAGAACGTGGCCATCATGCCCAAGAAGATGGTCTCGATCATCTTCTCGATGGCCAGCAGCAGCGTTACGCTCGGTTCGGCGTCGCCGACCGCGGCGAGCTGGCGCGCCATCAGCTGCCAGGTCGAGTAGGCGCCGGCCTCCGCCGGAGGGATCAGCCGGTAGGGGATGATGATATCGAGCTGGAACGATCCCTGCGCGTCGGTGGTCACCTTGACGTACTCGCCCGACTGACGTTGCCGGAACTCGTTGCGCAGCTCATCCATCCACCAGATCTCGGTCTCGGTGTCGGGCGCGAATCCCTCGCCGACCACGTGCAGCGTCGAGCCCTGCACGCCGTCCTGCGTCGACAGGTCGCCGCAGGCCGGGTCGGCGATGAGGCTCGGTTCTCCCTCGCCGGGGACGAGTGGGGCGGGTGGCGTGCCGCTGCAGGGGATGCGGATCTCCGCCCGGCCGACCAGGTGCACCTCTTCGCGATGGATGGCGGCTTCCCAAGGCCACAGGATGCGCTGCATGAAGGGAGCGGCATCGCGGCTCTGGGTCGCCAGCGTGACCAAGTTGATGTCGCCGATCTGCCAGCCCAGGGCGAAGTAGGCAACCAGGATCAGCAGCCACAGGCCGGCGCTGTTGGCGCCGCGCTTCCGGCGGGCGGCCAGGTAGGCGTCCACGATGACCCACAAGTAGATCAGCGCGGCGCCGATAGCCACAGCCAGCAGGATCGGCTGCAGGCTGAAGGCCTTGCGGACGATCTCGCCGAACTCGTCTTCCCGGCGCCCAACGATGCGGATGCGCCAGGCCAGCAGGCCGACGATGGTCCCCAGGCTGAGCAGCAGGAGCAAGCCGCGACGCCAGGCCCCAACCAGCGCCTGGCCGAGTCCGGGCAGAATGATCGAGGCCAGCGGCGCCAGGAATCGCATGGCCGGGTGCGGCTGCGCGGCAGGTACGCGAGGCTGGTCGTTGCGTCTCATTTGGCGCCTCCGCCGGCCGGGGCGAGCTCCCCGACCAGGCCGCCGGCGCGCTCGGCCTCCTCGCCGTAGATCTCCTTGAACTGCGCATCGGTCATGCGGCGGATGTCGTCGCGCGAACCGCTATACACCAGCCGTCCTGCCCGCAGACCAATCACGCTCGAGGCATAGCGCTGCACCAGATCGAGATAGTGAAGGCTGCACAGGATGCTGATGTGGTCTTCTTGATTGAGGCGCTCAAGGTGGGAGAGGATCGAGTGGGCCAAGACCGGATCCAGGCTGGCGACCGGCTCGTCGGCCAGGATGATCTTCGGCTCCTGCATCAGCGCCCGAGCGATGCCGACCCGCTGTTGCTGTCCCCCGCTCAGCTCATCCGCCCGCTTCTGGGCCTGTGCGGTGATGCCCAGTCGTTCCATGGCCTGCCGGGCCAGCTCGGTATCCTCCGCGCTGAACCTCCCCAGCGCGCTGCGCCAGCTGGAGGTGTAGCCCAGACGCCCGGCCAGCACGTTGGTGATCACCTTGGAGCGCTTGACCAGGTTGAATTGCTGGAAGACCATGCCGATGTGGCGCCGGGCCATGCGCAGCTCTTCCCCCTTCAGCTGCGCCAGGTCCACCCCGTCCCAGATGATCTCGCCTTCGGTCGGGTCGATCAACCGGTTGATACAGCGCAGCAGCGTGGACTTGCCTGAGCCGCTCAGGCCGATGATGACCAGGAACTCGCCGTCGGGTACCTGGAAGTTGACGTCTTTGAGGGCGACCGTACCGTCCGGGT
>Ga0105095_10001908_pt1 | contig 11122 bp, 11 predicted proteins | sample PPLLak2March2015_2_FD_79180 | JGI IMG/M metagenome (GOLD analysis project Ga0105095, IMG submission 79180) | Freshwater sediment microbial communities from Prairie Pothole Lake near Jamestown, North Dakota, USA - PPLs Lake P8 Core (3) Depth... | ecosystem: Environmental > Aquatic > Freshwater >... | reverse complement strand
TCCCGTGATCTGCACGAATCCGGCATCCACGACTCCACCCTGCACTATTGGCCTGCCGATTGTCGAGGTCGTGGAGGATGAACTGCGTGTCCGCCGGAGTGAGGCGCAGGTCAACGCAGGCACGGCGCGCGGCAGCCATCTGATCGAGGTGTTGTTCAATCAGGAACTCAAGTCGACTCTCGTCGTCGGCGCCGGGCAGAATCACAGCGCCATGCTGAATGCCTCGGAAAAAAGGCTGGTGTCCGAATGGATCGACCTCGGTGCGCAGTACTACAACAGCCCGCGCGATGGCAGCAACAACCTGCGCGGCGTCACCGGCCTGAGCGAAGGTGTCTTTAATGCCAGCGTGCATCCAATCCTGCTCAATCGCTGCAGCGCCTGCCATCAGGCCGTCGGTCTGCCGGGCACCGGCGGTACCACGCCAAACGCCGGCTTCGTCGGGCGGCGCTTCGTGCTCACCGGTCAGGCCGAGGGCGACTTCAACGTGACCCTGAGTATGATCAGCGATGTCGCCACCCCGGGCACGAATGAATTGCTGCGCAGGCCGGCATCCGATGGTATCAGCCCGAATCCGGCCCACGGTCTGGCAGTGGGAGGCGGGGCGGTGATGCCGGTGGGAGACACCGACTACCAGTGCATTGCCAACTGGATTCAGGGATCGACCTGCCCGTAGGAGAAGCTATTTGCGGCGGTTGAAGCAACACAGGGAGGCGGGCAGGATGCCCGCCTCGTTTTTGATGAGCCTCGCGTTGCTGTTGGGCGGTTGCGGCAGCGATATTCCCTCTTCTGAGGTCACGACCGGGCTTACGCTCGACTGTCAGGTGTTTCAGAGCCAAGTGGCAGGAACAGGCGTGAACCGCATTTTTGATCTCGACATCGGTGGCCGGACCTGCTCTGCGAGCGGCTGTCATGCCGCGAACGGCAGTGCCGGCGGTGCTTTCAAGATTCATCCAGGCGCCTTGCCCAACACCGTTGAGATGCAGGCCAACTATCTCGTTGCCAAGGGATTTGCCAACCTGTCCTCGCCGACGGACAGCAAACTCCTGCTCGAGCCGCTCGCCGGATCACAGTCGATTGTGGGCAGTCATGCGGGCGGCGATATCTTTACGGGTGGAGAGCCTGAATATGCAACGATCCTGACCTGGGTCATGACACAGATACAGGGACCGAGTTCGTGCATTCCTTGAAGTGGGTCGTCGCGTTCCTGCTGGCAGGAAGCATCGTGGCAACGCCGGCGCGTGGTGCGGACGATGTCGTGCGTGCGCAGGTCGTGGAACCCTATCTTGAGCTGCACACCGGACCGGGTCGTGGTTATCCGGTCACACAGGTCATCGAGCGTGGCGAACAGGTCGAAATACTCCTGCGCAAGACCGACTGGTTCAAGGTGCGCACCAGCCAAGGCAGGGAAGGCTGGGTGTCGCGCAAGCAGATGGAGGCGACCGTCACCGAGGCCGGCGTGCCGATACGGCTGCGCGATGTGTTGATGGAAGACTATCGCAGCCGGCGCGTCGAAGTGAGCTTCTCTGGCGGACTGCTCGAGGGAGACGCCTTCATGATGGTGCGCGCCGGTTATCGCTTCCATGAGAACCTGACCGGCGAGTTCACGCTCGGGCAGGCGAGCGGAGACTTTTCCAGTTCGCTGCTGTATTACGCTTCCGTGCTCTCGGATCCGTTTCCGGAATGGCGGCTCTCGCCATTCTTTTCGCTCGGTCTGGGTCGCTTTCGCAACACACCCAAGGCGACGCTGGTGAGCGCCATCGAGACGGAATCGAACATGGCGAACGCGGCGCTCGGCGCGCGTTATTATCTCACCCGCCGCTTCGTGGTGCGTGGCGACTACCGGAGGCATGTGGTGTTTGTGGACCAGAGCCGCATTAACGAATACAACGAAGCCTCACTGGGAATTTCACTCTTCTTCTACTGATCGATGCCGATGCAACCACATAAGCCGACATATCGTCCTGTTACCTGCGCCGGCCTGCTGCTCGCCCTGCTGTTGCCCATGGCGGGTTTCGCACAAGGTCCGGAGCGTGCGGAAACGGAGCAGGTCATTCAGCCGGAGATCGATCGGCGCCAAGTGCGCATTCCACGCATTGACACCGAGGACTTCGAAATCGGCGTTTATACCGGCATCCTGAGTGTCCAGGACTTCGGTGCCAGGTCGGTGTACGGCGCCCGGCTCGTCTACCATGTGGCCGAGGATTTTTTCGTTGAGGGCATGTATGGCAAGTCCACCGTATCCGATCAGGCACTCTGCAACCTGGGACTCTGCCTGTTCCCGAGTCGCGAAGAGGATCTGACGTACTACGGCCTGTCTGTGGGGTACAATTTCCTGCCCGGCGAAATCTTTATCGGCCGGGGCAATGCCATGACCTCTGCGGTGTATCTGCTGGGCGGCGTGGGCAACACGAGCTTTCTCGACGAGGGCTATTTCACGATCAATGTCGGCATGGGCATCCGTGTCTTGCCGGTGGACTGGCTTGCGCTGCACCTCACCATGCGGAACCACATGTTCGAATCCGATATCCTCGGCAAGAATGATATCAAGCACAATTTCGAAATGACCCTTGGATTGTCGATGTACTTCTGATCGATGCACAGAAACCTGAAGGAGGGGAGTCTCATGTTTGTGCGTGCTGCATTCAAGACGGCTGCGATCACCTACGTGCTCACGGCGTTACTGGCCGCGCCGGCGAGTCAGGCGGCAATGCCAAAGATTGGCGCCGCCGCGCCCGACTTCGCACTCAAGAGCAGCAGCGGAAAGAACCTGAAGCTGAACGAGCACCGCGGCGAGGTGGTGATGATCAACTTCTGGGCGACCTGGTGCGCTCCCTGCCGGCAGGAGTTGCCCTTGTTGAACCGGCTGCATGAGCAATACCGCAAGGCCGGCTTCAGACTGCTCGGCGTGAACATTGACGAGCGCCCGGATGCGGCGCGGGCCATGGCCAAGAACCTGGGCATCAGCTTTCCGGTTCTGTTCGATAGCGAGAAACGGGTCAGCCGTCTCTATGATGTGAATGCCATGCCGAGCACGGTGCTGATCGATCGGGATGGCAAGGTGCGCTACATCCACCTCGGGTACCGCGCCGGTTATGAAACCCGATATGAGGCCCAGATCCGGGAGTTGCTCAAACAATGATCTGGACTCGCTTCGTTCCGATGCTGCTGTGCGCCGTGACGCTGCTTGCCGGGTGCGCCGGCGTGAAGTCATACGAACGTGAAATGCTGGCCGATCCGATCATGAGCTTCTCGCGCGATCCGCTCTCGGACCAGTATCTGGAGCATGTCTACGAGGTGCGCGAGGGTGCGCGCGGGGCCACCACGACCCAGGGCGGCGGATGTGGCTGTAACTGATTCTGGCAGCTTGAGCATATCCGAACCCGCCGTCGCAACGCGGTGGCCGGCGCTGCTGGCCGCATTGGGCATGCTCATCTCGTACACGGCCACGGCGGTGGTACTGCCGGACGATCGCACCGATCTTCTGTATCACTACTACGATGGCGGCGGCGTGACGGTGAGGGGCCCGGCCATGCTGGTGCGCAAAAGCGCGGGCGACAACGTTTCCGTGTCCGGACGTTACTATGTGGACACGGTCAGCAGCGCCTCGATCGACGTCGTGACGACGGCCAGCCCCTACAAGGACAAGCGCGAAGAGTTTGGCGTCGGTGTCGATTATCTGCATGGCAACAGCCTCATGCAGGCATCCGTGACCAGCAGTAAGGAAAATGATTATCTCGCCGACACGCTGAGCCTGAATGTTTCGCACGATCTGTTCGGCGGACTCACGAGCCTGAATCTGGGCTTCAGCCAGGGGCAGGACGTTGTGCAGCGCGTGGATACTTCGTTCGAATCGGACATCAATCGTTACAGCTTCAGTCTGGGTGTCTCGCAAGTGCTGAGCAAGAGTCTGTTGTTGGGGGTCGGTTATGAAGGCATCGCCGAAGAAGGCTACCTGAGCAACCCGTACCGTTCGGCGCGGATCCTGGGCGCCTCGCTTCCGGAGCAGTATCCCGGAACGCGCGACAGCCAGGCCGTTTCCGTGCGCGCGGTGAAGGGATTCTCCTCGGACCAGCGACCGATCCTTTCGTCCATGCGCGCCGAATACCGCTACTTCCGCGACAACTGGGGCATTCGGAGCAACACGCTGGGAGTGGCGCTGCAGCGCTATTTCGGCAATCGGGTACTGGGCGAAGCCCGGTGCCGCTACTTCCAGCAGTCGGCGGCGACGTTCTACAGCGACAACTTCACCAGCGAGATGACGTACATGGCGCGCGACAAGGAGCTCAGCACCTTTCACAGCCACTCGTTGGGCGCGAAGGTCACTTGGTACTTCCTGGACCGCAAGTATCTGTTCCTTGATCGCATGAGCCTGAATTTCTCGCACGATTATGTCAATTTCGACTACCAGGACTTCACCGATGTGCGCACTGGCGAGCCCTATTCGTTCGGTGCGAATGTCCTGCAACTGTATATCTCGGCATGGTATTGAACGTATGCGAATCCTCTGCATGAACAAGCTGTCTGCATCGAGCCCGCGCCGGGTTCTCCGTCAACTGTCGCTGGCAACGATGTTGCTGCTCGGCCTGCTGGCCGTCCCGGCCGCACCGACGGCAGCCGCGGAGCAGCAGGGCGGCGGCACGGCGGAGTTCCAGGGCCTGGACAGGCAGATTCAGGGCCTGAAGCAGGAGGTGCTGGAACTCAACCGCGATCTGTTCGTGCTCGAAGAGGAGCTGCTGTTTCCGGCCAGCACCCAGGTCGCGGTGTTCCTGTCCGTGGATGTCGGCGAGTTTTTCCAGCTCGACTCGGTGCAGCTCAAGCTGGATAACAAGGTCATCACGAATTATCTGTACACCGAGCGCGAGAACGCCGCGCTGCGGCGCGGCGGCGTGCACCGGCTGTATCTCGGCAACCTGCGCGCCGGCAAACATGAGCTGGTTGCCGTGTTCACTGGCCAGGGCACACACGAGCGCGACTACCGGCGCGGCGCGACGTTGGTGTTCGAGAAACTGACGGAACCGAAGTACATCGAACTCAAGGTCCGCGACCTCCAGCAGAAGTTGCAACCGGAGTTTGAGGTCAAGGAATCGAAGTAGCCGGTCATGTTCCGTTTCGTTACTTTTTTCACGCATCGCGCCCTGTGGGGCGCCGCTGGCGTTGCCGTGCTGCTGATGGGGAGCCATGCGGCCGGAGCACGTACGAGTGAATGGCGCGAGGTCAAGGAGCCGCATTACGGCGAGGTGCTGTTCTATTTCTATCAGCAGAAATATTTCTCGGCCCTGAGCCACCTCATGACGGCGCAGCACTTCGAGCGGCTTGGAACACATACCGGCGAGGGCGAGCTGCTGCGCGGCGGCATGCTGTTGTCCTACGGCCAGCATGTCGAGGCCGGGCGCGTCTTCGAGCAGTTGCTCGAGGGCGGCGCGCCACCGGCAGTGCGCGACCGGGTCTGGTTCTACCTGGCCAAGATTCGTTACCAGCGCGGCTACCTGGCCGAGGCCGAGCAGGCGCTGGCGCGCATCGAAGGCAAGCTCCCTGGCGAATTCGAGGACGAGCGCCTGGTCCTGCACGCCTTGTTGCTGATGGGCCGCCAGGAGTATCGGCAGGCCGCCGACCTGCTGGCCGGGATGCGCAGCAAGTCCGACTGGGTGCACTACGGCCGCTACAACCTGGGCGTCGCCCTGATCAAGGCCGGCGAAACGGACAAGGGCGTTGTGCTGCTCGAGCAGGTCGGGAACACACCGGTCAAGGGCGAGGAGTTGGATGCGCTGCGCGACAAGGCGAACCTGGCGCTCGGTTTCACCCATCTGCAAGGCGGCTGGTCGGATCTGGCGCGCACTTACCTGGAACGCGTGCGCCTCAACGGGCTCCTGTCCAACAAGGCGCTGCTCGGCATGGGCTGGGCATATTCCGCCCGCGACCAGCAGGAGAGTGCGCTGGTGCACTGGACGGAGCTGCAGGATCGCAACCGGCTGGACGCGGCGGTGCAGGAGTCGCTGCTGGCCGTGCCGTACGCCTTGGGCAAGCTCGGTGCCTACCAGCGCTCGCTGGAAAAGTACGAAGAAGCCATCGGCGTTTACCTGGGCGAGATGAACCGTCTGGATGCCTCGATTGCCGCGATCCGCGCCGGCAAGCTGACGGCGTTGTTTCTGCAGGACGATCCGATCGAGGAGATGGGCTGGTTCTGGAAGCTCGACCGGTTGCCGGATGCACCGGAAAGCCATTATCTGGAGCATCTGCTGTCCGGGCACGATTTTCAGGAGGCGCTGAAAAATTACCGCGATCTGCGCTTCCTGCAGGCGCGCCTCGATCAGTGGTCGTCGGATGTCGGCATCTATGACGACATGCTGGCCACGCGCCGTGCGGCATTCGCCACCCGCCTGCCGGCCGTGTTGCAATCGCGACGCGCGCAAGACCTCGAAAAGATGACGGCGGCGCGCGCGCGTTTTGTCGATGAACTGGCGCGCATCGAGAGCGAATCCAATACCGAGGCCCTGGCCACGGAGAAGGAGCAGGAGCTGCTCGCGCGCCTGGAACGCATCCGCCAGCAGTTGGCGCGCCAGGTGGACGCGACCGGCGAGGCGCAGGAACGCTATCGCCTGTTGCGCGGGCTGCTGACCTGGGACATCGCCGCGGACTTCACGTCACGCCTGTGGCAGGCGCGCAAGTCGCTCAACGAGCTGGACCGGCTGCTGCAGGAGGCCGGGACACGGCGCAGCGCGCTGGAACGCGCGCAACAGGAAACGCCGCGCACCTTCGACGCCTTCGATGCGCGCATTCGCGCGCTCACGCCGCGCATCGCCCAACTCCGCGGCCGCGCCCAGGAGTTGACGCGTGCGCAGGAAGCGCATCTGGGCGAACTGGCGATCGCCGAACTGCGCCTGCAACAGGAACGGCTGGCCGCCTATCTCACGCAGGCGCGTTTTGCCGTGGCCCAGATCTATGACCAGTCTTCCAGCCAGGGGCGGGACGCGCCGTGAAGCGCTGGGCGCATCCCGTTGTGCTGATGCTGCTGCTGGCGGCCTGTGCGACCGCGAAAGAAGAGCGCACTACCCTGAAGAGCCTGGAAGGACGGCGCGCCGCCGTCGAACGCGAACAACCGATTGCGGGCAACCGGCCCAAGGCCATCGCGGCATATCGCCAGTATCTGGACATTGCGCCGCGCCATGCGCAGCGCCCGGAGGCCATGCGCCGGCTCGGCGACATGGAGATCGAGAGCGCCGGTAGCAGCGAGAAACTGAGTCAGAATGATTACAAACGGGCGATCGGCGTTTATCAGAACCTGTTGCGTGCCTACCCGAACTACGCCGGCAATGATCGGGTGATGTATCAGCTGGCACGCGCCTATGACGAGGTCGGCGATCCGAAGCAGGCGCTGGCGACGCTCGACCGGCTGGTGGTGAACTATCCGCACAGCGCCTACCGCGATGAGGCGCAGTTCCGGCGTGGCGAACTGCTGTTCGGCCTGCGCTCCTACGCCGACGCCGAGCGGGCCTACGCGCAGGTCGTCGCCAAGGGCGAGGCATCGCCGTTCCATGAGCGCGCGCTCTACATGCACGGCTGGTCGCTGTTCAAGCAGGGCAATTTCGAGACGGCGCTGAATTCGTTCCTGGCCGTGCTGGATCGAAAACTGATCGGCCGCGATACCGGCGAGCCGCTGGAAACGATCGCGTCGCTCACGCGCGCCGACCGCGAACTGGTGGAGGACAGCTTCCGCGTGGTCAGCATCAGCCTGTCCGGTCTGCAGGGCGCGGAATCCATTCCGGCTTATTTTCGCGACACCGGACGCCGCGATTACGAGTTTCGGGCCTACCAGCAGCTCGGCGATCTGTACTTCAAGCAGGAGCGCATCAAGGATGCGGCCGACACCTACAATGCCTTCGCGCGCCGCTACCCGACCCATCCGCAGGCGCCGTTGCTGCAGGTGAATGTCATCGAGGCCTATCAGAAAGCCGGCTTTGTGGCGCTCGCTCTCGAAACCAAGCAGGAATTCGTGCTGCGCTACGGCGTGAAGAGCGATTACCGCAAAGCCAACAGCGAAAGCGCCTACGAACGCGTCCTGCCGCATGTTCGCAAACACATGGAAGAACTGGCGCGCCATTACCACGCGGTTGCGCAGAAATCCAAATCCTCGCCGGACTACCAACAGGCGGCGCGCTGGTATCGATTGTTTCTGAGCTCGTTCCCGGCCGATCCACAGGCGCCGTTGATGAACTTCCTGCTGGCTGAAATGCTGTTCGAGGACAAGCGCTACGGCGCGGCCGCGGATGAGTACGAGCGCACCGCCTACGGGTATCCACGCCACGCGAAAAGCGCCGAGGCCGGGTATGCGGCGTTGCTCGCCTACACGCAGCAGGAGAAAGGCCTGCAAGGCACGGCACTGAGTAACGTGCAACAACGGGCGATCGACAGCGCGCTGCGTTTTGCCGATGGCCATTCGGCCGATGCGCGCGTGCCCGGGGTGCTGACGAACACGGCGGAGAAGCTCTATGCCTTGCAGGTGCCGACGCGCGCCGCCACGGTGGCGCAGCGCGTCCTGGACCTCAAACCGGCGGCACCGGTGGAGATGCGCCGCACCGCCTGGACGGTGCTCGCGCACACCGAGTTCGATCGCGGCGCCTACGATCGCGCCGAGCCCGCGTACCAACAGGCGCTGGCCCTGTCGGATGCCAAGGCGCCGGCGCGCGCGGCACTCACTGAACGCCTGGCGGCATCGGTGTACAAGCAGGGCGAGCAGGCACGTGCGGACGGCCGGCAGCGCGAGGCGGTCGGCCACTTCCTGCGCGTCGCCCAGGTGGCGCCGGCGGCGGCGATCCGTGCCACCGCCGAGTTCGACGTGGCCGCTGCGCTGATCGCGCTCAAGGACTGGGGCAGCGCGGCCGGCGTGCTGGAGGCATTCCGGCGGAATTATCCGAAGCATGCCTTGCAGGCCGAGGTTCCCGGCAAGCTGGCGGTGTGCTATCTCGAGGGCGGTCAGCCGTTGAAGGCAGCCACCGAGTTTGAAGCCATGGCGTCGGGCGGGAAGGATGTCAAATTCAGCCGCGAAGCGCTCTGGCAGGCGGCCGAGCTGTACGAGAAGGCCGGGCACGAGAAGAACGCCATGGCGGCCTACGAGCGCTACGTGAAACAGCACCCGAGTCCGCTCGAGCCGGCCATCGAGGCGCGCTACCGCCTGGCCACGATCAACAAAAAGCATGGCCAGGCCGCCCAACAGCTGGCCTGGACGCGCGCGATCGTCGAGGCGGATCGCAACGGCGGGCGCGAGCGCACCGACCGTACTCGTTACCTGGGCGCGACCGGCGCGCTGCTGTTGGTTGAGCCGCTGGAGGCATCCTACCGGCAGGCGCGTTTGGTAGAACCGCTCAAGAAGAACCTCAAGGTGAAGAAGGAGCGGATGCAGCAGCTGCTGGATGCCTACGGCCGGGTGGCGGATTACGGTGTGGCCGAGGTGGCAACCGCGGCCGCCTATCGCACCGCCGAGCTGTATAACGACTTCGGCCGCGCCCTGATCGGCTCGCAGCGACCCAAGGGGCTGTCGGCCGATGAGCTGGAGCAATACACCGTGTTGCTGGAAGAACAGGCCTATCCGTTCGAGGAAAAGGCCATCGAGACGCACGAGATCAACGCGCGCCGGGCGGGCAAGGGCATATACGACCAGTGGGTCAAGAACAGCTTTGCCGCGTTGTCGAAACTGCGCCCGGTGCGTTACGCGAAAAGCGAAAAAGGCGAGGGTGTGATCCGTGCGCTGCGCTGACCGGTTCGCCATCGGCGTGGTACTGTTCGCCAGCCTCGCGACCGGGTGCGCGACGCCGTTTGGCGATCGCCGGGTCAGCGCGTCGCCGGCGACGAAGACCGCCGCGAAACCCGCGGCGCCGGTGGAGGCGCCGGTCAGTCCGGTATTGCAACAGGCGTACGATCAGGCACTCGCCCATCTCAAGGCCGGGCGCAACAAGGAGGCGGAGCAGGGGCTGCTCGCCCTGGCGCAGCGCGCGCCGGAGCTGTCCGGCCCGCACGCCAATCTCGGCATTGTTTATCACCGCACCGGCCGGACGAAAGAAGCAATCGAGGCGCTGAACCGCGCCATTCGGCTGAATCCGCGCCGTGCCGTGTATTACAATGAACTCGGTATTGTTTATCGGCAAGAGGGCAAGTTCGACGATGCGCGCCGCGCCTACCGCAAGGCGCTGGACGCCGATCCGGACTATGCCCTGGCGCATCTCAACATCGCCATCCTGTACGATCTTTACCTGCAGGACCCGAAGGAAGCGCTGCCGCACTACCAGCGTTACCAGCAGCTGCTTCCGGCAGAGGATGGCGTGGTGGCGAAGTGGATCATCGAACTGGAACGTCGCCTCCGTCCGACTGCGAGCAAACCGCCCAAGGAGAACGGATAATGCGTTTGCACAGGTTTTTTCCGACCCTGCTGGTTCTGGCGGGAGCGGTCGCACAGGCTGAAGATCGTGCCGACCTCGATCCCACGCAGGTGATCGGCAGCCGCGAGTTGCCCAAGGTTCTGTATATCGTCCCGTGGAAGCCGCCGCTGGCCGGGGACCTCGTTGGGCGTCCGGTCACGAGCCTGCTGGATGAGGCGCTCGCGCCGGTCGACCGCGACGTGTTTCGTCGCCAGGTGCAGTATCACGCGACGACCGAGGGTCTGAGTTCGGCCAAAACCGCCGCGGCCAAAGCGGGAAAGAAATAACGGTTCAATCATTTTATTTATATTTTTAGACAGGAGATGCCGATGGAGACGTACACGACGATCGTGAAATTCTTTCAGGAAGGCGGGTTCTTCATGTATCCGATCGCGCTGGTCATGGCGGTCGGCGTGGCGGTGGCCATTGAGCGCTACGTTTATCTGAGCCGTGCGACCAGCACCAACCGCAAGATGTGGGACCAGCTCATGCCGGCGCTACAGAGCGGCAAGTATCCGCAGGCGATGTCGATCACTGCCAAGTCGGATGTGGCGATCTGCAAAATCCTCAACTACGGACTGATGCGGGTCAAGTCCGCGCGCCGGCGCGAAGACATCGAGATGGCGATGGAGGAGGGCCTGATGGAGGTCGTCCCGCGCCTGGAGCGCCGTACCCATTATCTGTCCTCGTTTGCCAACGTCGCCACGCTGCTC
>Ga0105095_10001907_pt1 | contig 11126 bp, 7 predicted proteins | sample PPLLak2March2015_2_FD_79180 | JGI IMG/M metagenome (GOLD analysis project Ga0105095, IMG submission 79180) | Freshwater sediment microbial communities from Prairie Pothole Lake near Jamestown, North Dakota, USA - PPLs Lake P8 Core (3) Depth... | ecosystem: Environmental > Aquatic > Freshwater >... | reverse complement strand
TGGAGTCGAGGGGCTCTTTCTCGGGCTCCTGGATTCGGTGCGCCTCCTGAGGAGGCTCGACCCGCAGGTCGTCATGGGGGCCGGCGCCTATGTGTCCGGGACCCTTCTCCTCGCGGCGGCGCTCAAGGGCATCCCGACTCTCATTCTCGAGCCCAATGCCGAGCCCGGGCTTGCCAACCGCTGGCTCGCGCCCTTCGTCGACGAAGCCGCCTGCGCCTGGGAAGAGACGACGCGCTACTTCGGGAAGAAGGGCTTCGTCACCGGAAACCCGGTGCGGCGCGAGATCGTCGGGGTCGCGCCCCTCGGTCCCCAGACGCCGCAAAAGATGCGGGTGCTGATCTTCGGGGGAAGCCAGGGATCCACGGCGCTGAACCGCGCGGTGGCGGAAAGCCTCGCGCTCCTCGCCCCCGAGCTCCATCGTCTCGAATGGGTCCACCAGACCGGTCCCCGGGACCTTCCGGCGGTGAGCGAGGCTTACGCCCGCCAATCGGTCCGGGCCCTCGTGGTGCCCTACATCGACGCGATGCACGAGGCGTACGAAAAGGCGGACCTGGTCATCGCCCGCGCCGGCGCGACCACCTGCGCCGAGCTCGCCTGCGCCGGGCGGGGAGCGCTCCTTCTGCCTCTGCCGATCGCGGGAGGCCATCAGGAGAGAAACGCGGAGATGATGGCGGGAGCCGGCGCGGCGCGCTGGCTCCGCGAGGGCGATCTCACTCCCGAGCGGTTCGCGCGCGAGATTCTGGCGCTTCTGGATTCTCCGGGAGATCGGGCGCGCATGGCCGCTTCCGCGCGAGCCCTCGCGCGGCCCGACGCGGCGGAGAACGTCGCCCGGCGCCTCCTTCGTCTCTCGGGGCTCGCGAACCAGGGGGCGGCGACGTGAGAGCTGCCCTTTTCTCCAAGAAGACCCAGGTGCATTTCGTCGGGATCGGCGGCATCGGGATGAGCGGCATCGCCGAAGTGCTCAAGAACCTCGGCTACTCCGTGAGCGGCTCGGACCTGAAGAGCTCGGCCTCGACGGACCGCCTGCGCTCCCTGGGAGTCCGGGTGCAGGAGGGGCACAGAGCGGAGCACGTCGAGGGGGCCGACGTCGTGGTGGTCTCGTCCGCGGTCAAGGCCTCGAACCCCGAGGTCGTCGAGGCGCGGCGACTCCAGATCCCCATCATCCCCAGGGCGGAGATGCTCGCCGAGCTGATGCGCCTGAAATACGGGATCGCGGTCGCCGGCTCCCACGGGAAGACCACGACCACCTCGATGGTCGCGGTGGTCCTCGATCGCGCGGGGCTCGATCCCACCATGGTCATCGGCGGACGCATCACCGCCTTCGGCACCAACGCCCGGCTCGGCGATTCCGACCTCATGGTGGTGGAGGCGGACGAGTCCGATCGGAGCTTTCTCCATCTCTCGCCGGTGGTGGCGGTGGTTACGGGGATCGATCGCGAGCACATGGAAGCCTACCGGGACATGTCGGACCTGGAGCAGGCGTTCGTCGACTTCGTCAACAAGGTTCCGTTCTACGGCGCTTCCGTCGTCTGCCTGGACGAAGAGCGCATTCAAGACATGCTCCCGCGGATTCGAAGACGGCACGTGACCTACGGGTTCTCGGCACAGGCCGACGTCTCCGCGGAAGAGATCAAGCTCGAAGGCGCGGGCTCGTGCTATCGCCTGAAGCTCTCGGGAGAGGCCGTCGCGGAGATTCGCCTGCGCGTTCCCGGCCGCGTCGCGGTCCTGAACTCGCTCGCGGCTGCAGCCGTCGCCCGCGAGCTCGGTCTGGGCCTTCCGGAAATCGCGAGCGGCCTCGAGAGTTTCTCGGGCGTGGAGCGGAGGTTCCAGGTCAAGGCCGACGCGGGCGGGATTCTCGTCATCGACGACTACGGGCATCACCCGACGGAGATCCGGGCTACTCTCCAGACGGCGAAGGAAGCCTTCGGGCGCCGTACGGTGGTGGTGTTCCAGCCCCACCGTTACTCCCGGGTCCACGACTTGTTCGAGGAGTTCTGCCGCGCGTTTCACCAGGCGGACCTTCTCCTGGTGACCGAGGTCTACGCCGCGGGCGAGGACTCGATGCCCGGGGTCTCGGGAAAGCTCCTGGCGGAGGGGATCGAGCGCCACGGTCATCGCCACGCGCGCTTCGTGGAGGACCTGGACGAGGCGTTCTCGGTGGTGAAGGCGGAGCTCCAGGACGGGGATCTGGTGATGACCCTCGGGGCGGGAAGCGTGACGGGACTATCCGATCGACTGGCGGAGGTGGTGCGTGAGCGGGCTCGCTAACGGCACCTCCTCCCTCGCGCGGGAGCTCCGCGAGGCGGGGATCGATTTCCTCGTCGACGAACCGCTCTCCCGGCACACCACGATGGGCCTCGGGGGACCGGTGGACATCCTGGCGCGCCCCACTTCGGTCGCGGAGATGGTCAAGCTCCTGGCGCTCGCGCGATCGGCGGACCTTCCGGTGAGAGTCCTGGGGGCGGGAAGCAATCTCCTCATCGACGACGCCGGCATCCGGGGTGTGGTGATCGCGACCGCCGCCCTGAGCCAGGTGCATTTCCCCGCGGAAGGGATCGTGGAAGCGGGCTCCGGCGTCCACTTCCCCGCACTGGTCCGGCAGGCGGCGGCGAGGGGTCTTCGAGGTCTCGAGGCCGGGGTCGGGATTCCCGGCTCCCTCGGCGGCATCCTCACCATGAACGCCGGCGCTTACCAGTTCTCGATCGGAACTCTGGTGCGCGAGGTCGAAGCCGTCGCTCCGGTGAAAGGACGGGTGGTCCTCCACGAGAACGAGATCGACTTCCGGTATCGAGCCTCGTCCTTCGGTGCGAATCTCATCGTCGCGCGGGCGAGCCTCTCTCTCACGCCCGACGACCCCCTGGCGATCAAGAGGGACATGAACGAGCACATGCGGTTCCGGAAGGAGACCCAGCCGGTAGGGGTAAAGAGCGCCGGCTGCATCTTCAAGAATCCCGCGGGAGACTCGGCGGGAAGGCTCATCGACCGCGCGGGCCTCAAGGGTTTTTCCGTGGGCGGCGCCCGGGTATCCGAGGTCCACGCGAACTTCATCGTCCACGAGGGAAGAGCGAAGACCAGGGACGTGCTGGCGCTCATCGAAGCGGTGCGGGAGAGGGTGCTCGAGAAGACGTCGATTCTCCTGGAGACGGAGGTGATGACGTGGAGCCCCTGAAAGGCAAGGCGGGGATGACGGGACCGCCGGGGCCCGAGCGCGAAGAGCACTTCCTCCGGGGACAGCTCCGCGTCCGAAAGGCATCGGGAAGGCTCTCTCGCGCCCGCCTCGCGAGGCTCGTCCTGTTCTTCGTCCTGCTCGCCGCGTGTTTCGCGGGAGCCTGGACTGCGGTCCTGCGCCGCGGCGCCCCCGATCTCGAGATCGACCGGATTCTCGTCGAGGGGAACGATCGACTCTCGGAGGGCGAGATCCTGGAGCTCATCGAGGTCGACGCGAAGACGAACATACTCACCCTCGATCTCGACGAAACGAAACGGAAGCTGCTGCGCTCCGCCTGGGTGCGGGACGTGGAGCTGAAGCGCATTCTGCCGGCGACGCTGACCCTTCAGATCGTCGAGCGGACTCCGGTCGCCGTCGCGGTTCTCTCAGAGCTCTACCTTCTCGCCGAGGACGGGACGATTCTCGACCAGCTCCCGCCGTTCTACGACATGGGAAAGCTGGTCCTCGTCCGCGGCCTGCGGGACGAGGACGGCGCAATCTCCGCGGATCGGGCCGCGCTCGCCGGCCGCATGGCGGAAGCGCTCCTCGCCGACGAGCGGTTGATGCTCCTGGTCTCGGAGCTCGATCTCGCCGGAGGGCGGGATTCCATTTCGCTCCGGCTTCGCCAGTCGCCGCTCGTTCTCCTAGCCTCGGCGCCGACCATGGTTTCGCGGCTCTTGGAAGTGGTACCGCTCCTCGCGGGAATCGCCGAGCGCCTGCCGGGGCTGGAAGTCCTGGATCTCCGTTTCCAGAACCGGGTGTACGCGAGGTTGAACCAGCCGGTACCCGGCGGGACCCAGGGCTCGACCATTACCGGCCTCATCGTTCCCGGAGGTGCCCCATTTTGAGCAAGAAAGAGAAATACATCGTCGGACTCGACATCGGGACCACCAAGGTCACGGCCATCGTGGCCGAGGTGACCGAGGAGGGGCGAGTCGACATCATCGGCATCGGTTCGGCGGAGTCCAAAGGGATTCGCAAAGGGGTCGTGATCAACCTGGATCAGACCGTCGACTGCATCAAGCGAGTGGTGGAGGAAGCGGAGCTCATGGCCGGAGTCGAGATCGACTCCGCCCATGTGGGGCTCGCGGGAAGCCACATCAAGGGATTCAACAGCCGCGCCGTCGTCGCCATCACCGGCAAGACCCGCGAGATCTCCCGGGAGGACGTGTTCCGCGCTATCGACGCCGCGAAGGCGATAGCGCTTCCCAACGACCGGGAGATCATCCACGTGGTCCCGCAGGAGTTCGTCGTGGACGGCCACGACGGAATCGACGATCCCACGGGCATGACCGGCTCCCGCCTCGAGGCGAACGTCCACATCATCACCGCGAGCGCCACCGCCACCTCCAACATCGTCACCTGCGTGAACCGCGCGGGCATGGAGGTGACCGAGTCCGTCCTCGAGCAGCTCGCCGCGGCGGAGGCGGTGCTCACCCCGGACGAGAAGGAGCTCGGAGTCGCCCTGGTCGACATCGGGGGCGGCACCACCGATCTCGCGATCTTCGACAAGGGGAGCATCTGGCACACCTCGGTCCTCCCGACGGGCGGCGATCATTTCACCAGCGACGTCGCCGTGGGACTGCGAACCCCGATCGCCGAGGCGGAGAAGATCAAGAAGAAGTACGGCTGCGCTCTCGCGACCATGATCTCGGAGGAGGACACCATCGAGGTCCCGAGCGTCGGCGGAAGAAAGTCGCGGATCCTGCCGCGGCAGCTCCTTTCGGACATCATCCAGCCGCGGGCGGAAGAGATCTGCCACCTGATTTACGACGAGATCTCGCGCGCCGGGTACGAGCGCGTGCTGAACTCGGGAGTGGTCTTCACCGGTGGGTCGGCCTCGCTCGAGGGCCTGGCGGAAGTCGCGGATCGGATCTTCGACATGCCGATCCGCTGCGGCACTCCGACGGGAGTCGGCGGACTGGTGGACGTGGTCGCGAACCCTTCGTACGCCACTTCCGTCGGGCTCGTCCTCTACGCCCATCGAGTTCGCGCGAACAAGCTTCTTTCCACGGGCGCATCGGCTCCTTGGTGGAACATCTGGGACCGTTTTCGAAAGATGGTACACGTTTCCCTTTGCCTGGGAATCTAACGCCTCGAAGGAGGGTCTAAGCAATGATTCGTTTCGACGACGAAAAGCCGGGAAGCGACGCCGGACGGCTCACTTTCGGTGAAGGCATCGAGCCCACCGCCCGAATCAAGGTCATCGGGGTCGGGGGTGGAGGAGGCAACGCCGTGAACCGCATGATCGCCTCCCGGATCGCCGGGGTGGAGTTCCTCGCGGCTAACACCGACCTGCAGGCGCTGAAAGCGTCTCATGCGCCCGCGCGGGTTCAGCTCGGCGCCAAGCTCACCAAGGGGCTCGGCTGCGGGGCCGATCCCGATATCGGCCGCCAGGCGGCGCTCGAGGATACCGATCACATCCTCGAGGCCATCGAGGGCGCCGACATGGTGTTCATCACCGCGGGACTCGGAGGCGGAACCGGAACCGGCGCTGCTCCCATCGTGGCCTCCCTCGCGTCGGAGCTCGGAGCCCTGACCGTGGCGGTGGTGACCAAGCCCTTCACCTTCGAGGGCCGCCGCCGGCAGATGCAGGCGGAAGAAGGGATGCGCGAGCTCCGGGAGCAGGTGGACACCCTGATCTCTATTCCCAACGACCGCCTCCTCCAGACGGTCGAGCGATCGACGCCGCTCGCCGATGCCTTCAGCGTCGCCGACGACGTCCTGCGCCAGGCGGTCCAGGGCATCTCCGATCTCATCACCGTGCCCGGGCTCATCAACCTCGACTTCGCCGACGTCCGGACGATCATGCGCGGCATGGGCGACGCGGTGATGGGAACCGGCATCGCCGAAGGAGAGAAGCGCGCCGAGGAAGCCGCTCACAAGGCCATCAGCAGCCCGCTGCTGGAGGAAGCCTCGGTCAAGGGAGCGAAAGGCGTCATCATCAACATCACCGGGGGCGAGGACATGAGCCTCGTCGAGGTGAACGAAGCCTCGTCCATCATCCACGACGAAGCGGATACCGAGGCCAACATCATCTTCGGGGCCGTGGTCGATCCGAGGATGCAGGGCAGGATGAAGATCACCGTGATCGCCACCGGGTTTCAGCGCGCCTCGAGCGGGATCAAGCGGACGACGGTGACTCCGGTGGACATCGCGAACTACAAGCGGCCGACCGAGATGGCGGTCGGCTCCGAGGGGTTCTATCGAAAGGGATCGGACAGCCTGTCGATGGATCTCGATTTCGGCGCCATCGAGAACGAGGGCGGGGAAGACCTGGACGTGCCGACGTTCCTCAGAAAAGGCAAGGGTTAGTACCGAAGGCGGGCTCTACCGCGCGGCGTCCGCGGCTGGATCCTCGGGCACGCCGAGCGTCGCATAGTCGATGAGGAGCCCGTTGCGCTTCGTGCCGGCTCCGCGATACATCCCGACCCCCACTCTGCCCGAGGCGAGGCTCGCGTCCGAGCCGGTCCACACCAGGATATCGTTGATATAGAACTGCAGGCCCGAGCCGACGGCGAGCACCCGGAGCTCGTTCCAGGCGCTTCCCCGATTTATCGCGGACGTCGCCGTCCAGACCTGAAGCGCCGTGACCTGGTCCCGGTAGACGGAGTAGAAGCCGTCGCGGGTGATCCGGAACCTGTAGCCCTGCGTCCACTCGTTGCCCGCGACCAGCGCCGGGTTCCCGCGGATGAGAATCTCGGTCGCGTTCGACGGATCGCTGCCGCTCCTCCGGAGCCGCACGCGGTAGTCGAGATCGCCGAAGCTCTCCGGGTAGCTCGCCGATGAGAACGCTCCGTCGACGCCCGCGGTATGGAAATACCGGCGCCATCGATTCGACCAGGCCCCGGAGTGCGCCTGCCACGGCTCGGTCGCGCCATTGAACTGAGAATCGAAGCCGTTCGGGATGAGGCGGAAGTCGCTGCCGCCGCTCCAGGGACCCGCTCCGAAAGCGTTGAATGCCTGGATCCAGAACGTGTGGGCTCCGAGGGTCAGCGCCGCGTCGGGCGTCGCCGAGCAGATTCCGATGCCGTTGGAACAGCCGGCGGCCGTGGAGGTGTATTCCAGGTCGTGCGTGGGCAGGTCGACCCCGCCTTTCCGCGCTCTGAGGCGATATCCGGCGGCGTCGGGAACGGGAAGCCAGCGGAACTCGGGCGTCTCGTCGACGATGTTTCCCGAAGGCGAGACCAGGCTCGGCGCTCCGGGAGCACCCGCGGCCGTGCGGAAGTTGGCGACCGTCACTCGGGTGTTGTCGAGCGACAGTCGCGCGTTCGCCGGTCCTTCGACGCTCGTGCTCGGCGCGGCGCCAGGGACGCCCATGGGATCGCTGTTGTAGGAATTCGCGGGGTCGGAGAAGTACATCAACCGCGGGCAGCCGAAGCCGGCGGCGGCGCATTCGTCCTTGTACGCCATGATGGTCCGCCAGCGCTTGTCGGCGGGGGCGCCGGGAGCGAAGGCCGCCTGGTTCACGTACCCGTGGCTGTAAGCGTATGGAGAATTCGACAGGTCGACGAAGCGGTCGTGCTGCAGCCCCATGTTGTGGCCCATCTCGTGCGCGAAGGTGAGATTGGACGAAAGGCAGCTTCGCCGGCTTACCCCGAACGCGAAGCTCGCGAAGGAGCTCGATACCTCGTCCATGGCGTAGGCGATTCCGCATCCGCCGTTGTTCACGACGAGGTGCACGAGATCGGCGCCGTAGGTGTCCCTCAGAGCGTGGACCTCGTCCATGTTCCCGTCCGCGGTGACGCGGAGCCGGTTGAGGTCGTCGCCGATGTCTCCAGACTCGGAATAGGCGACCTCCACGGTTCCGACCAACCGCACCCTCTGGACGGCGCCTGAGTTGAGGTAGGCCTGGTTGGTCTCGGCGATGCCCAGGTCGATGAGCGCGAGAATCGCGTCCGTGCCTCCCGCCGCCGCGCGCGCGTTGGCGGTGTAGGCGACCAGGACGTCGATCTGCGTCCCGTCGTCGGCTGCGGTCGCGCCGCTTTCCCATACGGCCCACACGGCCCCTCCCGCCCCGGGCCCCTCCTCGATCGCGGGCAGGGGATCGCTCTCGGGCGGGAGCAGATCGGGATCGATCTCCTGCACCTCGTGAACGTTCCCTCCGGCGAACCGGATCTGGAACAGCTTCCCGCCGCCGCGAAGGCTTCCGGCGACGACTCCGTTGCGAACCACGAGAACCATCTCCGCCGCGTCCGCGCCTTCGAGGCGGCCGAAGTAGGCGGTGCGATCCGCGGAAGAGTCGGTGCGCTCGAGCCGGGCCCGGAACGACCGATCGGGGAAGAGATTCAAATCGAGCAACGCGGGGGCCGCGGCGCCCGGCCTCCCGGTCTGAGCCCACTCGAGAAGGTTGCGGAAGCTCACCCGGACGAAGCGGCTGCGCACGACCGCCTGGTCGGAGCCGTCGGGCTCGCCGGGGACCGCGGAGTCGAGGAAGATGGGGCGCCGCTGCGCGTGAACGGCCGACGGTCCCCAGGCCAGAACCACGGCCGCGCTCGCGTACCGCAGGTATTTCAGGAGATGCACTTTCTTCATCGCCCCCCAGCCGGCCATTCGGACAGCCCCGGCGCCGGCCCCCATGAAAGCCTATAATAATGAGGTCATGAGCCGGGCTCTGGAAACCCGAGCCCGACAGCGCCTCGCGGCGGAGATCGGGACCATTCGCAAACCTCACGGGACTCGTCTGCGCATAGCGCTCGCGTATCCCAACCGATATTACATCGGGATGTCCAACGTGGGCTTCCAGGCCGTCTACAAGTTCTGGAACGAGCTTCCGGACGTCGTCTGCGAGAGGGTATTCCTCCCCGATGCCGAGGAGCTCCGGGAGCACCGCCGGACGAATCTCCCCCTCGTGACCCTGGAATCGCAGACTCCGGTCGCGGAGTTCGACGTTCTCGCGTTCTCCGTCACTTTCGAGCCCGACGAGCTGAACCTGGTCCGGATGCTCGACCTCGCGCGGATTCCTCCCCTCGCCCGGGACCGCAGAGAAGGCCGCTACCCCCTGGTCGTGGCCGGGGGCCCGATTACGTTTCTCAATCCCGAGCCCATGGCGCCGTTTCTGGATGTCGTCGCCATCGGGGAGGCCGAGGCCCTCCTTCCCCTTTTAACGGATGCCCTGCGCCGGCGCCTTTCCCGCGCGGAGCTTCTCGAAGCCCTCGACGCCGGTGAAGGCTTTTACGTCCCTTCGCTCGCAGACGGCGAGCCGGGGCAGCGCCGGACCGTGCGCGCCAAGATGGGCAAGCGCGCCGACCTTCCGCCTCCCGCGACCTACGTTCTCACCTCCGACACCGAGATGTCCGGGAAGTTCCTGGTCGAGGTGTCGCGAGGCTGCCCGTCCCTGTGCAGTTTCTGCTGGGCGGGCTACAACTACCTCCCGAAACGGTCCTTCGAGGTCGAGCGGATTCTCGAGGTGGCGCGAGCGGCGCGCGAGCACACTTCGGACATCGGCCTGGTCTCGACCGCCGTCGGCGCGCACCGGGAGATCGTGCCCCTTCTCGAAGCGCTGAAAGAGTTGCGGTTCCGCATCAGCGTGTCTTCGCTGCGATTCGAGGATCTGAGGGCCGAGCTCCTCGAGCCCCTCTCCGCGAGCGGCGAGAGGACGCTCGCGGTCGCGCCCGAGGTCGGAACCGACCGCCTGCGCTTCGCGATCCACAAGCGCGTCTCGAACGAAGAGATCCTCGAGAAGACCGACCTCATCCTTTCGCGCGGCATCGAGAACCTGAAGCTCTACCTCATGGTCGGCCTGCCCACGGAAGGCGAGGAGGATCTCGACGGCATGGTCGATCTCGTCGAGCGGATCCGCGCCCTCCTCCTGGAGCACGGGCGCGCGCGGGGGCGGCTCGGGCGCATCATTCCCAGCGTCAATCCCTTCATTCCCAAACCGGGGACGCCGTTCCAGTGGCATCCGATGGAGTCCACCTCCGAGCTGTCGCGGAAGATGAAGCGGCTCGAGCGGGCCTTCGCCCGGATTCCCAACGTCGAAGCGCACTTCAAGTCCCCGCGCCAGGAAAAGCTCCAGGCGCTCCTCTCGGTCGGCGACCGCCGTCTGGCTCCGGCCATGATCCGCATGGCGCGGGGCGAGGCGGACCTCCGGCGGGCGATGAAAGAGGAAGGCCTCGACCTCGACTTCTACGTTCATCGCGAGCGTCCCCGGGACGAGGTCCTCCCCTGGGCGCATATCGACAACGGCATGAAGCCGGCGCTTCTCGAGAGCCAGTACGAGAAAACGCTCGGCTCGACCGCCGAGGCTCTCACCATCGCTTGAGCCTTCCTCAGTTTCGCGTCACCGAGCTCGTGGGTATCGAGCTCCTCCAATGCTCGCCGCTTCTCGATGAGGGCGTGGCTCACGGGTTCACCCTTCGGACCGGTGGTTTCGGAGCGCGCGGCAACGGCGAGGCGGACCGCGAGAGGCTCGCGCGGGCGATGGCGTTCTCCCGGCTCGGAGGGATGCACCAGGTGCACGGAAACGAGTTGCGGGTCCTCGAAGGCGGCGCTTCCCGGTGCGATGGTCTTCTGACGAACGAGGCTCGGTCCGGCGTTCTCGTCCAGAGCGCGGACTGCGTTCCCCTGCTCCTCTGGGGGTCGAAGGTGAAGGGCGTCGCCGCGGTTCATGCGGGATGGCGCGGGACTCTCGCTGGAATCACGGCGCGCGCGGTGGCGAAGCTCGAGGAGGTCTACGGTGCGACCAGCGGAGAAATCCACGCGGCGATCGGGCCCGCGATCGGCGTCTGCTGCTACGAGGTAGGAGACGATGTGATCGCGGCCTTCGCCGGGAGTGGGCGGGACGTTGAGCGTATCTCCCGCCCCGGGGCCCGAGGGCGGCGACATCTCGACCTCGTCGAGGAGAACCGGGCGCAGCTGATTTCTTCCGGGGTTACCGCGGAACGCATCTACGACAGCGGCGTTTGCACGTCCTGCG
>Ga0105095_10001904_pt1 | contig 11136 bp, 12 predicted proteins | sample PPLLak2March2015_2_FD_79180 | JGI IMG/M metagenome (GOLD analysis project Ga0105095, IMG submission 79180) | Freshwater sediment microbial communities from Prairie Pothole Lake near Jamestown, North Dakota, USA - PPLs Lake P8 Core (3) Depth... | ecosystem: Environmental > Aquatic > Freshwater >... | reverse complement strand
CGAAAAACGGTTTGGGCATATACGTCGCAAGATAACCGTTTCTGGCAGCCACAACCTTGGTCACCATCTTCATCGTAACAGCCCTATCGGCCGTCTTCGACGCTTCATCATACTTGAAATCAATCTCGTTCTGCCCAAGAGCAACCTCATGATGAGAAATCTCAATATCAATACCAAATTGCTCCGCCATATCCGAGACCTCTCTTCGAATTTCATCAGTGAGGTCTCCGGGATGATAATCAAAGTACCCAGCTAAATCTATGGGTGTGGGAAGCTGCGAATCATTCTCCTTAACAATGAAAAACTCCTGCTCAGGAGCACAAATGTAAGTAAACCCGGCTTTACTGGCTTTATCTATCGCCCTCTCGAGTATGTACCTGGGGTCGCCCTCAAACCGCTTGTATTCCGGAGTGTAAACGTCGCAGATAAGCCTGCAAGACGATTTCTCCTTTGGTCTCCAAGGCAAAACCGCGAAAGTTGTAGGATCAGGAAACAGAACCATGTCCGACTCCTCGATAGGCCTGTAACCGGTGATAGACGAGCCGTCAAAGGACTGCCCGTTTTCGAAAATGCTCTCGATAGTCTTTGAGTTAACTGCCAAGTTCTTGATGATGCCGTTTATGTCGGTGAATTGGAGCCTGACAAACTTTATCTCATTTTCTTGTATTTGTTGGATGACCTTGGTTACGTTTTGTTTCCATGTAGAGTCTTTGAAGTTTTTCATTTTTTGACAGCCTCAAATTTGCCTGTGCATTTCTTTTTCGCATGTTATGACAAGCCAATTTTGCTTAAACATATATAAGTTTATCTGTTAAATTTGCAGACATATGTTCAAAAGATAGTTGATTGTTTGAAAAATAGTATTTATCTGAGCGGTGATTGCATGGTTGCTTGAGAAAGCAACGCTGCTACTCTCAGGAGAGTGGAATTAAGAACCGGGACCGAGCTATCGGGTTTCTCTCCTCAAAAAGTCCCCGACATCGGAAATGTTTTTGACCGCAACGTCTGTTCCTTTCCCGACAGCGTTGAGGTTGCAGACTATTCTGCCGAAGCCTAAACACTCGTGGCACTCGTTCAGCACTAGAACGTAGTCATTCACTTTTAGTGGTCCATTTGGCGCCGATATGCCTTTTCTGAAAATGTCTCTGCCGCATATGAACAGCCAAGAAGCTTTACGATCGACAACCACGCTGTTGGCTTTGTTTTCTCCCATCTTCCTGAGCAAATTGAAACTGGGGAAGAACTTGCCAGCTTTTGTCTTTCCCAAATAGGCGCCTGCATAATAGAAATCTTCAAGTATAAAACGCCTCAAGAGTCTAGTCAGCAGAAAGTAGCGACCTTCTTTTTTCACCATTAGGTCTGGGTTTAGTGAGAGCTTTGCGCCAAATCTAGCTGCAAAGTCAATTATTGCTTTCATGATTTGTCACCTCTTCTCTTAAGTTTGCAGACGAAGAAGCCTTGAGTATCTCTGGGCCAGATCCGTTTACATTTTTCTATTGATTTGTCAAGCAGGTTTCCGAAGACGTCGGTCAAGCCTTTTTGCCCATAGCAATCAATTTCTTCAACTTGCAGGTCTAGGTTTCTTAATGCCCAGTCGATGTTGAGTTCGTTTTCCTCTGGTTCCAGAGAGCAGGTTGAATAGACAATTTCTCCATTTTCAGCCAGCACCACGATTGCTTGTTTCAGTATGTCTTTCTGCAGTCTCGCGTTTCTGTCCACATCACTTATGGTTCTTCGTTTGAACCAATTTCTGTCTGAAGCAAAGTTGCCTGAACAGGGGGCGTCTATGAGAATTCGGTTAAATTTCATTCCTAGACGATGTGCTCGTCTTGCATCAAGACCGTACACCAAAGTGTTGGTGACCCCGCAACGCTCCAAGTGATTCGTTAAGGGTGTTAAGCGTTTTTTCTTCATGTCGGAGGCAACTATTACACCGGTGTTATTCATCAAATCAGCTAGCTGCACGGTTTTTCCACCCGGTGCTGCACAAGCATCGTATACTGTCTTGCCGTCTAGCGTCGTGAAAAGAGTTGCTGGAATCTGAGCTGCAGCCTCTTGAATAGAGTATAAACCCAGCAGGTATTCGGCCGTTGCGCCTGCTGAAACCGTTGAGTCTTTTACCCAATAACCTGTTTTTAGAAAAGGAATCTTTTCGAGTTTAACCCCGATAGACTCGAGTCTTTGAACAATGTTTTTTCCCCTCGAGTTTGAAGTGTTTATTCTTATCGCTTGTGTTAGGCGCGTTTCTTTGAATTGCCAGCCTAGTTTAGCGTATCGACTTGTGAAGAATTCCTTGCTGGACATCTACGGTAGATGAACATACTATGGATAAAAACTTTTCAATCTTCCAACTGCGGCAAAAGCATCATGAAGCCGGCTCTTTGCTTATTTTGCCGATCAAAACTGGAAGATCGGTTATTGAAGTGACTATGTAGTCGGCTCCTTGACCCATAAGCTGCTTAACATTTGAAAGACCGGTCGGCAATCCTACGGAGGTTGCGTTCAACTCCTTCGCGCACTTTATGTCTGAAGGGCTATCTCCAACAACAACGCTGTCCTCCGGAACCACATCTAGACCTTTAAGTACTACTGCAAGATGTTCAGGATTCGGTTTTATCTGTTTGACCATATTTCTCGTTACGATGACGTCGAAGAGGTCGGCGATTTTGAAACGTTGCAGTATATATCTCGCGGACTTTTCGCTGTTTATAGTGCATAGGCCGATTTTCAAGCCCATGAGCTTCAAGGTCCTCAATGTCTCGATCGCTCCAGGCAACAACCCTGTGTCCATTGCAGCCTCTAATTCGTATTTCTCTGCTATGTTCAAAGCGTCACTTCGAATTCGCTCCATCCCTTCGGGAGAGTTTCTTGCGTTCCTGAGGTAGACTTCGGTCTTCAGAAGCATGTCAAAAATGTTGTCGTTCAAGGACAAGACTGAACCTGGGACTCCTTCCTTTATGAGGAAACCTCGAATCTCTGCCTTCAAGGCTTTGTAGTCCAGGTTAAAAGCTACTAGAGTCCCGTCTAAATCGAATACTACTGCTTTAATATCTTTTATGAAAGTTCACCCTCGTGTTTACGCCAACGCGGAGCGCGGGTAAACACTTTCTCAAGTATAATTATACTTTACGGTAATTCGCCAATCACTTGGAAGCTCAGGCTGTTATCACTATCTTCAAAGCCTTTTCCTCAGGGTTGTTCGCTGTCTCCAATGCCTTCTTGAAGTCGGTGAGTCTGAATCTGTGAGTTATCAAGCTCTTTACGTCCACGATTTTTTCGGCCATGAGATGGACAGCCAAGGGATACTCAACTGGTGAGACATAGATTGTGAAGAACGTTGCATCATCAGCGTCTTCTAAGTTCAAGTAGCCTGCAAACTCGCCCACCAACGCAACTTGTCCAGCTTTCCTCACCAGGAAAGGAGTCTGCTCCACTGCTTTACGAGTTCCGGCAGCTTCAACTACGAAATCGGATCCAAGTTTTGTTATCTCCTTGACTCTTCCGGCAACATCTTCTTCGCTTGCGTTTATGCAGTAGTCTGCACCGTGTTTCTCGGCAAGATTCAGCCTGTAATCCTTCAGGTCAACGGCTATGACCTTACAGCCTTTGAGTTTTGCAATCTGCGTCATTAGCAGACCGATTGGACCTTGCCCAAGAATCGTGACCCAATCGCGGACATCGGGCTTAATCTTATCCAGCACGTGAATGGCGAGAGCCACAGGCTCCATGATTCCGGCTTCCTCATCGGTGACCTCATCCGGAATAGGCACTAGATTCCTAGTGCGCAGCAGTATAGATTCTGCAAAAAAACCGTCCTTATTGATCCCGTAGTGCTTACCCTGTGTGCACATGCCGGGTAGCCCTCGCAGGCAGTAGAAACAGGAACCGCAATAGTATAGCGGAACCATGACCACTCTGTCGCCAGTGTCTGTTCGGACTCCGCACGCATCGTGGCCGATTATTCGCCCGCGTTTAATCTTCCATTCACCATTGTAGAAGTGCATGTCGGTTCCACAGATGCTTCCAGCCTTGAATTTCACTAGAACCTTCTTTCCAGAAACCTCGGGCTCAGGAACGTCTTCAACCGAGATTTTTCCTTTGCCGTGGTAAACAGCGGCTTTCAAAAAAAGCAATCCTCTAAGAATCTAGACGAGCACAGTGGACTATTAACCTTGCGCAGTACGTTCACGGCGAAATTCTAACCCACTTTCTGCGTCGTTTTTCGACGCACGAAAGTAGTAGTCGTCAGAAATCACGCAGACTGTGGACTACATCTAATCTCGGCCAAACAGGACAAATATGTCTCTGGAAAAGCGGGCCCGACGGGAATTGAACCCGCGACCTACGGATTAAGAGTCCGCCGCTCTAACCTTACTGAGCTACGGGCCCCGCGATACTTTTGAAAGAGGTTCCTCTGAGAAATATAGAGCTTACGGTCCGAAACTATCCCGCAGTTTGCGCCACAAGCAAATCGGGTTTGTCACTGGCTATGCCGTCAACGCCTTTCTTGACATAGGCAGCTATCTCTTGAGGTGTGTTGACAGTCCAAACAATGACTTTTAAACCGTTTTCATGAGCTTTTTGCACGTTGGCGGTGTGTACGAACCTGTAGAGACCGACGAGGTATTGCGCCTTCAATTCTAAGGCGGCTTTCAACGGATTCTTGTGTTTGGCAAAAATCAAACCCGTTTCTATGTCGCTGTCAAGTTCTCTCACCCTTCGTAAAACGTCCTCGATAAAAGATGCAAGAATCACGTCCTCCTGCAAACCTTTCTCATGCACAAGTTCGAGGACCGGTTTTTCCGAACCTTCCTCCTTTAGCTCGATGATTATCTTCACCTTCTTGTCTAGGAAGTCAAGGGCTTCTCTCAACGTCGGTATCTTCTCGCCTTTCTCCGAAGAAAACCCCTTAATCTCATTCAGCGTCAACTCCTTCACTAACCCCTTGCCATTCGTCGTTTTGTTGACTTCAGCGTCGTGCATAACGATCAGTTGATTATCTTTTGTTTTTCGTACATCCAGCTCAACAGCGTTTACTCCAATCTCCAACGCTCTTGCAAAGCTGCGAAGCGTATTCTCAGGCTCATACGCCTTAGCTCCTCTATGACCTATGCGTAACATGATAGAATGTTGAGCCGTGAAAAACTTAAATAGTTTTACAGAGATCCCGATGCTCGCAGACTTACCCATCCTGGTTAGCTGAGCCAAAGACTTTTAGGGTAAGCAAAACCAAATCCTATCCAGGTGAACCTGTGCCAAAAATAACACGCGTAGGCGTAACGTTTCCTCCCGAACTCTTGAAAGAGTTTGACGAAATCACGAACAAGATGGGATATGAAAGTCGCAGCAAAGCCGTCCAAGATGCGGTTAGACTGTACGTGTCCGAGAGGAAGTGGCTAAAGGAGGAAGGAAACCAGACAGGTGTACTTTTAATGGTTTACGATCATGAAGTGAAGCGTTTAGAGAGCGACTTGACAGAGGCACAGCATCATCACGCAGACCTGATTTCATCTACGATGCACATCCACATCGGCGAACGAGATTGCTTGGAGGCAATTGCGGTTAAAGGGAAGGCGTCTGAGATCAGAAAACTAAGCGACGAGTTGGCTACGAAAAGAGGAGTGAAAATCCTCAAGGCAATGATTGTCTCAGTTTAGCTCTTTATCTGAGACATCTTCTCAAGCGCAGTTCTGGCCTTTTTCGCAATGGTTTCTGGAACCTTCACGACGTGCTTTTCGTCTTTCAGCGAAGAATAGAGGCGCTCAAGTGTGGTCAACTTCATGTTGGGACATACCGCACCTTGATAGGCTAAGATGAAGTGTTTTTCAGGGTTTTCTTTGCGCAGGCGATGAAGTATCCCTTCTTCGGTGGCGACAATAATGTTTTTAGCATCGGATTCGTTTGCATAACGGCACATTTTCGAGGTGCTTCCAACAAAATCTGCCACTTCGCGCATCTCGGCGCTGCACTCCGGATGAACCATCACCGCAGCATCCGGATACTCAACCTTCAGCAACGTCACATCTTCAGGCTGGAATAGCAAGTGCGTCGGGCAGAAACCCCACTCAGGAATCGGAATCAGCGTTTTTCCAGTTTTTTCAGCCACGTACTCAGCGAGATTACGGTCTGGACCGAACAGAATCGTGTCCGCATTTAATGAGTTAACGACTTCAACTGCGTTGGCACTGGTACAGCAAATGTCACAGTACGCTTTTGACGTGGCCAGAGTGTTTACGTAGAGCACAACTGGAGCAGCTGGATAATGGGTTTTGGCTCGTTTTATCTCGTCCACAGTAAGCATTTGCGCCATCGGACAGCGTGCGCCAAGACTAGGCAGCAACACCTTTTTTTCAGGGTTAAGAATGGCGGCTGATTCTGCCATGAAATCCACGGCAGCGAAGATAAGAATTTCCGAGTCTTTTTCTTGCATGGCCCGGCGACTCAGCTCGATGCTATCGCCGACATAGTCAGCTATATCCTGGATCTCTGGACGTTGATAGTTGTGAGCAAGAATGAGTGCTTTCTTTTCCTTCTTCAGTTTGACAATTTTTTCTGTCAGGTTCATTGTTTTGGCCTTAATGTGTAACCGCTTAGGAGGATGGGTAAGCAGATATATGTTTTACTCTTCATGCATCCATTTTTGAATAACAATAGTTACAGACTGAAAAGCTCAAAGTAGAGAGCATTTTTAAGCCTTGAAAACAAGATGTCATAGAACAGGAATGATATTCAAGAAGAGTAACATAAAGGTCCTTCCTCACGACACCGACGCTTTTGGAAGACTGAACTGGATGGCATATGCTCGGTACTGCGAAGAAGGCGAAGTCGGCTTACTAGAAACCTTGGGCTTCAGTGTTATGCACTTTTACAGAACTCTCAAGATATCCTTTCCACGCCGCGCAGCTACTTTCGAGTATTTCTCTCCCGTGGCTCCTGACAGCTTAATTGACATAGAGACCTCGGTAAAAAGAGTGGGTAAAACGTCCTTTACCTTATCGCATATTTTCTACAAGAAGAACAGCGTCGATGGTGAACGAAAGATCGCAGCGAATGCCGTGGTTACAGGTGTGGCCTTCGACGAACAGGCTTTCCAGAAAACCGATCTGCCGCGCCAGCTATCAGATGCCCTGAAAAAATTCTGCTCCGAACCGTAAACAACATACATTCAGCAGCCCGCACTGAACACGAATCTGTCCAAATCAAGAAGGCAGATTCTGGAACAAGTCTGGCAAAAATTTTTATATGCAGAGAATTTTAGATGAGCATCCAGTGGATTAAAGATGGCACAGGAAAAGAGCGGAATAAAGAGTGTGAGTAAAGTCACTGTTATCGCTTTAGGCGTCATATGCATAATACTGGCGGCTGGACTTGTCGGCGTTATCGCAATTTACAACCCGATGATAGCTGATTTGCAGTCACAGGTTGACAGTCAAGAAGACACAATTGCGTCCTTGAACTCCCAGATCGTAGCGCTTAACTCGCAGATTTCTTCACTGAACTCGCAGATCGCTTCACTCACAAATAGCCTCAACCAGAGCAACACAAACGCTCAAGCGTTGCAAGAACTCTTGACGGATTACTACGAAAAACTGACTCTGAGCCAACACGGCTTTTTGGTTAACAACATGCAGGTGACTCAAGATGCGGGCGGTATTACATCGTTATGGTCGAACTATGTGGAGTACGCCGGCTACGTTGTCTTCCAAGTAGAATCGACATCAAGCACAACTTATGCAAAAGTGGTCTATTCTCTGTCTTCTTATGGAGCGAATTTTGACTACAACGCGACTGTTGGAGTGGACGGAACAGCCGTCTTCCCTGTCTTACCTGGACAACTAAACATTGGAATAGGCAACACTCAAACAGTTAATCCTGTAAACGCCACAGTGACTGTTGTCTACTATTACTGAATACGATATTTCTTCCTCTAGAGTCCAAGGGCAATTTGCGAATTCTCGTATCCGAGATTTGGTTTCGTTAATATATTTAGAGGACAGCGACTAATGTGGGGAAGAAGCCAAAGCATTCTTGTCCATTGTTTCTCTGAGCGTATTTCTCATTCTGATTGCGTCGACATCCTGAATAGGAGTCTCGGCAATTATGACCGGGCGCATTCTGAAGTCGGCAACCACTTCAGCAAGCATCTTGAAGTCTGGACCAAATCTTGCTTCTTCCAGCACATGGTGACGTCTCTCACCGCTGTCTGTGTATTCAATCTTGCTGAAATGACAATGCATATTCCTCGCAACCTCAGTTCCGAGCCTGCGCTCAACAGTCTCAACGATCTCGCGAAAATCTTCAACCTTTCTGAATTTTCCTTGATGCCTCGCGTGTAGGTGCGACCAGTCGATTACGAGTTGGGTCCGCTCAACCTGCTCGCAGATGGACAGAACCTCTGCAATGGAGCCCACCTGAGAGACCTTGCCCATTGTCTCCGGTCCCAGCTTCACATTTTGGATCCCCAGATTGTTCATGGTCTGCACTACGTCTTTTAGGGCGTTGACACAGTTTTTGAACGCGAAACTCTTCTCCAGACGACCGTAGAAACCCGTGTGAAAAACAACTACGTACGCCCCCATCCACTGCGCTGCGGTTGCACATGCAATTAATCGTCTCTTGCTTGCTTCCACGACGTCCTTTTTCCCGCTGAGATTCACGAAGTAAGAACCGTGCATACTCAGCAATACATCGTTTTTTCTGGCTTCAGAACCAAGGTTCTCAGCATCTTGTTGCTTCATCTGTGGTTTTTGGCCCCATCGAACGGCTTGATATTCAAGAGCGTCGAGCTCTTCCTCCCGCAGGAGTTTCGGCACATCCGATAACTGTGCACCGAGAAGTCTGAATATGGGAGGAATCCCTGCTGGACCAAAACGAGGACGATCTGCCATTGACTCTACTTTCCTTAATTGTTCAGCACGGTCTGAATTGGCGTTTGAGATTTAAAAGTTTGGTCTGCTATCTTGAGGCGGTCGACCTTTCAAGTCTCGGTTTGGACTTAGAAGAGTTGAACCAAAGTTGGAACGACGAAGTAGAAACGGACGTATATCGAAGATACCAGAATACAGACTGTGAGCGCCAACAATGCGAGATCGCCTCGGTGAAGTTTCAACGCGTACAGGTTTGTTCGTTTCTTGGTGGCACCCCATGCGCGGGATTCCATTGCCTCTGCCAACTCCAGACTCCGTCGGATGGCGCTCACTATCAGGGGAATCAGCACCGGAACATAGTTTCTGATCCTCTTCAGGAAGTTCCCCTTCTCCAATTCTAATCCTCTCGCCTTCTGAGCATCCATGATCGTCTGCGCTTCTTCCGCCAGAACTGGAACGAAACGCACGGCAGTGGTGAAAGCAAAAGAAAACTCGTAAGGAACATGAGTCTGCTCCAGCGCCAACCCCAGATGGTCAGGCGAAGTGGTTAAGAAGAAAACCGAGAATGATTCGACAAGCACTACAAACCTCAGGGTCATCGCTGCGGAAAACTCTATGTCAGTGGCGCTGAGTATGTAGCCCGCGGTGAAGAATTTTGTTGCTATGTTGACGATGAAGATGAACATCGCCAGAAAAGTGGCTCCTCTGAGCGATCGAAGCCATTGCCTCTGAACTCGAGCCAACAGCACGAATGGAATCTGCAGCAGGAAAAGCGCGATTAGGGGTAGAATTTCACCGAAGAGTATCGCAGCGATGAAGATCACGATCACGTAGACGAACTTGATTCGCGGGTCTAGGTTGTGTATTGGCGAGGATACTCTGCGAAACTTCAAACCGTCAAAAACGCTCATTCTCGCCCCTCCTCGAGAGCCTTAAGAATTATTGCTTTAGCTTCGTAAACGTCGATTATGTTCTTCGGGAATCCCAGTGATGACAGGTAAGTGAAAATCTGAGCTACTTGCGGTAAGACAATCGATGAATTGGCCAGAGCCTCAGGGTCTGTCAGAATGTCTTTTCCTTCGCCATCCGCGATGATTCTGCCTTCCTTCATCAACAGCACTCTGGGATTACACTCAGCCACAAATTCAACGTCATGCGTAACAATGACTACAGTCTTTCCTTGACTCTGCATCTGAACGATGAACTGGCGAAGCTTTTCTTTTTGCCGATAGTCTTGCCCTATTGTTGGTTCGTCCAGTATCAGCGCCTCAGGGTCCCAAGCCAAGACAGAAGCCAATGCGACACGTTTTCTTTCACCGCCGCTCAGCAAGAACGGTGAGGTTTTCCTGTACTGAGTCAGTCCTAGTAGGTTCAGAGCCCAGTCTGTGCGCTTCTCTATGGCTTCTGCTTCAAAGCCGAAGTTCTTTAGCGCAAAAGAGATTTCTTCTTCAACGGTTTCGCAGAAGAGTTGATGGTCGGGATTTTGAAAAACAAAGCCGACGTTTCTCGCCAAGGTTGCGATGCTCGTCTTTCTGGTGTCGACACCGTCTATGCGAACTTTTCCTTGCGAGGGCTTCAATAGTCCATTGAAGTGTTTGATTAAGGTTGTCTTTCCCGCTCCGTTCTGGCCCATGATGGCTAAGAACTCGCCGTTTTTGATGGTTAATGAGACGCCTTTCAACGCTTCCACTTGGTTGGAATAGAAGAAGTGAACGTCCTCAACTTCGATCATGAGTTTGAAGCACTCCTTCCAGGTATTCAGCCAGCTCTCTTGAGGAAAGCGGCGTAATGCTGCTTAGGTTGACACCTTCCTTCTTAAGCAGTTGATAGAGAAGCGTTGCTTTGGGTATTCCAACTCCGATCAGGCGGGTTTCCTCGGCGCCCAATATCTTTCTAGGGTCTCCGTCGAAACAGACCTTTCCTTCATCCATGATAACGATGTGCCCGGCGTACTTAGCGGTCAGATCGAGTCTATGCTCAACGAGCACGACAGTTACTCCAAGTCTCTTGTTCAGCTCATAGATTACGTCAAATATCTTCTCCGCGCTGATGGGATCAAGAAATGAAGTTGGTTCGTCCAACACTATTATTTCAGGCTGCATGGCTAAAACAGACGCTATTGCCACTCGCTGCTGCTGACCCCCTGAAACCTCGTGCGGCGATCTTTCTCGCAGATTGTAAATGTCTGTTAAGTTCAGCGCCCAATCCACTCTTTTCCGCATCTCTTCCCTGCCCAAACCAAGGTTTTCCAGACCGAAAGCCACGTCTT
>Ga0105095_10001903_pt1 | contig 11138 bp, 11 predicted proteins | sample PPLLak2March2015_2_FD_79180 | JGI IMG/M metagenome (GOLD analysis project Ga0105095, IMG submission 79180) | Freshwater sediment microbial communities from Prairie Pothole Lake near Jamestown, North Dakota, USA - PPLs Lake P8 Core (3) Depth... | ecosystem: Environmental > Aquatic > Freshwater >... | reverse complement strand
GAGCTGGTGCGGGTGATCGTCGGCGGGTTCCTGCCCGAAGGGGGAGCCGACGGGCCGTTCCGGCGGGTCGCCGCCGGCCTCGAAGAGCTGGTGGAACAGCGCGGACGGCTCACCGTATACGGCGGGCCGTTCTTCGTGTGGTTCTCGTGGCGGCTGTTCGGCTCCGTCCGCGCGGCGCTCAACGATGTGTTCGACACGGAAGAGACCCGACCCTGGCTCACCGGCAAGGCCGTGGATCTCATGCTGGGCGTGACGGCCGCCGTGCTGATCCTCACCAACACGCTCATCACGGTGATCGTGATGCGAGGGGCGTGGGCGGGCCGGTTCACCGCCGGCCTGCTCGCCTATCTGGCCATGATGCTCCTCTTCTACATCGTGTACACCGTCGCGCCGAGCCGCAAGACGCGGTGGGACACGGCGCTGGTCGCCGCGCTGTTCGCCTCGCTCGGGTTCGAGGTCGCGAAGCGCCTGTACGGGATCTACGTGGTCCAGTTCGTGACCTTCGACCGGCTGCTCTCCAATACCAACGCCATCGCCCTGCTGCTGTTCGTGCTCTGGATGTACATGACCGCGTTGGTGTTTCTGGCGGGCGGTGAAGTGGCGGAAACCTACGACCTGGCGCGGCGCCAGCACGAGCAGCGGGCCATCCTGGGATGACCGCTCCCATCGATCTCCGCAGCGACACGGTCACCCGGCCCTCGCCGGCCATGCGCCGTGCCATGGCCGAGGCCGAGGTGGGCGACGACGTCCTCGACGGCGATCCCACCACCCGGCGGCTGGAGGCGCGCGTCGCGGAGCTGTTGGGGCACGAGGCCGCGCTGTTCTTCCCCTCGGGGACGCAGGCCAACCAGACGGGGATCGCCGTCTCGGTGCCGCGCGGCCGGGAACTGGTGCTCGAGGCCGGCGCGCATCTGTTCCACTACGAGATGGGGGGGCTGGCCGCCCTCTGGGGGGTGCAGCCGCGCCTGGTGAGCGCCCCGGACGGCGTGCTCACGGCGGCATTGGTGGAGCAGGGCCTGCGGCCGCCGTCGCCCCACACGCCGCGCACCGGCGGGATCGCGGTTGAGAACACGCACAACTCGGCCGGCGGCACGGTGACGCCGGTGGAGGTGCTCCGCGGCGTTCGCGGGCTCGCCGACCGGCACGGACTGCCGCTGCACCTGGACGGCGCGCGCCTGTGGAATGCCGCCGCCGCTCTGGGCGTCGAGCCAGCCGCGCTCGGCCGCCTGGCCACGACGGTGATGGTGAGCTTCAGCAAGGGGCTCGGGTGCCCCGTGGGTTCGTGCCTCGCCGGCGCGCGGGACGCCATGGCCGAGGCGCACGTGGTGCGGAAGCGCCTGGGCGGGGGCATGCGCCAGTCCGGCGTGCTGACGGCCGCGTGTCTGTACGCGCTGGACCACCTGCTGTCGCGGCTGGCGGACGACCACGCGGCGGCGCAGGCGCTGGCGGCGGCGCTCCGCGGCCACCCCGCGCTCGACGTCCGGCCCCCGGCGACGAACATCGTGATGATCGACCTGCGGCAGCTGACCGCCGGCGAAGCCATTCCGCGACTGGCCGACGCCGGGGTGCTGGTGGCCCCCTTCGGGCCGTCCAGGCTGCGCGCGGTAACGCACCTCGACGTCACGCCTGAGCAGGCGGCGCGGGCAGGCGGCATCATCGCCCGCGCGCTCGCCTGACGCATGCGCTTCGATCCAGCCGGCTCCCACAGTCCGGTGCGGCTCCGGCGGGGCCTGTGGGCGCGCCTCTCGGGCGTGCAGCTCTTCGTGCTCTCCTTCGCCGGACTCATCGGCGTCGGCACCGTAGGACTCCTCGTGCTGCCGGGCCTCTATGCCGGGCCACGCCTCGGCTTCGTCGATGCGCTGTTCACGGCGGCGAGCGCCGTCTGCGTGACCGGACTGATCGTCGTCGATACCGCGACGTACTTCACCCGCTGGGGTCAGCTGTGGATCCTCCTGCTCATCCAGGCCGGCGGGCTCGGGCTCCTGACGTTCACGACCCTGATCATCCGGATGCTGGGCCGCCGGAGCGCCCTCCACGTGGAGACGGCGGCCGGCGCCGGTGTCGCCGGCCGGCTGGGCGATCCGCGCGCGCTGCTGCGGGCGGTCATCGTCCTCACGTTTTCCATCGAGATGGGGGGCGCGGTCCTGCTCTGGGTGCTCTGGCGCGGCGAACTGGGCGCGGGCGCCGCGGTCTGGCATGCAGCGTTTCACGCCGTGTCGGCGTTCTGCAATGCCGGCTTCTCCACGTTCAGCGATTCGCTCGTTGGCTTCCGCGAGTCTCCCCCGGTGGTGCTGGTCGCCGCCGCGCTGATCGTGCTGGGCGGCGTGGGATTCCTCGTGCTGGAGGAGGTGCGTGACCGATTCCTGCGGCGCCGCGTCCGCCGCCTGTCCACGCACAGCCGGCTGGTGCTGGTCACGACCGGCATCCTGATCGCCAGCGCCGCGGCCGCGTTCTACGCGTTCGAGGCACACAACACCCTCGGCGCGCTGGGGTCGGTGGACCGGGCGGCGAACGCGCTCTTCATGGCGATCACCCCGCGCACCGCCGGCTTCAATACCGTGGACTACAACCAGGTCACCGATCCTTCCATGGCCCTCACGGTTGGGCTGATGGTCATAGGCGGTGGGCCCGGAGGGACGGCGGGCGGGGTGAAGGTCACGACGGTGGCGTTGCTGACCCTGCTGCTGCTCACGCGCCTCCGGGGTCAGCGGGAGGTGTCGGCATGGGGCAGGAGCGTGCACGGTGACGCGGTCCACACGGCTGCGGGCCTGGTCGTCGGCGCCATGGCGCTGCTGGCGTTCGCGATCGCGCTGCTGCTGCTCACGGAGTCCGGCGGCCTGGCGGGCCACCGCGAGCATTTCGCGCAACTGGTCTTCGAGGCGCACAGCGCGTTCGGCACGGTGGGCCTGTCCATGGGGAAGACGGCCGAGCTGTCCCCGGTGGGACGGCTGGTGATCACGGGGCTCATGTTCGTCGGCCGGGTCGGCCCGCTGAGCCTTGCGGCGGCGATGGCCGTGGCCGGTGAGCGGCGCGTCGCCTACCGCTACGCGTATGAAGAGGTCGCCGTCGGCTGACGGCGGGAGAGGGACACTATGCAGCGTTTCGTGGTGGTGGGCTTGGGGCACTTCGGGGGCTGGGTGGCCCAGGCGCTCTACGCGCAGGGGTACGACGTGATCGCCATCGAACGCAGCCCGCAGCTCGCGGACCAGTTCCACGACAAGGTGACGGTGGCCGTGGTCGGTGACGCCACCGACCGGGTGCTGCTGAAACAGGTCGGCGCGGCCGGGGCGGACGCGGCGATCATCTCCACGGGCCAGGATCTCGCCACGAGCATCCTCGCGACGCTGGCGCTGCGGGACCTCGGGGTGAAGGACATCTACGTGAAGGTCGGGAGCCCCGAGGCGGCGCGTGCGCTGGAGGCGTTCGACGTTCGGGAGACGGTGTTTCCGGAGCGGGAGGTGGCGGACCGGCTGGCGCACCGCATCACGTCGAAGAGCGTGCTCGAGTACATCCCGATCGCGCCGGGCCTCTCGATCCAGGAGTTGGCCATCCCGGACGGGTGGCTGGGCAAGTCGCTGCGCGAGCTGGCCCTGCCGGCGGCGCACGGGATCCAGGTGGTTGCGCTGCATGACGTGCTGACCGGCTCGTTCGAAGTGGTGCCGGACCCCGACCGGCTGCTGCGCGACTCGGATGTGGCGATCGTGGCCGGGAAGGACGATGCCATCCACAGCGTGCTCACGCACGCGCGGAGCGGGTGATAGCCTCATGCGCGTGATCATCGTCGGGGCGGGCGAGGTCGGCTACCACGTGGCGGACCGGTTGGCGAAGGAGGCGCACGACGTCGTCGTGGTGGACGTGGCCCCGGAGCGCCTGGACTACGTCGAGAGCCATCTCGACGTCGCCGTGATCGAAGGGAGCGGTGCGAGCCCGGCGGCGCTCGAGCGCGCCGGCATCCGCGAGGCGGGGCTGCTCCTCGCGGTCACCAGCGTGGACGAGGTGAATCTCGTTACCTGCATGAGCGCCCCGAGCCGCGAGGGGCTGGTGAAGGTGGCGCGCGTGTCCAACCCGGACTTCTACGAAGAGCGCTCGGCCCTCCAGCCCGGGTCGTTTGGCGTGGACCTGCTGATCAATCCGGAGCGGGAGCTTGCCCTCGAGGCGTTCCGCCTGCTCCAGGCCACGGCCGCGTCGGACGTGGTGGTGTTCGCGGGCGGGGCCGTCCAGCTGCTCGGCCTCTGGGTGGCCGAAGGGGCGCCCATCGCGGGGCGGCCGCTCGCGAAGGTCGGCATCGCCGAGAGCGGGGGGCACCTGCTCACGGTGGCGGTCGAGCGGGAGGGGAACACCATCATCCCAACCGGCGCGACCGAGATCCGCGTCGGCGATCACCTCTACGTGATCGTCGCGGCCGGAGAGATCCCCCGGGCGCTCGAGCTCACGGGGCATCGCCACCAGAAGGCGCAGCGGGTGATGATCGCGGGCGGCAGCGTCGAGACGTACTACATGGCGCAGCTGCTCCAGCAGCACGGGCTCGACGTCGTGGTCATCGTCGAGGACCGCGACCGGGCCCAGGAGCTGGCCGAGAAGCTCGACCACACGCTCGTGCTGAACGCCAGCGTCACGGACGTCGAGCTGCTCGAGCTGGAGGGTGTGGGGGGGATGGACGCGTTCCTCGCCTTCACGGACTACGACGAGACGAACATCATCGCGTCGCTCGTGGCGAAGCACGCGGGGGCGAAGCAGGTGATCACCCTCGTGAACAAGAGCGACTACGTGCCGTTGGCGCGGCGGATCGGCCTGGACGCGGCGGTGAGCCCGCGGCTCAGCGCGGCCAGCGCGCTGCTGCGCTACGTGCGGCGGGGCAGCGTGCAGCGGGTCGCGACGCTCCAGGCCAACGACGCCGAGGTGCTCTCGCTCGCGGTCACCCCCGGCTCGCCGCTCGTGGGGCGTGCGCTGGCGGACATCGAGTTCCCGGCGGGCGCCATCGTCGGGGCGATTCTGCGCGGCAGCCACGTCATCGTCCCGACGGGTCGGGACACGCTGCGCGTCGGCGACGCGGCCATCGTGTTTGCCCTGCCGGAGGCCGTGCAGCCCGTCACGCAGCTGTTCCCCGCATGAACCCGCGCGACATCGCCCGGGTCATGGGCGCGCTGTTGCTTGCGACTGCCGCGTCCATGCTCCCGTGCCTCCCGTTTGGTGTCCGGGAGGGGCTCACCGGCCCCTGGCTGGCGTCGATCGGTATCGTGGGCGGGCTTGGCGCCGCCGGGTGGCTCGCCACCTCCCGCATCCAGGGAGTCAACGCGCGGGAGGGCGTCGCGATCGTGGGGCTGGGTTGGGTCGCGATGGTGCTCGCGGGCAGCCTGCCGTTCCTCTTCGCCGGTGTCGCGCCGTCCGTCGCCGCCGCGATCTTCGAATCCACGTCGGGGTTCACGACCACCGGGGCCACCGTGTTCCCGGTGATTGAGACGCTGCCGTCGAGTATCCTGCTGTGGCGGTCCGTCACGCACTGGATTGGCGGGATGGGGATCATCGTGCTCGGCGTCGCCATCCTGCCGCTCCTCGGGGTGGGTGGTGCCCAGCTGTTCCGGGCCGAGGTCCCCGGCATCACGGTGGACCGCCTGGCGCCGCGCATCCTGACCACCGCCCGGCTCCTCTGGGGCGTGTACGCGCTCCTCACCGTGGCCCTCGGGTTGCTGTACATCGCGCTCGGCATGTCGCCGTTCGATGCGGTGAACCACGCCATGGCGACGCTAGCCACCGGTGGCTTCTCCACCCGCACCGCGTCCATCGGGGCGTTCTCCGCGCCCATCCAGTGGGTCACCGTGTTGTTCATGTTCGCGGGCGGGGTGAACTTCACGCTCCACTATCGGGTGCTCACGGGTCGCTGGAACGCGTGGTTCCGGGACACGGAGTGGCGCTGGTACCTCGCCATCGCCGCGGGGGTATCGGGCGTCATCTTCGTCGCGCTGGGGCTCGCGGAGGGCAGCTGGACGGAGGAGACGCTCCGGCATGCCGTCTTCAGCACGGTGTCCATCCAGAGCACGACGGGCTTCGCCAACGCCGACTTTGCGGTCTGGCCCTCGGTGGCGCAGGTGCTGCTGCTCGGAGTCATGTTCGTGGGGGCGATGGGGGGATCCACGGGGGGCGGATTCAAGGTCGTCCGCGCCGCCGTCGTGACCGAGCACATGTTCGGCGAGATCCGCAAGGCGCTGCACCCACGCGCGGTGGTCGTGACCCGCCTTGGCCGCACGCCGATCCGCAACGAGATCGTCCTCAACGTGCTGGCGTTCCTGGGCATGTATGTCGCGACGCACGCGGCTGGGACCGCGCTGCTCGCGGCGCTTGGCAGTGACGTGGTGACGGCGGCGTCGGCGGCCCTCTCTGCCATGTCGAGCGTCGGCCCGGGCCTCGCCGCGGTAGGCCCGACGGCGAACTATGGGCACCTGGGCGACCCGGCGCTGCTCGTGCTGTCGGCCCTCATGCTGCTCGGCCGCCTGGAGTTCTACACGCTGCTCGTGCTGTTCCTGCCTGGGTTGTGGAGGCGAGCGGGGGGGAATCGGTAGGAACGCAGAATGCAGATTGCAGAATGCAGAATGTGTCAGCCAATCCTGCCCGTCCCGGGTATCCCGTTCATCCCGACCATCCCGCCTATCCCGCCTATCCCGCCTATCCCGTCCCATCCACGGGTGGTCCCCGGCCGTTCGCCCGGCTAACTTCCCCGTGCCCCAGGTCCGGAGGACGGCGGCGCGCGAACCGCGTCAGGACCGTGCAGGTAGCAGCGCTAAGCGATGTTCGACGTCGCTCCGGGGAGCCTGGGGCACTTTTCAACCCGCCATGACCCATACCGCACTCGCCCGCAAGTACCGCCCGACCCGCTTTGCCGACCTCGTGGCCCAGGAGCACGTGGCGGCGGGGCTGCGCGGCGCGATCGCCAAGGGGCGCGTCGGTCACGCCTATCTGCTGACCGGACCGCGCGGCGTGGGGAAGACGACCGCCGCCCGCGTGCTGGCGATGGCGCTCAACTGCGAGCGCCGCGGCGCCGCGGACGTGCCCGAGGGCGAGCCCTGCGGCACCTGCGACTCGTGCCGGCGGATCTGGTCCGGTGCGGCGAACCTGGACGTCGTCGAGATCGATGCCGCGAGCAACCGCGGCGTGGACGACGCGCGCGACCTGCGCGAACGGGCCATGTATGCCGCGAGCGGGGCGGACCGGTACAAGGTCTACATCATCGACGAAGCGCACATGCTCACGCGCGAGGCGTGGAACGCCCTGCTGAAGATCCTCGAGGAGCCCCCGCCGCGCGTCGTCTTCGTGTTCGCCACCACGGAGCCGCACAAGATCGCGAACACCGCGGCGCCGGTGCTCTCGCGCGTCCAGCGGTTCGACTTCCGGCGGATTGGCCCCTCGGCGATCCTGGAACGGCTGCGCTATGTCGTAGCCCAGGAGAACCTCCCCGCGGAGAACGAGGCGCTCCAGCTTATCGCGCGGGTGGCCGCCGGGGGGATGCGCGACGCGCTCTCCCTGCTCGACCAGGCCGTGGCCTTCGGCGACGGGGCCGTGACCGCCGAACGCGTACGGGAAGCCCTGGGTCTCATTCCCGATGAGACCTACGGCGAGCTGCTCACCCTCGTGGCCGAGCGGCGGCCGGGGGACGTCTTCCCGTTCGTGGCCCGGCTGGTCGAGGCCGGTGCCGACCTGGCGGAGTTCGTGAACGGTCTGGGCGACGTGCTACGCGCGCTCATGGTGCGGGTGCTCGGGAGTGAGCCCGGCGACACGACCGACGCGCTCCGGGCGGCCGTGGATGCGGTGGCCGGCCAGTTCGCGCCCGGTGACGTGCTCCGCATGCTGCACCTGCTCCAGGAAGCGGAGGGAGGGCTGCGGCGGTCCGCCAACGCGCGGCTTCACCTCGAGAGCCTGCTGCTGCGCTACGCGTTGCTCGACCGGACCGTGGACCTGCAAGAGGTGCTCGAGGCCCTGGGCGGTGGCGCGGGGCCGCGCAACCCGGGAGGTCCTCGATCCACCCCACCCGCCCCGCCGGCGCGGGACGGCCGTACCTCCCGACCGCAGGTCATGCGCGATACCCCGGCGGTGGTCGCTGACGCTCCGCCCCCCGGCAAGGCGGCCGCGGGCACCGGTCCACCCCCGGACGCCGCCGCCCTTCAGGCGCGCTGGGCCGAGGTGGTGGAGGCCGTGCGCGGCCGCCGTCCCCTCGTCGCGGCGGCCCTCGAGCATGCGACACCGGCGACCGTGGAGGGATCGGAGGTCCGCCTCCTGGTCTCCGACTCCGATGTGCACAGCGAAGGGCTCGAACGCAGCCGCGGCGAAGTGGAGGCCGGTTTGCGGGCCGTGTTCGGCGCCGGGTTGCGGGTCCGCTACATCCCGGCCACCGGCTCCGAGGCGGCCGGAACGGCCAATCGAGGAGGCGGTCCGCAGCGGCTCGATCAACGGGCGGATCGGGGGGAGCGCCTCAGGGCCTATCGTGCGAAGGATCAAGCACTTGATGCCATGGCGGACGCACTCGACCTCGAGCTGCTCGATTAGCTTGCGGCCCCCTAGGGCCGTCGGTAGCTTGCAACTCTTCGAGGCGGCTGGGACAGCGGAAACGGAGTCCATGGCAGACTTTTCGCAGTTGCTCCAGCTCGGACAACAGGTGCAGGGGCGGCTCACGCAGATGCAGACCGAGCTGCTCCAGCGGACCGTGTCCGGGTCGGCCGGTGGGGGGATGGTGACCGTGACGGCGGATGGGCGGGGGCGGGTTCGCCGGGTGCAGATCGACCCGAGCGTGGCGCGCGATGGGGACGTCGAGATGCTCGAGGATCTGGTGCTGGCGGCCGTGGCCGATGCCCAGCGGAAGGCGGAGGAGCTGTACCGCGAGGAGCTGCGGAAGATCACCGGGGGGTTGCCGCTGCCGTTCCAGCTGCCGCTCTAGGGCGCCGTGTCGGTCATCGAGGAGCTCACCGCGGAGCTCGCGAAACTGCCAGGCATCGGCCGCAAGACGGCTACGCGTCTGACGTACCACCTGCTCAAGCAGCCCGCCGCCGCGGTCACCAGGCTCGCGCGCGCCATCGAGGCCGTAGGGGAGCGCGTGCGCCCGTGCTCGACGTGCGGGAACCTGTCGGAGTGCGATCCCTGCGAGGTGTGCGCCGACGTGCGGCGGGACGGCTCGCTGATCTGCGTGGTGGAGGAGGCGTCGGACATCGGGGCCATCGAGCGGAGCGGGGAGTTCCGCGGGCGGTACCACGTGCTCGGGGGACGCCTGTCCCCGCTCGACGGCATCGGGCCGGACGATCTGCGGATCGGCGCCCTGCGCACGCGGATCGCCAACGGCAGCGGGGTCCGGGAGGTGATTCTCGCCACGAATCCCTCCATGGAGGGGGAGGTCACCGCCACCTTCCTGCGTGGGGTGCTCGAGGGGGATGGCGTGCTGGTGACCCGGATCGCCCTGGGGCTGCCGATGGGCGGGGAGCTGGAGTACGCAGACGGCGTCACGATCGCACGGGCGCTGGCGGCACGGCGGGTGATGGGGGAGGCATGAGGAGGGGGCTGAAAGTCGGGCTGGTGGCGCTGGCGCTCGGCCTGGTGGCCGGGTTCGGCCTGGCCCAGCATTCGATCAACCGGTACCGGCGCGCGCTGTTCTCCACCCGGCCGCTCAAGCGGCTGTCGGCGCTCGGGTACCTGAGCGCGCATCCCAGTGTGGAGACCGTACGCCTCCTGCGCGACTACATCGCGTGGGAGCACCAGCCGATGCTGCGACGCCGCGCCGAAGCCATCGCGCGTCGCATGGAAGCGAAACTCGCCTGACGCGGGGGGGCGATGACGGGAGCCGGCAGTTGGTCGCTCGGTGAGCAGGATCATCATCGCATCACCGAGCACCTGAACGATCTGCTGCGCGAGTCCAACGCGCGGTGCGCGCTGTTGGTGGACCGGACCGGTCAGCTGCTCGCCCACGCCGGCGACCAGCTGCAGTTCGACCCGACCGCCTTCGCGTCGCTCACGGCTGCCGACTTCAGCGCGAACGACCAGCTCGCCAAGATGATCGGCGAGCCCGAGTTCGCTTCGCTGTTCCATCAGGGTGAAAAAGAGTCCATGTACCTCGCGGACATCGCCCGCCGGGTGATCCTGGTGGTCCTGTTCGATCAGCGGACGACGGTCGGGCTGGTCCGGCTCCGGGTCAGGCAGGCCGTCGGGGACCTGGTCAGAGTGTTCGACGAGATGTTTCAGCGGGGCGCGTCGGGCCAGCAGGCCGCCCGGCCGTTCCTCGAGGGTGCCGATGACGAGATTGACAAGCTGTTCGGGGATTGACGGGAGGCTCGCGCACCCATGTCGATGATCAACTACGCCTCGCGCGAGATCAACTGCAAGCTCGTGTACTACGGGCCGGGCCTCGGCGGGAAGACCACCAACCTCGAACACATCTACGGCAAGGTCCAGCCGGACATGCGCGGGAAGATGGTGTCGCTCGCCACGGAAACGGAGCGGACGCTGTTCTTCGACTTCCTGCCGGTGGACCTGGGCACGGTGCGCGGCTTCAAGACGCGCTTCCACCTGTACACGGTCCCGGGCCAGGTGTATTACAACGCCTCCCGCAAGCTCATCCTCAAGGGGGTGGACGGGATCGTGTTCGTGGCGGACAGCCAGATCGAGCGGATGGAAGCCAACATCGAGTCCATGCAGAACCTGTACGACAACATGGCGCAGTACGGGTACGATCTCACGAAGATCCCGTTCGTCGTGCAGTACAACAAGCGGGACCTGCCCAACGCCGCGCCCATCAAGGACCTGCAGGGCAACCTGAATCCCGGCTGGCCGGTCGAGGACGCCGCCAAGCAGCGCGAGGTCCCGGACCAGTACCATCCCGGCGACCTGCTGGTCTACGAGGCGGACGGAGGCTGGGTCGAGCGCGCGCCGTACTTCGAATCGGTCGCGGTGAGCGGGGACGGAGTGTTCGATACCCTGAAGGCCGTGGCGAAGCTCGTCCTCAAGTCGCTGAGCTGAGGGCGGGGCGGTGTGGACCCTGCCCAACATCCTGACCATCGCGCGGATCGCGCTCGCGCCGGTTATCGCCCTGCTGCCGTTCATCCAGGGCTACGTGCCGAAGCTGGTCGCGTTCGTGGTGTTCCTCGCCGCCGCGATCTCCGACATCT
>Ga0105095_10001902_pt1 | contig 11139 bp, 11 predicted proteins | sample PPLLak2March2015_2_FD_79180 | JGI IMG/M metagenome (GOLD analysis project Ga0105095, IMG submission 79180) | Freshwater sediment microbial communities from Prairie Pothole Lake near Jamestown, North Dakota, USA - PPLs Lake P8 Core (3) Depth... | ecosystem: Environmental > Aquatic > Freshwater >... | reverse complement strand
ATGATTCGATGGACATAGTCCCTTTTATTTTTTTATATTCAGATATTTTTCCAGTTGTACAATTCTGAAATATATGATTATGATTTTCTAATTCAATTATTTTATAATTACAACAATTCCCATTCAGGAGCGCATTTTCAATTGCTGGGAGATTTTCTTTTGAAGGTGCTTGAACATCTTTATTACCAGTCATTACCAATATCGGACATGAAATTGATAAAATAGTCTCGGCAGGATTATAATTGTTATATTTTCTAATCATTTCTCCACGATATTGATTAAACCAAAAATCAACATTATTATCCAAATAACCAAAATCATTCCTACTTTCTGTGTCAATGTAATTCCACAATTTTTTAAGTAACTCCTTTCCATGATTTTCTTCATTATATTGAAGTTTATCTCTAATTAGTAAAGGCCAAAGACTATCAAAAATGGCAGTCATCTCGTTAACATCTTTCTCTTTGAAACCAGCAGCTTTTGTAATTGCCAATTGAGATGAATAAATGAAATCTTTTCCCCATATGCCTGGACTGCCAAGTAAAACAGCAAATTTGATATCTCGACATTTTGTAATCATCATAGGAACAACTAATCCTCCTTGACTGATACCAATAGCACCAATTTTTGATTTATCTATTTCGTTAATGGTTTTGAGGTACTCTATCCCTGCAATACCATCATTACTAAAGTTCTCTAAATCAAATGGAATAAATTGCCCAGCTGATTTCCCTACACCTCTCTTATCATACCTCAATACCGCAATCCCATTGTTAGTAAGGTACTCTGCTAAATCCTTGAATAACTGTTTGTCTGAATAAAATTCTAAGTTCCTATTATGAGGGCCCGAACCATGTATTAAAACTACGGCTGGTACTTTATCAGTCCTATCTGGAATTGTTAATGTACCAGATAGTTGAATTCCATCATTTTGGTTTTTAAAAGTAATCTCCTTTTCAACAAAGTTCTTAGTGGAGCATGATGTAAAACTATTCAATAATAACATTGATAGCAATAAATAATATAAATCCTTTATTTTCATAGTCATTTATTTATATGTATTGAATTCAGGTTCCGAACTATGTGTGCTAACGTTTTCGGGTATGGACAGTGGCGGAGTTCAGAGCGATTAGGTATCCAGGTAGCACTAAGCTACCCTTGAAAAGCTGTGATTCGCAACTTACTGAGCCCGACATTGGCTATATGTGGTGTTAGCGATTTTGCATTATTCAGCCCTTATAAAATGATAAGTAAATCTATCACAGCAAGGTGCGCGAAACACCAATGAGTCATTTCCATAAAAATCAACATACTTTTCTGAGTCAAATAAAAAAGTATCAGAATTTATATCAGGATTCAATTTAATTAACAGAGATTCAACGTTTTGTTGATCAATGCTGATTTTCCCATACTCCATCAAGCTATCTTTGCGTATCAAACCATAAATCCCGATATTCTTTACCTTCAAATAATCAAAATTTGGTTCATATCCGCTACCATGAAGTCCACCCGAAATCTCCTTTAAGTACCATTGTCCATATATTGTACTATTTTGACTGTTGAAAATCTCTGATGAATAGTATATGTCCGTTGACACACTATCAAAAATGCTTAGCAGATTGTTTGGGAAAGCTCTTGTAACAGTAGTATCAATATGGGGAGAATAACTAAAATGAATTAAAAAAGTATCTCTCGAATAAGCATGTTCAGATTCAATCAGTTTTAAATCATAATCATCATTGTCAAATGGCCCAATAGTAAATTCTAAATCATGAGAACAAAAGCAATAGGTAAATGGTCCATTATCAATTATCTCGATACTAATTTTGTAATCTTCGATGATTTTACTAATTGAAATAGAATCGGTACCACAGCAGAATTCTGTATTACTTAATTTAACAAGTAATTTATTTCCAGATTGGCCAGTCAATCTTATGGAAGGAATATTAGAATCAGTCGATTTAGTACCTGAATTGCAATTTGTAAAAGAAATTGATGACAGGATTATATTTTTATCAATATGCGATTCTTCCTTATCACATCCGATAAAGTTTAGAAACAGAATTATTATTAAAAATATTGATTTAGTTTTCATGATTTTTCTTTTTCTATTAGATGAGATTAATCGTTTGAAGGTTGCGTTCATGCATAATCGCTACCGTTTTCGCATATGGTTCGTTGCCTGGATCAAGGCGCCCACTTGTCCGGGTACACAAGAGGAAACCAAATGAACTAATCCCCGAAAGAGCACTGTGCCGGCAATGAACTATATGCGGTGTTAGGGCACGTTTATTATTTTATTATTTATAGCAGACTATTATAAAATCTTTTGATTTTTGATTTAATTCATTTCCCTGATAGTCACCAAGTATCTTGTATCTATTATATTTCGATCTTTCAATCAAGTGTTCTAGTTCATACCTGAAAAAGAATCTTAGTTGCATTATCCAATCATCATGCCTTAGTTCATTATCTTCATCCCATTCCAAGCTAAACTTAATGTTTATGATTTGATTTATTAAATTTGGTTTAGTTGTGATAGTCCGTTTGATCTTTCTTCCATTATCATATTCACCTTCAAAGTCAGTATAATTATCTATTCCATTGATTAATTGACTCAAATCCGGTACAAAAACGTCAAAAATAAATCTTCCATTTTCATTTAAATGTTCAAAGACATTATTAATTGCCTTGATTTGTTTTTCCTTTTCCAACAGATGCATTAACACTCGAAAAGGCGCAATTATCAAATCAAATTTAATGTCAAAACTAAAATCTATAATATTTTGCAGGCTTATCCGTTTGCGTTGTTCTTTTGTGAGTTTTTTATTCAGTACCTCTATCATTGATTGACTAATGTCTATTCCATATATATCGACTCCCTCTTTTAATGCATTGATAAATAATCTTCCTGTTCCAACTCCAAGTTCTAATATTTTTCCTTTTGTTTGGCTGATCTCATTTAGAAAATATTCATTATCAACGCTATCCCTCTGCTGATGATATATAAGATCGTAAAAACGAGCAAAGTTTTTTGGGTATAAATGTGTCATAGTTTCCGTTTAAATGTGCCCTAAACGTTTTCGCATATGATTCGTTGCCTGGTTCAAGGCGCTCACTTGTCCAGGTACGCGAACAATTGTGCGAAGTGCGCACCTGAGCACTACCAAAAGTCCGCCATTGCCTATACGCGGTGTTGTGTGCAGTGCTATTATCTCATTTTCTATTCTTTTGATATTATATCTCGGTTAGCAATCCTTTGTCCAATCTTAGCTCCTATAATGGCTGCGATAATTGATAAACTTATCCCAATAAATATTATGATCCAAAAAGATGTAGTCCAGAATGATTCATCAAATATGGCTGATAGCAGGTTTAATTTATTACAAAGGATCGGCACGTACCAAACACTTTTAGGATCATTCAAACAGATTAAAAAACAAGCTATTGCGATTAATATTCCCCAGATAACATATTTAATATTATCGCTAATAGATATTCTCGTGCTATTAATAATGCCAATTATAATGGCAATAAATATTGCAGACAATATAGATAATATCCAGCTTGGGACTGGTATGAAACGTGACTTCTATGCTATTGTTGTCATAATCTTTTAAAGATAAAATTACTTGATAAACCTACTAGAGTCAAGTTTATTTTAACAGTTAGCTCGTTATTTTGGCATTGCACACAACGTTTTCGCTTATGGTTCGTTGCCTGGATCAGGGCGCTCACTTGTCCGGGTAAACAAAAGAACAATAGATGAACTGACCTTCGAAAGAGCACTTTTCCGGCAATAAACTATATGCGGTGTTGTGTGCAATGCTTGTTTATTTTCTATTTTTATTTCTTAATAAATTCTCGATATTAATAAAGAATATATGCACTCTGCGTATCTCAGGTGTCATTTCATTCTTAATCTTGAGAGTATTAATTGCCGGTATAATGAATAATAGAATAAGAGCATAATAAGGTACTTGGATCATGTCATTTCTTATCAGGATAATATTTACAATTACAATAACAAAAAGAATAATAATACCTGAAGCCAAACCTGGTGAATATGTTTTGAGCTGAAAAGTCCAAACAATATGTTGAAATGTGTTGAAAAGAATAAAACCTGAAAGAAAAGAGATGATAAGGCTAAACAAGAAGGTCTGACGAAATTGAAAGGCTATATAGGTTAACAGGAATCCAACTGCACAAAAGAAAATAATATGCAGATGAATACTGAAATTAGTTGATCTTGGTAAATTCACATAGTACTTTTTATACCAATTCAAAATGTTCCATTCTTCAAGTTCATGAAGACTAAAAAAGATGGGTATTGCCCAAATGATGTTAATAGGATCCATAAAACTGTATTATGTATGAGTCAAGGTTATTCTATATACGTACTGCATTGCACACAACGTTTTCGCATATGACCAGTGACGGAATTCGGAGCGGTTTCTTGTCCAGGTAGAACTGAGCTACCCTTGAAAAACTGAGATTAGCGACATTCTATCCCGCCATTGGCTATACCCGGGGTTAGTGGCAGCCAATTATTTTTCGTTTTTTACTAGTTCTATGACCTTCGTTAATAATGAATCAACTTGTTCTTTGTTAATGGAATCTTTTGTAATTTCATTATTTTCTTCTGAAATTATCTCTATATCTGGTTCAATGCCATTTTCTTCTATTAAATTTCCATCAAGAGTATAAGCACGCCATGATGGTATATATATTTTTATATAATTTGATAACTCGACTGGTATCGGATTACCCGAACTACCATATGATTTCATTCCTGCAATTTTACAGTTTTTTACTTGCTTCATCATTAATAGAAAAGATTCATTACTGCTCATCACTTGCGGACCGGAAAGCACATAAATGTTACCTTTAAAATTTAAAGGAGAATCTTGTGGAAAAATATACTTTGTTCTCTCTTTTTCAAATTTATTTGTAATTGTATCACGAACTATTGTTTTTTCATATGCAACACTATCATTTATAAAAAATGACGCGAACTGCTTGGCATAAGTCTCATTTCCTCCAGAGTTTTCACGAATATCAATAATTAAATTTTTTAGAGAACTTAAATCTTTAAGAAAATCTTGTATCGTAATGGAACTGTCTTGATAACCCCAACAATCAATCTTAAGATTCTCAATATCAAAACTCCAATTTTTAATACCAATATATCCAATATCATCTATTTTGCCCCCAATAAATTGAAAGTTATTTGCTAACTTTTTATCCTCTAGTATTTTAAATATTGAATTAGAACGAATGTAATTCGGAATAATAATTCTTGTCCTGCCTGAATAATATCTTTCTCCTTTTACCTCTATATACATATGAGGGTCATTTGCTTTTTTTAATATCGAAAGTAATTTTATAGCAAATTCAATATTCGAGTTACAATTAGGAAACTCATTTTTAAGGTTCTCAAATTCTTGTTTCCAATTTATTCCTCTAAGTTCTGAATAGGAATAATAATTAGGGAAAAAAGTAAATAATTCTTCGTATGCTCTTTTATTTAATTTTTTATAATCTACATTCATCGTTTTAAAAATCAGTTCATCGGGTTGTAATGAAATACCATCTATGTTCCTGAAATTGCTATATTTTTGATTATTAAAAATCAAATAATACATTTTATCCATGGTTAAATTTACAGGAATTATAAAGGTTTTTTTATCCTTCCAGTAAGGTTTATCAGTTATTTGAGGTATATCACGTGAATCAATTACAGACATACCCCCCTGCATATCCTGATTAAAAAATATTACTATTTCCTTTAAATCTGGATTTACATTGCAATCTCCAAATTCAGGAATTGTTTTAATAATTTTAGGACTTAAGTTGTTTTCTTCTGAGAATGAGTTTGTCCAAAATAATAAAAGACTTAAGATGTTTAGGATAATGGTTTTCATTTTGATTTTATTTAGATTAATCTATTTAAGTGGATGTGTCCTTGGTTGCCACTAACGGTCGGCGGTATGAAACGTGCCGGATTGCGGGGCTGCGTTCGTATCCACCGTGACTAACTTAAGAGGCGGGACGAAACGCTCGAAAACCCACTGAAACCGGTATGTTTTATGACCGCTTGTTAACGGGAGTGCTTATTTGTTCAGCGTTTTTATTTCGTTTGTAATACATTCCTGCTATTCCTATAAATCCTTTTTAAGATAAATCATATCAACAAGTTGTATGTCGCCCTCGAAAATAGGGTGGTCGTAATTGTCTGTAAAAAAATTCTTTACTCGATACGACTTTTCAAATCCACAACTTTCATAAAACGACAAGATTGTCGGCGTTTCGCCTGTCCCGACAAGCATTGTTTTGTAGTCGTTTTTGTAGAAATCAAAAATGAAATTTATCAATACTCTACCGTACCCTTTGCCTTGATATTTCTCGTATGTCGCTATGTTTTTCAACTCGCAGGTTTCGCTATTAATAGGCACTACAACGCAAACACTTTTCAAATCATCGTCATATAAAGCAAACAAGTCTCCACTCGGCAAATACTTGTCAATCATATTTTCCTGCTCGTCTGCCAACAACAATAAGTCAAGGAACTGTTTCTTATTTTCGATAATTTTTTCTATTTTCACCATATCTCTGTTGTTTCCTAATTTGTCAAGTTTTATTTTCCGTCGTATCGCCCTGCATTACCGCTAACGATTTCGCATATGGTTCGTTGCCTGGTTCGGAGCGCCCACTTGTCCGGGTACACAAAAGGAACCAAAATGAACTAACCCCCGAAAGAGCACTTTGCCGGCAATAAACTATATGCGGTGTTAGCAGCTGTTTTATATAAGTATATTATACATATAATATCTTGTTCCCAAATAATACTTGAATGGCCAAAAAACATACTATATAAATCATTTTATCATATTATTCTATATATATTTGAGTTTTAACAGCACCTCATTTGTTTAATGCACTTTTTAGGTGAGGCCATCCAATAATTGACGTGTAACCTCGATTGCTTCAGCGGTATCTTTCAGATTGATGCCGCGCATCTGAATTTCAATTTTATGTCTTGCACATATCTTCTGCAGCTCCCGGATGAAAACTCCGGGGCCTATAATTTCCTTTCCCTCCGACCAGGTAGTTTCCACGCCACAGGTCGGCGATGCATTTGTGCCAAGCACACCGACGACGGTGAATCTGTTGCGGATATATTGTTCTATCTGGTAAAACGCACTTTTAGCTAAAGTTTGACAACAACGTCTACCGGGATGCTTTAGCATCAACACTCTGATCCGTGAGTCTTCGGATTCTACCGTGCGTTCGGAGCTGATGTCCACCTTGCGGTCAAGACCCAGATAAATTAACTCGGGACACTCAAACTGCACAATGCTGCAGTCTGATGCCAAGATCATTTCAACTACCTCACGGACGACACCCGGATAGCTGGGTAATCCGTCAATCATCGCATTTTGGTTCAGAATGCAGTGCGTAACAAAAACGACACGCTTGCTGCGCTTATCCCTGAACAACACGTTTCCGGGCTTATATTCTGAATGGCAGCATGTCGTTTGGTTTTTAATTAATTGTTTCTTTTTATGATTTTTTGTCATGATGAAATAAACAATTCTTTTCTATGAATAATTATATTGTTTATATTTTCATATGTTTCATTTGAAGGGAACAATTGATGAATAATGAAATTTCAAATATAAGATTCGCAAATTTTAATTATTGTATTTTCTTAAAAATAGCTGCTAACGTTTTCGCATATAGTTTGTTGCCTGGATCAAGGCGCCCATTTATCCGAGTACACAATAGGAACTAAAATGAACTGACCTTCGAAAGAGCACTTTGCCGACAATGAACTATATGCGGTGTTAGGCGCAGGGCTTTATTTAAATATTAGTTTTTTAGGATCTTGTCGAGAATCAAATATCCTCAAGATATCTATGAAATCTTTCCTATCTCTGTAGAATAATGTGTTATGTTTTGTAATAACACATTTTCTGATCCTTTTACTTTTATTGATTATTGGGTATTGCTTAGGTTTTATTGATATTTGATATATTAGCTGGTCAGTAATATCTATAAATTTTTCTACTACTTTTTTATCCCAATTACTTTTTAGATAATCAAGTATATTTTCAAAGTCCTTTTCTGATAATGGAGACCAAATGATTTGCTTATTCATGCAAATAGTTCTTACGAATTTTGGCCATAACTTTTTCGTGAGAAATACCTTTGCCTGAATCTATTTCGTCAATTGCATTAATTATGCCTTCTTTCTGTTCCTCAGTCAGCTTGTTCCAATCATCAATGTCCTTCTTTCCATTTATGAAATTCTTTAGAACTCCATAGAGTTCCTTCAGACGATTCTTTTCCAATGAATCTATTTGTCTGAATATCTTTAGCTTTAGTTCTGCAACAGTCATAATTGATATTTTATCAAATATACAAAAAATCGAGTAAACTTTGTAGTATCTGGGTCTGCTTGCCTTGAGCCTAACGTTCGCGTGTATGATCATTTGCGGTGCCAAAGTGATTCTGTATCTAGATACACTAAAGCATTCCAAAGTGATATTATTCGCAACTTGATGCCAAGCAATTGATTATACACGCTGTTAGCATCTGGGCTTTTATTTCTCTTTCAACAAATAATATATCTTACCGTTTTAAATCTTTTTTTGGTTATTATAAGCTTCTTCCAAAGTTTGAAATTCAGCCTGCTTCTTGTATTTAATAATCTGCTCTTTAATTCTGTTTACATCTTCTTCTTTAGCTTCGCTTGCTTCTTTAGCCATTCTGACATAAATATCATTTGATCCATGATTATTTAAAAATATCAAAAATGCAATCTCATTAATTAAGTCACAATCAGTGGCGGTTAAAAATACAACATTAGCAATCTCCATTGTGGGTCTTGTTGAATGACCAAAACTACTAATCAATTCACTCAATATAACATAAGTATCAAAATTGCATGTAGACTTTTCTGCGTAAGTCTCAATAATTTCTAAAGACTTATTATGAAATGTAGCCTTTCGGTTAATCTCTTTAATTCTTTTTATTGCCTCCTTGTAACTGTAATTTTCATAATCTCGACAATTAAAAACCAATACAGTCATATCAATAATTATCAATCCTTGTATATCATGATAATCATTAATAGAAGATTTTATAGCCTTGCCCATAACGTTTTCGGGTATGGTTCGTTGCCTGGATCAAGGCGCTAACTTGTCCGGGTATACAAAAGAATATTAGATGAGATTACCTTCGAAAGAGCACTTTGCCGGCAATGAACTATACCCGGTGTTAGGGCGCGTTTTTTGGTCTATTTCTTTAAAAATCAATTTATTGTTTCTCCAATTACTAATAGCAATCTTAACGAATTTATAAAGTGTTACTGGCATGGTTTTATCTCATTTTACAAGCTCTTGATTTAAAAGCAATTCAATCTTTTCTCCACTACTTGGTCTTGGAGCATCAAAGTTCACAATTTTTCCCTTCTTATCTATTAATATAAATTTAGGAATAGCATAAGCCATATATAATTTCGATACAATCCCATCACTGTCATATAATTGTAGCCATTCTGGCTTATCTTTTTCCAATGCAATTTTCCAATCATTAAGTTTGTCATTAACCGCAATACTTATAAATACTACTCGCGTATCATCTTTGTATTTTTCATATAATCTCTTAAGGCTTGGTGTTTCTGCCCTGCATGGTCCGCACCAACTTGCCCATAAATCAATATAAACTACTTTCCCATTGAAATCATCAAGACCAAATAACCTTCCATCGTTATTCTTCAGAGTAAATTTAGGAGCAGGTTGTCCTGTTTGATATATTTTTAATTCCGCTTCTTTTCGGGAAAATGCCCCCATTATACTATCTATATAAACTTGATTTGATATGGATAACATATAGGGTTTAAAAACTTCTTTACAATCATTCAATTTTTCTTTGGAGGTACAGACAGAAATCGATGTAACCATGCATTGATAAAAAGTGTAGTCTTTAGCACTGCCTTTGTACTCATTATTTATTTTTTCTAAAAAATAATCTTTTCTATCTTTTAGTAAAGAATCTTTTTGATAGTCCAACTCTAGTAAATAACTTAGATAACTATTTGTTAGAAAGTGCTTATATATAGATGATACCATATATTCATCATTAAATAAATTATCCAAAATCTCTTTGTTAAAATTATTTTCTAAAAAGTTTTTTGATTTTTTATATTCAAAATGGTTATTAACTGCGTAATAAAGCAACTTATCTAATTCTAAAAAAGAATTATCTAAACTAACCATTTTAGCAAAATAATCCAGGTATTTATCTTCTGTTGTTTTTTTAGAAAAGACAACTGTATAAACGGAATCAAATAGCTCCCTTTCTTTATTAATAAAACTAAGTAATTCATTTTCACCCAAACGATACCATTTTGTTGTATCATTTCGGGCCGAAATTATTGAATCGAGTATAAATCGATAGGCATTGCTCTCAGAACCAATTCCTGTAATTCTTTTTGTTTTAAATAGTGTAGCATAATCTTTTGCGTTCCCAGTAATTGTCAAGTTGTACCCCGGCGCTACAAAAATATCATTTATTTGAATTTGAGTTCCCTTTTGTAAACTTGTTCTCTGAGGTTTTAAAATCTTTAATGTTTCAAAATTAAATTTACCATCCTTATCAAAATTAATAGTATCCCATTTCACAATTCCATCTTGATCTTCATAAAAAAATCTAATAAATTCTACTTGACATTCACTTAACTGACCTTTAATTATAAATGGTTGATTAATTTGGTTAAAATTCTGTCCAAATAAATCAATAAATAAAAAGAAGAAAAGAATACTAAACATTGTTTTCATTTGTATTGTTATTTTTATTTGCAGAAAATCTATACAGTATCAATGAAACTAAAGTTTGAATAATTTATTTTCATTAAGTACTGGTGATGCATTACTTTTAAATAAGTATGCTAGATATATTGATTATAGTGACCTCTAAGACTTTTTTACATTTTTCGATTTGAAACAAATTTTTCTTCATGATAAAATGATTTTTATTTAAATATTTGATATTGTGTATTTTAGATATTTGTATTTCAGCATCTTTTATGAAAATAGTTTTTAACGCATCAGTAGTATTCATTAAGTACAAATT
>Ga0105095_10001900_pt1 | contig 11142 bp, 9 predicted proteins | sample PPLLak2March2015_2_FD_79180 | JGI IMG/M metagenome (GOLD analysis project Ga0105095, IMG submission 79180) | Freshwater sediment microbial communities from Prairie Pothole Lake near Jamestown, North Dakota, USA - PPLs Lake P8 Core (3) Depth... | ecosystem: Environmental > Aquatic > Freshwater >... | reverse complement strand
TTTAAAGAGAAATTAGTGAAGGATCTTCCTCGCGGGAGTGAGACCGTTCTTCTCGTTGAAGATGAGGAAGAGGTTCGGAAATTAGCGGCTCAAATTTTACAGAGACAGGGATATAAGGTTTTGGAGGCGCCCCAGGGGGGTGATGCCTTACTCATCTGCGAGCAGCACCAGACCCCCGTTCATCTGATGTTGACAGATGTCGTGATGCCCGGGATGAGCGGTCATCAATTGGCCAAACGTTTGAAATCCCTCCAGCCGGAAATGAAGGTCCTCTATATGTCAGGATATACGGATAACACGATTGTCCAGCATGGAGTTCTGGTGGAAGGAGTAAACTATATCTCGAAGCCCTTCACCGTGGACGCACTGGCGAGAAAAGTAAGAGAAGTGCTGGATAAATAGGGACACATCCAAATTCTCTAAGGCATCCCGACTCCTGAGTTACCCTTCAACTTCGGAGTGTGACCGGTTGATAATTCCCGACCGTTAATTTCATTATTGAACAGGTTAATTAAACAAGAGGTCTCTTTGGCTTTCCTTTGTAAAAATGGACCCCTTTTTGCTTTGGAGCCCCGCTTTTGTTATTCAGGTTGGTATTCTCGAATTCTCCCCCTTTGGATGATCCAAAGTCGGCCTTCGATCTCTTTTCGAGTGAGTCCGGCGATTAACGTGCTAACCGCCTCCAATAGATCATGTGGGGTTGGTGAAGGAGGAAGACGAAGGAGAGCGATGCCTGAGTAATCTTCAGGTCTAAATATCAGGGGATTCCCAAATTCCAGATCCAATGTGACAAGGCACCTTTTCTCGGTTAGGCAAACCTCCACCAGCCTCTTGTCACTCGCGGAGCACAGGCCTTCTTGTGTGACGGTGGATATGTCATGACCTGCGCGAAGGAATAATTCTGCGCCGCGACTTCCCAAGTTCTCGTCAAGCTTCAACTTCACGCCTAAGCCCCTGGTGGAATTTCAACGTAGCGCTCTCGTGCCATTTCTGCTCCGTATGCAATACAAGCGAGAATGTCGGCCTCCTCCAAACCCGGATACTGTTTAAGGATTTCCTGTGAAGTCATTCCGCTCGCAAGGAAGTCGAGAATAAGGGAAACCCAAAGACGATGCCCCCGAATACATGGTTTTCCGAAACAAATGTTAGGATCGATTGAAATTCTTGAAAGGAGTTCCTTTTTAGTCATTTCAAACCTCCTGCATCCTCAACCTAATTCTACACCAAATCCAGAAAGGATTAAATGGACTAAACATATTTCTAAAACAAGGAGATGGGAATCGTAGAGTGTAGACCGGATGTCCAGCCCATCTCTTCAAGTTCAATAAATTAATCCCTCTGATCTTCGATAATACGAATCTCTTTATTGGTTAACCCATACAACTCATATACCAATTGGTCGATTTGTTGGTCGGTGGCGTCGATCTGGCGTTGGATTCGAATCTTTTCGTCTGGGTTTCTTGCTGATGCCGCCTGTTTGTGAAGCGATACCATCTGGTCGACCAGGTTCACCATTCGGTCGTTACGGGCTTTGTCAGTGGAGTTGGAAAAGTTAATGAGTCGGATGGGAAGTTGTTCGATGAAACGTTTACCATAGGACCAATATCCTCCACGGAAAGGGCTACTTATCTTTTGTAGGCACCAATCAAGCAAACGAGAGCTAAGCAGTGCCTGTAAATAGTGTACCGAATGCAGATTATCTAACTTAAGCCAACGCACACCATAATAGGGGCCGTTGCCGCCGCCAGAGAAATAAAGACCGGTGTCGTCATAGGCATATCTGCCAAATAACGAGATGACTTGAACAATGAGTTTTGGAGTATTAAAGAGAGTAAGGTTTTTTCGGTAGATATAGCCATACCATTGATCGTTGTCTGCTTTACCTGATTCACGGCTACGCAGTGCCTTGGAGTTCTCTTTAAGGTATTCCCATACCTCCGGATAAGAAGAGGCCATCTCATTGGCAGGAATAAGCGTTGCTTTATCATTGCTTAAGTGATACGGAAAGACGAGCCAATGATGAGATACTGGGCGCTCAAATGATGAAACAGTCACATTATTCAGAAATGGCTTAAGAACTTCACGCTCCAGCATCCGTTCAATCCCAGCCTGATCCTTGACTTTAATTAGTCCGCTTTTGGGAGGAGCGGTCTCTTCCAGCACGTATATTTTATCTGCACTCGTCTGCAGTCCAACGAAAATGTGCGCTATATCTCCCAATTTGACCGGAAGCTTGCTTAACTTCTCAAATAACTCGGCACTTTTCCCTACAGCAAAGTTCCATTCTGATGATGTAATTTTTGTAGCTACGATTTTCCCTTCTGTAGACTTACCATTAATGCGCCAAGCTGTTAGATCATCCACCTTAACAAAACGGCATTGTTTGCTGCCTGTTTTATCGAGGAACAGCAAACAAACGTAATTCGTTGTTCCTGAAAATAATTGCTAGTCGCTGAAATGAACCACTTCTGACAGATGTTTGCCCTTTGCAAGGAAGCCTCGTAACGGCTCCCCATATTGAGCATTGAAGAATTTGTGGGGCAAGATAAATCCAAGTCGTCCAGATTTATTCAGCAGGCCCAAACCACGCTCAACAAAGACCACATATATGTCGTAGTTCCCTCTACTGGCAGAGGTGTAGTGTCCCTTATAGATTTCAACTTCTGAGGGTGCCCATTCCTTCATTGTCTGGATACGGATATACGGCGGATTCCCGATCACTGCATCGAAGCCGCCGCGCTTCATGATTTCTGGGAATTCTTTTTGCCAGTCGAAGGGGTTGATGCGATACATTTCTTCTTCGTCAAGGCCGGGCGGGACATGTGCCGCCCCTACAGAAAGACCGGGTAGAAAAAGACCTGCCCCGCCAGAATAGAAATCCGGGCCAATCAGGGAGTTTCCGCATTTGATGTTGCTCCCCAGATCAGGCAGCGCTCGCTCTCTGAATAACTTCATTTGGCGCTCCAGGGTATCCTGATTTTCCCCTTCCATAACCTTGAGAAGCAGACTCAATTTAGTGACCTCGACGGCCTGAGGATCAATATCCACACCGTAGATGTTATTCAAAAGGATTCTTTTCTTCTCACGGGTAGTAAGATGCCATTGGCCTCCATAACCTTGATAGATCTCTTGCGTATGTTTCCCGGGACCATCCTTTTCGTACCAGTCCCGGTGGTAATCCAACAGGTATTGATAGGCTCCAAGAAGGAAGGAACCTGAGCCACAAGCCGGATCGAGAATCCTAAGGGAACTGATCTGCCTTGGGCTTTTACGTTCGCAAAGCTTACCAACCGTATTCTTTACGATATATTCAACGATATAGGTCGGAGTGTAATAGACTCCACCGGCCTTTCTCACCTCGGGCTTTTCTTCTACTTTAGCCCTATGACCTTCAGTGAGCCGGATCCCCTTTCCCAGGAACTGCTCATAAACATGGCCTAAAATATCCGCACCCAGAACTGAGAATTCATATGGCGATTCCGGATAATAGAGATTCTTAAAGATATCTTTCAGTGGTTTATCATCTACTTTGAGTTCTGGGGTGAGCCGGTCTATTTTGAAGTCGAAAAGGCCGGAATTATATTTATCATCAGCATGGTAGAAAATCTCTCGAAGGCGGCGGTAGGTATTCGTCCCATTGAGGAGATTTTGGATCTGACCGTATTTTTCAATTCCGCGATCCTCGCACATCCGAAGAAAGATGATGCGGTCAATGGTGAGCTGAACGGCATAGTTGAGATCGCGCACAGAGAGCTTAGGGTTTCTCGTCGCAATCTCTTTAGCTAAAGCCTCGCGCCAGGACTCTATCTCTTTTAGGAATTCAGCATCTACCTCTGCCGTGCCGCGCTTCTGTCTCTCTGATTCTGCAAATTTATCGAATGACCCTTTCAAGGCGGATTCTTTTGAGAGGAGGTTATAGATCTCTTCAAAACAGTCGAGGTACTGGGTATTTGTATAAAATCTTACACGTCCAACACTGGCTTTGTCACTTGGCTTCGGTCGAGAGCGGCAATCATAAATAGCTGTCTCTTCGAAATCAGTCAGAATAGAAATGGGAAGCTTCGCGCTCCAGGCATATCGCCTCAACTGGTATGCGGGACTGGTCTGGCCTTTGATATCGATGGATGGTTTTTTGGTTTCAAGAAAGAACTTTCTCGCCCCCCCAACGCGAAAGCAATAATCGGGCGCTTTCGTGGCTCCGGCAATTTTGATGGCGTCCTCATGAATGACGTCTTTATATTGTTCTGCATAACCTGCCTTATTGCTTACATCCCAACCAAGGGCTTCGAAGAAAGGATCGATGAATTCTCTTCGCAGTTGGGTTTCGTTATAGGCAGGGCTATGGTAGGCGTCGATGTTACGTTGGAAGCGTTCAACAAGATCGGATATTTGTTTTCGGGGTCCTTTCATAGAAAATCCCCCCTCTCCCCCCTGAAGCTGTGAAAAAATCGCACTGTATTCGTCCCCCCGGTGAAAACCGGGGTCCAGGGTATTTGTAACCCCATGAAACACTGGATTCCGGCTTTCGCCGGAATGACGTGAAACAGCATCAAACCAATTTTTTCACACCTTCTCTCTTTCTAAGGGGGGTTAATTTGGCGCTTATGCCCCACCGCCTGCCAACCGGTAGGCAGGGGAAGAGAGATTGATCCCATTATAGTTTTTTGGGAGAAGGGTGTAAAGGAGGAATTAGATTTTTGCTTGGCGAAAGGCTTCTTGATTTTCGATGGTCTTCTTCACCACCCTTTCTCTCCTGAGACTGTGTCTTAAACCCCTTTTTGTCACCCTGAACATGGTTCAGGGTCTCGTGACCATTCCCCCTATTACGACACAGCCCCCCGAGGGAGAAGGTGGTGAACTACGAATAATTTATACTCACGAAGGAAAGGAGGCTCCTCCAGCTTTCGCTTCCAACTCCTTGACCTTGGCCTCAAGCTGAAAAATCTTCTCATCGGTGATTCTCTTATAGCTTTCCATATCGACGTCTTTCGAGGCTAGTTGTCTGTTCTTATATTCAACTTCCTCCTCTAACCGATTCAATTCCACCTCTTTCACATTCGACTCCCTTTTCAACTTTGCTATCTGCTGTTTCAGCAGGGCTGCCTCATTCTTCTTTGGTTTCCGCACCCCCTTCGCTTTCACCACTTTTTTGGCCTTAGGTTTAACTCTTTTTACCTTTCTTGCCGCTTTTTTCATGACATTCCTTCCCCCTTTCATAAAAACGGTTTCGCCCCCTCACCCCCTCCCTCTCCCCCGTTGGGGAGAGGGAAAGGGTGAGGGGCACCATGGATTTTATAAAGTTACAACTTGTAACCCGCAATCTGCTTCCTAAGAAACCAGTAGATCAAACCTGCCAGGATCATGCTTGGCAAGGAGGAACCCAGCGGCCATGGAAAGGCTGCTTTGACCTGTAACACCTTCTCCATCAACATCGGCGAGAAACCCAGATAGATGCCAAATCCAATGGCCCAAGCAATGATGGCAAGAGGGTTGATTCCTTTCGAGAACCAGTATTCCCCCCCCCTCTTATAAAGATCTTCTAAATCGATCACTCTTCTTCTTATCAGGAAGTAATCAACGAGAACGATCCCGAAGAGTGGACAGAACATGGCCCCGATAAACAGGAGGAAATGCTCATAATTGAGGAGGGTAGGGAAAATGATGGCGACGATGATCCCCAAAATTCCGCCGATCCATATCCCTGTTCGTTCTCCTAATTTTGGAAAAATATTCAGGCCCGAGATCGCCGTAGAATAGATATCTAAAAAAGTGGTGGTGAAAGTAGAGAAGAGGACGATGATCAGCGCAGGGATGGCCCATCCAAACTTCAACATGAGATTCATCACCACGCCAGAAGGGTCCGGTGATTGGGTGGCAAGGGTGGCCATCAGGCCGATGAGATACATCCAGGAGGAGACAATGAAATACCCGATCCAGGTCCCCCAGAAATTTCTTTTCGAATCCGTGGCAAAGCGCGAATAGTCCGAAACTAAAGGAAGCCACGAGATGGGCATGGCAATCACAAGATCCATTCCCACCATAAAAGGAAAATCTTTCTTTCTCGGAATTTGGGAGAGCATCCCCCAGCCATACTCTTGAAAGACGATATAGGTCACCACGATGCATAAAATCAGTAGAACGAGGACGGAGATTCGTTGGAGCCACTTCCAGAATCGGTGACCCACCACAGCCCACAGGGTGGTGATCACTCCAGAGAGGATGATCCAAAGGTTGAGGTTTGAAAATCCGTAGAATTTGGAGATGGCATCGGCTGCCTGGCCACAAACGATCAGCATCACGGCTGTCCAGCCGATGAGCTGGATCACATTGAGCGCAGCAGGAAAGTAAGAACCTCTGATTCCGAAAGAAGGCCGAACGCTCACCATCGATGGAATGCCCCATCGGCTCCCCATCAAACCGCCTAAAGCAAAAGGGGTGTTCCCAATCAGGTGACCGAGGAGAATGGCCCAGAGTCCTAACCCCAACCCCAGGGGGACCATTAAACTCCCAGCCCAAATCTCTGCTAACGAGATCGCTGCTCCTGCCCACAGTAGAAAAAAATCCCAACCGCCTAAATTCCTCTCCTCTATTGGAGTCGGTTCAATCCCGGGCATAGGTCACCTCCTTGATAACAGCAGACAGGATACCGTAAGCAGTATGCAGAAAGCAGAAGGCAGTACTTTTGACAAACGAGCTTTTACCCTTTGCTTACCTTGTTCCAAATTTTTCAGGCTTAGCCATCATACTGCCGAGCATTCTTCCTACTTCTTCGTATCCTTCTATCAATTCATCGTGCCGATCGCGGGATAAATAGCCGCCGTCTCTGGCAAAATCCAGCCAAACCTGTGTTTCGGCTCCCTCGCTGTCAGCATCAGCCAGTTTACTTATAAACATATTTGGATATCTTCGTTTTCGAAACCCCTCTGCTATGTTCGTGGCAACACTGCGTGAAGAGCGTCGAATCTGGTCCGTCAAGGAATAGCGTTCTTCTTTTGGAAATGACTAGGACTCGTTAAAAATCTCCATTGCCAATTTATAAGCTAATTGATAAACCTTTAAATCCCTATAGCCACGCACCCTTACTCCCTTCTGGAAATCAGTAGGCAGTAGGCAGAAACCAGTAAGCAGTAAACTCTACTTCATTTTTGCTTTCTGCATTCTGCCTACTGAGGTCTATTCTGTTTGTTTTTGCTTACTGCTTTCTGCTCACTGCCTTCTGTCCTTTTGTTCTCTGCCTATTGCTTTGTGCCTACTGCCTTCAATATCTTCTGAATGACTTCCATCGGGGTTCTCCCCAATACTCGGATCATCGGCTCTTTGCCTACATCCCCTTCATCGTAGATAAAATCAGGAACGCGCTTCATTTTCCTCAAAACTTCCCCCACCCCCCATTCTAAGGAGGAACCTTCCTGCTTTTTCAACTTTTTTGGCTCGAGCCTCCGGTCAAAATGGCCGGCCAGAAAACCTTTTCTCCCTAACTGCGCAAGGGTCTCTCTTGAATATCGGATATTCATTGCCGAACAATATTCGGGATCAAATTTCATGACGGTCAGAATGATATTGGCAACGTGCCGGGAGGCCCCGAATTCAGGGTCGCTATACGTGGTCGCCGACTCTCTGAATCGGACAATTCTTCCGGGAAAGGCGGCCACATCTTCAACTCCTTCGGCAAAAGGAAGCGCATACCCTAAGTTTGAAGAAACCTCTGGGATGAAACGTCCGATCTCTTCCCCTTTCAATACTTCCACTGCTCTCTTTAACTCCTGGACCACACGGTACCGCTCCATCTCCCTCAGGACATAAGCCGCCGGGTTGGTAGGCCCTGTCCCTTTTCCGAGGCTGAGACCGGATTGGATGGCCAGGGTGATAAAGATTTTTGCCTTTTGTACGGCTCCATAAACGGTATCTCCTCTGGCCAAGAAAGTGGCGATGGCAGAGGCATAGGTACATCCCGTCCCATGGGTGTTTTTCGTTTTTATTCTGGGAGCCACGATCTCCTCAAATCTTTTTCCATCGTAAAGAAGATCCACAGCCCTTCCCTTCAAATGGCCTCCTTTAACAACAACGTGTTTCGCTCCCAGCCGATGAATCCGGCGGGCAGCTTTCCTCATCTCTTCCACGGAGGTCACTTTAAATCCGGCAAGAACGGAGGCCTCCGGCAGGTTCGGTGTGACAACCCATGCCAGGGGGATCAACTCTCTGATCAGGGCCTCCCGGGCATCTTTTCGCAGAAGGGAGTCTCCGCTTTTCGCCACCATCACGGGATCGACGACCACATACTTCAAACCATATTGCCTAATTTTTCTGGCCACCACTCTGATGATTTCAGAATGGGCCAGCATTCCGGTCTTGATCGCATCTGCGCCAATATCTGAGAGGACGACCTCCATCTGCTTCTCGACAAAGGACGGGGGGATCTCATGAATTCCATGAACCCCCAGCGTATTCTGTGCGGTCAGAGCCGTAATCACACTCATCCCAAAACCACCCAGCAAGGTAATCGCTTTCAAGTCCGCTTGGATTCCTGCCCCGCCTCCAGAATCTGATCCGGCAATCGTCAATATTCGTTTCATTTCGATCTCCTTAATTCCTCTGCAATCAGGGAGGCGGCTCTTTCACCCGAGAGGAGCATCCCTCCAAAAATAGGGCCCATTCGATAAGAGCCAAAGGTGGCATTGGCCGCCATTCCGCATACATAAAGTCCCGGAAAGACCTCTCTCGTATTGGCCATCGTATCCTTTTCAGCCGCCTCCGCCCACAAAGACTTTTCGCCAACGATCTTTCCTGTCTCAGTTAAAAGTCTGATATCATTTTTCTTTTGGAGGATGGCAACGACCTCCGTGGCGTGGCCTGTGGCATCCACAACGAATTTTGATTCAACCGTTAGGGGATCCACGTGGAGATTAGCCATCTCCACAGCGGTCCAATTGAGAACTAACCCCGTCACGCGATTCTCCCGGAGGACAAGATCCTCAGCACTGACCAGATTAAAAATGGTCACTCCTGACTTCACCGCTTTGGAACAGAGGGTTGAGATGGCTTCAACCGAGTCGGCTGTGTAATACCCTTTCTTATATGGAATAGAGCCAATCCCAAATTTATCGAGAATTCTCTTTCCCTCTTCCTGAACAACGATCTCATTAAACATCATGCCTCCGCCCCACATGCCTCCGCCTATCGAAAGTTTCCTTTCAAAGAGGGCGACTCGATACCCCTTCTTTGTCAAGGAGTAGGAGCAAACCAATCCAGATGGTCCCCCTCCCACGACAGCGACATCCATAGAAAGGTTCTTTTTCAATTTCTCAAAATATCGGTCAATGATCGCTTGGGTAACAATTTTTTCTTCAAGTACCATCGTCTTCCTCCGGACAATCAATTTTCCTCTCCCTGTGGAAGACAGGGAAATCAGCGTGTGCAAAAATTATTTAAAAAAAAGCCGTAATCCCAATGGAGGTATTACGGCTTGATTTCCGTTTTCCGCTTCCCTTCGCTGGAATTACCCTGACAGGTTCGGAGGGTCTCCCCATCCCGCCACGGCGGGACGAGGACTCTCAGCCCAATGAGCTCCCCTAGCTATATTTTAAATCGATTCTACTCGACAATAGGGAGGATGTCAAATAGAAAGATTATAGAAAGATTAAGCTTTGAAAGTTATTGCATGGCTGATCATTGGTTCCCCCGTGCCAAGAGATCTGCCTGGAATTAGAGGGTGACCCAGTACCCATCGAATGATCCTTGGCCATGTTCTATCCAGCCTTCATGACTATTTAAATGATTCCAATGAGTTATATATGCTACCCTTGGTCATCACTTAGTTTGTGAAAAATTGCATAAAATCCTTGACTTCTTAAGATGTTTGCTTTATATGTTTTACGGTAATTTTCTCGATCCCCGCAAGGCGGGGAATTCGTTAACAGAAAGTTCGATTTTAGGATGCGTTCTAACCAAATACAGTCTTTTTAGGAGAGGGCACTATGAGACTAGGAAACGTAATGGTGAAGTTGATGCTGTTGATGTCAGTGGCATACCTGCTCATTCCGCTGGCAGCACTCGCAAGTGAGGCGGATCTAGCGATCCCCGATTTGCACAAGGGTGCTCCCTATACTTTGTTGGGTGGGATAAAACCCTGGGATCTGCTGTTTTATGGCGCTTGCATCATTGCCGGGACACTGGGTATCAGCTTGTTTCTGCGTCACCAGGTCAAGAAGTTGAGAGCTCATGAATCGATGCTCAAAGTAGCTGAAATCATCTTTCAGACCTGCCGCACCTACCTGATCCAGCAGGGCAAATTCCTTCTCATGCTCTGGATTTTCATTGCGGTCTGCATGTCTTTCTATTTCCTGGCTCTGAAGGGACAGGGGGTTCCCACACTGCTGCTGGTACTGTTCTTTTCGCTGGTGGGGATGGCCGGCTCCTACAGCGTGGCCTGGTACGGCATCCGCATCAACACCTATGCCAACGCCCGTACCGCCTTCGCGTCGCTGGCGGGGCAACCCTGGGACGTGGTGAACATTCCCCTGCGCTCCGGCATGAGCGTGGGACTTTTCCTCATCTCCCTTGAACTGGTCATGATGGTGATCATTCTGCTCTTCGTCCCCCGCAACATTGTCGGGTACTGCTTCCTGGGATTCGCCATCGGTGAGTCACTGGGCGCATCGGCACTCCGTATCGCCGGTGGTATTTTCACGAAGATCGCCGACATCGGCTCCGACCTCATGAAAATCGTCTTCAAGGTGAAGGAAGACGACCCCCGTAACCCGGGCGTGATTGCCGACTGTACGGGTGACAACGCGGGCGACAGTGTGGGCCCCACGGCGGACGGTTTCGAAACGTACGGCGTCACCGGCGTTGCGCTGATCGCTTTTATCACGCTTGCCGTTGTGAGTCCAAACCTAGAGGTCAAAGAAGCCATCCAGGGCAAACTGATCGTCTGGATTTTTACAATGCGTTTCCTTATGGACTTCTGCTCCGGGCTTTCCTACTTTGTTAATCAGGGCATTTCTTCCGTAAAGTATAAAGGGAAGAAAGAGATCGATTTCGAAGAGCCTCTCATGAGACTGATCTGGATCGCCGCCACCTTATGCATTAGCACCTCGTTTGTGATGAGCTACCTGCTGATCAGCGACCTCCAGGTTCTAAAAG
>Ga0105095_10001898_pt1 | contig 11144 bp, 10 predicted proteins | sample PPLLak2March2015_2_FD_79180 | JGI IMG/M metagenome (GOLD analysis project Ga0105095, IMG submission 79180) | Freshwater sediment microbial communities from Prairie Pothole Lake near Jamestown, North Dakota, USA - PPLs Lake P8 Core (3) Depth... | ecosystem: Environmental > Aquatic > Freshwater >... | reverse complement strand
CGACAACCGCTGGTCGCTTGTGATACCCACACAGAAGAGGAAATTGAAGCAGCTCATCAAAGATGGCAGGCGAGGAATGACCCCGAGTTAGAAGATGAACAAGCAGATGAAGAAGACAGTCGCTAATATTTAGGAGAAGCCCTTGCACCAGTCTGTACTATCTGATCAGCAAGCCCAATTCCTGCGTGATGAAAAAGAAGCCCTGGCCGGGTTCCAACTCGCCCTGACCGATTTCGATCTACCGCGCGAATCTCTGGACAGCCTGCAGAAAGCCATTCTGCAACTGGACGAACTATTCCTGATCGTTGTGGCGGGCGAATTCAACTCTGGCAAGAGCGCCTTGATCAACGCCATGCTCGGAAAAAAAGTCCTGGCTGAAGGAACGACTCCCACAACTTCGCGCGTTACTCTGGTCAAGTGGGGCGAACAGGCGACCGAACAAGTGGTCGACGAAAACTTTACCATCTATAAGTACCCCCTGCCTCTCCTGAAAGAACTGAACATTGTTGATACACCGGGTACGAATGCCATCATCCGCCATCACGAGCAGTTGACCGACGAATTCATTCCCAGGAGTGATCTGGTGCTGTTCATCACCTCTGCCGATCATCCCCTGACCGAAAGCGAGCGGCAATTCCTGAGCCGCATCCTGACCTGGGGGAAGAAAGTAGTCTTTGTGCTTAATAAGGTAGACATTTTTGAAGATGACTCTGCCCTGCAGGAAGTGCGCGACTTTATCCTACTACACACCACTGAGATACTTGGCGATCAACCTAAGTTATTTCCTGTGTCTGCTAAATTAGCTCAACGCGCCATATCTGAAGCGGACCCTGAACAACAATCACGTCTGCGCAGCGCCAGCCGGCTGGACGAGTTGGAGTATTTCATCAGCACCACCCTGGACGACACCACCCAGCTCCAGCTCAAGTTCAACAATCCACTGGGTGTGGCCGAAAATCTCTGCAACGAAGCGCAGCGATCCCTGGCAGCCCAGGCAGTGGACTTGATTGAAGACAAACAGACTGCCACTGCCCTGGAAACCGTCATCACAGCGTACGAGGGCGACATGGACAGTGAACTTCCTCCACGCCTGGCTGAAGTCGAGAACATCCTGCATCGCCTCGAACAACGTGGCCTCGATTTCTTCGACAGCACTATGCGACTGACCAACATCCAGGACCTGATGCGCGGCGACAAGGTCAGGGCACAGTTCGAAAAACAGGTCCTGGCGGATGTTCCACAGCTGATCGAAGATCAAGTCCAACGCATGATCGACTGGTTGGTGCAGAAAGACCAACATGAATGGCAACAAGTCATGAGCTACCTGCAACGCCGCCGGGCAGAGAACCTGGACCACATGGTCGGTGAAAGTTACGGTCCGCGTGATACCCGCCGGCGTGAGCTGATCGACACCGTCGGCAGAACAGTCCAAACCATAGTAGAGAGCTACGACCGAAACAAAGAATCCAGCGAACTGGCTGCCAGTGTCGAAGCCGCCGTAGCCCAAACTGCTTTGCTTGAGGTCGGCGCAGTGGGTTTGGGGGCGCTAGTCACCATGGCAGTCCTCTCTTCAACCCTGGATATCACTGGAATCCTGGCTGCCAGCACGCTGGCTATCCTGGGATTTTTCGTAATCCCCTTCAAGCGCAAACAGGCTAAAGACAGGTTCAAAGAGAAAATGCTCAGCCTGCGCACAAAGCTGCTCAGCGCTCTGACCACCCAGTTCAAGAACGAGAGCGAAAATGCCATCACACGCCTTAAAGATGGTATCGCCCCTTACACCCGCTATGTACACAGCGAGCATGAGCGCATCGAAAAAGCGGAGAACACTCTGGCAATAATGAAGCAGAAAATTTCGGAACTTCGGGCACGAAGCCAGGCAGTAGCGGGGAAATAATTTTTCAAAAATCTCGATTGCTAAGTGCTACCCAAGGTAAGCGACAAGATAACATAAACCTGCCAGTGATCAGCCGGGCGGGTATTCCTATGCCCCCATGGGGGTACAGTGCATTAACGTGTCTAATAGATTCGAGGGTCCATCAGGTGCGCAGAATACCCAACAGCCATACATACTTCGGAAGCATGTATTAATGCAAAATTTCTTTGTTGGCCTGATCGGCCTTGGCAAGAATCTCTTGAGCTGCACCTTTGATCTCAGCTGTGGTGCCAGCCGTTAAGGGGATGAACTTGACTAAATCACGCGCCTGACGTAAATAACCCTTGACCTGGGCAATGTAGGAGAAATTATATTTTCCACCATCGGTTGGGATGGGGAGTTCACGTGCTTTTTGGATCAGAGCACGAGCAAGAATAATGCGGTCAGCGGCAAGGATGAGTTTAGCCATGGTATTTTTCCAGAGTATTCTAAATCAGATTTCAGATTTTCTTATTTTACTTCAACCATGAAATAACAAAAACCGTAGGAGATTTCCGACGGTATTGAAACGAAGTCTGGAGCAAGTCACCTAAACTGGAGCGCCCCGCGAGCGATGCCATAAGGCTCAGGTTCAGCGCTACTGTGGGGTATAATGAAGAAAGTATTCCAAAATACTTCGCCAGGTGGAGCAATATGAGGAAAACTTTTTCTTGACAGAGAATTCGGGGTATAGGTTGATCGTCTATGTTTGCGCGCCCAGTGGCTGAAGGTCGACGGGGGGATAAATCATCCATTTCACGAAAATGGGTGGTCAGCATTTTCATGCTTACTAAGTAATATGTGTATTGGACATCGCTTTGAAAAGTGGAGGAGAAGCCTGGTGGCCTGCCTCATGCTCGGCCAGGCAGCCTGCCAATTGGTTGCGCCGCTCGCCACGACCCAAACCGGTGAACCCTTCCTGGTTTCTCCAACCTGGACGGCCGCACCTACCCAGGCCCCATCCCACGCCCTAACAGAAACACCGCTTCAATCGCCTACCATGGAAGAGACCAGCGCCTCAGCTCTGGTGAGCGCTACGCCCACACCGGTTTTTTACGAACCCGCTGGCTGCTGGCAGCCGCCTGACGATTACACCCGCGTGTACATCAACAATTACACCCTCAACACCCGCACCTATCGCATGCTTCAGCAGGCCGCCCTGCTGTATGGCGGCGAGATTGATGTGGCCAGAAGAGCCATCATCCAGGGCAGTTACAGCGACAACCGCCTGGACAGCCCTGATACCCATCTCGGCGGCGGCGCAGTGGATATCTCGGTTACTATCCCCAATTCAGACTACGTTCTTTATATCGAAATTGAGCCGCTCATCCGGGCGCTGCGCACGGTTGGGTTTGCTGCCTGGCTGCGCGAGGATGACGAGATGGGGGCCGGGGCGGGGATCCACATCCATGCGATAGCCATCGGCGATATCGAGCTCTCACCCGCTGCCCAAGAGCAGCTCACCGGCCCCGCTGGTTACCTGCGCGGCAATGACGGTCTGCCCGTTCCCAGCGGCGATCCAGGGCTTGACCGGCACGGCGGCCCACTGATTTGCCACTGGATGGTAGAGGCTGGTTATGCGGATCTGCGCACGCCCATGCCTGTCTCAACCCCTGGCCTGCCCTGGCAGGAACGCCTTCTCCAGGTTGCCCTGGCTTACCAGGCATTCTACCCAGAAGATGCCGAGCAGATCGCCCGCAGCCTCAATTTCCTGGATGGTCAGTCCGAATCTGCCGAGAACATCTGCGGCCCGCTGGCCGCGGCTATTCTGCGCGATGCTGGCCTGCTACCCTCACAGCCCGGCCCGGTGCAGGATCTTAAATCATACTGGCAGGCCAGCCCCCCTGAAAATGGCCGCCCTTGGATCTTGTTTTCCGATCGCGATTATGAAGTTTTTCACTTTGATGCCCCCCTGGCAGAATTTGACTTTAGCGCCTGGCCTTTGCAACCCGCAGATTTTTTGTATACCTATGCCAGCGGTAACGGTTTCGAACACATGTTTATCGTCACCGAGGTAGATGCGGAGGGGCGCGCCTACACCGTCACCAACCAGTATCAGGCCTGGGGTAATCAGATCTGGGGCACGATGTTAATTCTGCGCTATCTGCTCTACGATCCGCACACCCCTGATGCAGGGATTATCTACAACGAATGGAGCGATCGCCGCCTGGGTCAGACGGGTAATAATGGCTTCGATGTGCTGCGCAGGCGCGGCCTGGAGGCAGGTACTCTGTACGCCTACACCGTACGCCCCGGCGATACTCTACCCGAGCTGGCTGCCCGCTTTGGCGCAACGCTGGAAAGCCTGGTTCAAGCCAATCCTGACCTGGATCTGGCTAATCTGCAGGTTGGCCAGCCGATCACCATACCCATCCCCCCTTATCCCCCGGGCTGACGCCATCGGGCATTCAGGGGTGCGCCCGCGCCAGCCTGTGTTTTTTGGTATACTACTATTATGTCTCTAACCTCTCGCCCTTCGCTTAAGATCTGGTCGGTCATTATCGCTGTCGTTATCCTGCTGGCAGTGGTATTGAGCTTGCCCCCGGTCTGGTCAAGGGTAGTCTATCATTCCAGCGTAGTGTACAGGACTGTCAAATACTGGTTACAACCGCCCAGCGAAGCGGTCTTCGTTCCATCCACTTATGGTGATGGTCTTGCGCCTACCTCGGTCTCAACCACAATCACTGCTGATACCCCTACGCCTCAATCTACAACTGAGCCTACCACTATCCCATCCCAATCCACCCCTGAAGCCGCCTTTACTCCAACCCCTACGTCTTCCCCTACTCCCACTCCTCTGCCATCTTCTGTTTTACTGACGGGCATAACTTGCGAACGTCAGTTTATGAACAACTGCGGACCGGCTACGCTTTCCATGTACCTTTCCTATTATGACTGGGGCAATAATCAGATCACGGCAGGCGCAGTGCTCAGACCCAATGATAAGGATGTGAACGTGATGCCTTACGAGTTGGTGGATTTCGTCAACGAACACACTGCACAGCAGGCTCTCTGGCGCTATGGGGGTGACTTGCAGACCATTAGGGCACTGCTCAATGCCGGCTTTCCAGTGATGATCGAAAGAGGTTTCGAACCGTATACTTTGAGAAATGAAGGCTGGGTGGGTCATTACAACCTGGTGGTCGGCTATGATGATGACAGACAGGTCCTCACTGTCCAGGATTCCTACCTCATGAGCTATGCCCCGTGGGGAGGGGTGGTACCTCAGGAGCTATGGGATACCTTCATTGGATTTGATTTCTCCTACAGCGAGTTGGAGCAGACATGGCGAGCCTTTAATTTTGTATTCATTGTCGTTTACCCGCCGGAAAGAGAAAATGACGTACTCAACGCGCTTGGTCCTCTTGTGACTGATGAAGAGGCGTGTCGCATCGCTTATGACCGGGCCATGCAGGAAACTTCATCGCTAACAGATGTACGCGATGAATTCTTCGCCTGGTTCAACACAGGCACCAGCCTGGTGTGCCTGCAGGATCACAGCGCCGCTGCCACCGCATTCGACACAGCCTATGGCAGCATATACCCGGATATCGAGCAGGATTCTCGCCCCTACCGCATCCTCTGGTATGAGACAGGTCCCTACACCGCATACTACTACGCAGGGCGCTACCAGGACGTCATCAATCTGGCGAATCAGACGCTAGGATACATGGCCGATCCAGTTCTTGAGGAAAGCTATTACTGGCGGGCATTAGCCTATGCTGCGCTTGGCAACACAACCCGTGCCAGAGCTGATCTGCGCACAAGCCTGGAATACCACCCAGGTTTCGCGCCCAGCGTAGAAATGCTCGAACAGCTTGATGGGACTCCTTAAAAACCGCTATACTATTACACGAGGAATTCTTGAGGATCGAGACCCACCTTTATTAGAGCACAATTTTATCGTGGCTGCATGTGACGCTTTTGAGACGATAATTGATTAAACTGAACCAAAGTCTTCATCCGAAAATTGTGTGGGCGTGGGCGTTGTGCGGCGTAGAGCGCTGCCAAAAAAACCACAGCTTCCGAATTTCCGGATTGGTTCTAAATAGACCGAGGGCAAAGAAGTCACCTGGTCATGATTTCGGCTGCGATTCACAGTATAATCCGGAAAGGGAGAAAGTGATGTTATCGACCATTTGTGTAAACCTCCTGAGGTACTTCCAGTGAGCCCAACAACGGAAAATCTACAACCCCCGCCGCGTAAAAATAAATGGGCTAACCGCTGGATTCTTGTCATTTTATTGGTTCTCCTGCTGCTCACTGCAACGAGGATTACACCGGCACTCAGTTCCGATGCACCCATCCTCGGGAATTTGCTGGTCACGCAAAACCTTTTTCCCCCCGCTGATGCCACAGCAGCCAGTACCAGCACACCAACGGCGACCCAAACCGCTGCGCGGTCCTCAACCCCAGAAACAACGGTTAGGGTAGCCGGTGACATTACCAATCTACGCACTGGCCCTGGCACCAACTTTAGAGTAGTCCGGCAGCTCACTTTGGGCGAATCGCTGATGCTGTTGGGACGGTTGAGTGATAATACCTGGCTTTACGTTGAAACATCAGACGGTCAGGAAGGCTGGATCAAAACGACGCGGGTCGATCTCACCGGGATCAACCTTGATTATCATCCCATCGAAACGCCATCTCCCAACCCAGAAACAACGGTTGAGGTATCTGGTGCCATTGTCAAGCTGCGCACTGGCCCTGGGATCAACTTTACAGTAGTCCGGCGGCTCACTTTGGGCGAACCGCTGAACCTGTTGGGACGGTTGAGAAATAATACCTGGCTTTACGTTGAAACATCAGACGGTCAGGATGGTTGGATCCAAACGACATTGGTCAATCTCGCCGGGATTAACCTTGATTTCGATTACTATCCAGTCAGAACGTCACCTCCCACAGAAACCGCTACACCTGTAATCTTAGCCGACATTGAAGGTCGGTGGATTGATATCGATCTCAGCGAACAGAGGCTGCGTGCCTATTACGGCACTGGCCTGGTGGACTCTTTCCTGGTTTCCACCGGGCTTGATATCTATCCCACGGAGACTGGACAGTATCATATCTATGTCAAGATGCGGTATTCGGACATGCGTGGTGAAGGTTATTTTCTACCAGATGTGCCCTATTCTATGTACTATTCTGGGGATTTCTCGATCCACGGCACCTATTGGCACCACAGTTTCGGAACGCCGATGAGTCATGGCTGTGTCAATATGGACATCAGCGAAGCAGAATGGCTTTACAACTGGGCTTCTGTCGGTACACTGGTGAATATACACCGCTGAGACATGGCTTCAGTACTTGCGGCAGGCCTGGTTGGCTGCTAAACCAAAGACCGCCGGTGTTACCCGACGGTCTTTTTGTTCTGTGCCCCCACGGGGGCTCAGTACAACCAACAAGCCCGGCCAGGCGTTTTCGTGGCGCAGCGTTTATGGGTGTAACTGATTATGGCTGGCAGTTCCAAAGGCATGCGGCTGGCCCTCATAAAGGGTAACTTCACTCGGGATACCAGTCTGGACTAACGCAGCCTCGAAGGCGTGCACATCTTCTACAGGTATGGAGTTATCCGCTCCGCCAAAGGTGCCAAGCACTGGACCGGGGAGAGATTGCAGCACTTGTGGATCGGTAATTGGCGAGCCGTAGAAGATCACCGTAGCCGCCAATTGATCATTGTGCAGGCTGTAACTCAATGATGTGCGCCCGTCGTAACAAAAACCCACGATCCCAACCGGATCCGCCGCCGCGTTGGGTTGAGCTTCTATCCAGGCATAAACCGAGTCGAGATCCTGATTCGCCTGCTCCGGCTTGTTTGTGACCACCTGGTAGATAGCACGTGGGATCCACGCCGTGGTTGTGCCGCGAAAAGTATCGGGAGCAACCACCAGGTACCCTCACCGGGTGGCGTGGCAACATAGGCGCGCACATCTGGTCCGCCGTTTTGCCCCTGAATGGTGGTATTGGTGACCGCATTGATACGTTCTGTACCTACTGCAAAATCAATGGCAATCGAACCCGCCAAAAGGATTACGAGCCCCATCACAAGCCCGAGTAAACCCAATAGAATACGCTTCACAGTTATCATTTTCTCTCCATTCTCGAACAGTTATCTTGACTATTTCGACCATTATACTGTACAATATGTTATAATAATATTTACAATATATTGACAAGCCTTGTGTAATCCTATTACTCTACTTGCGAGTGCAGTTGTTGAATGCAACAAAGAAATGGCACAATCTTCAATAAGCTGGTGTTGAAAGGAAATCGTATATGACCGAAACCCCAAAGTATTCTGTAATCAAGAAACAAAGCAAGATTGAAATCCGGCAGTACCCCGCTTACGTTCAAGCTGAGGTGGTCATTGACGAAAAACAATATCAATCAGCTATTCAAAAAGGTTTCGGTGTTCTGGCGGGATATATTTTCGGCAATAATGTCTCGAAACAAAAAATCGAGATGACCTCCCCCGTCCAGACATCTCAATCTGATAAAATTGCCATGACCAAGCCGGTTACTGTCACCGGCGAATCCAGTTTCACGGTGGCTTTCATCATGCCCTCCGCATACACCCTGGAAACCCTGCCGCAACCGAAAGACAGCCGGGTTCACTTCAGGCTGATTCCTGCCCGCTCGCTGGCTGCCATCCGGTTTTCCGGGTTCTTCCGGCAAGATACGATCCAGAAAAACAAGCAGCATCTCAGCCAATGGCTGCAGGAACAAGGCATTGAAACAGAAGGAGACTTCATTGTGGCTGGATATAATCCCCCCTGGGTGCCGGGGTTTCTGGCGCGCAACGAAGTCTTGATCCCGATCAAAACTGAACTTCAGGAGAAAGAATGACAATGGGTGGATGTGCTTTGGGGAACGGTCTTGAGCGTTTTGGTAAGTTCTATCAGTTTTGTGTCAGGCAAGCGGCTTGTTAATGCGATAATCAGTGATCAATCTATTTGCACAAAAGGAGAAAAGAAAAATGGCAGACAAAAGCAACGCAACAAATAGTTCAACCAGCACAGAAGAGCGCAAGTTTACCGGATTGCAGCGCTTCAACCTGGTCATGGGTTTCCTGCACCTGGTTCAGGGCATCTTCATGATCGTGGTAAGCAATGACACCACCTACCCTATCTTCACCAATTACCTGAGTTTCGAAGTTGCCACCCGCTCGCTCAAGCCCAACACAGAGCTTTTCTATGAGCTCCCATTTGGGGTGGCCGTGGCTTTCTTCCTGCTCATCTCGGCCGTAGCGCATTTCTACCTGGCAACGATTGGCTACGGGCGTTATGTGGCAAATCTGAAGAAGGGCATGAACCCGGTGCGTTTTTACGAATATGCTCTCAGCTCTTCGCTGATGATCGTTCTGATCGGCATGTTGATTGGGCTTTGGGATCTGGGTGCGCTTATCTTGATCTTTGCCCTCAATGCCACGATGAACCTGTTCGGCATTATGATGGAGATGCACAACCAGCACACCCAGAAAACGAACTGGACGGCATTTATCTATGGTTGCATCGCCGGCATCGTGCCGTGGATCGTAATCATGCTCTACTTCGTGGGCGCGGTCAATTCTGGGGATGCCAAGCCGCCGGCGTTTGTATATGCCATCGTCCCGACCTTGTTTATCTTTTTCAACATCTTCGCCATCAACATGGTATTGCAGTATAAGAAGATTGGTCCGTGGAAGGATTACTTGTTTGGGGAGCGCGTCTACATCATCCTGAGCCTGTCAGCTAAGACCGTGCTGTGCTGGCTGATCTGGACCGGCACCCTGGCCCCGGTATAGTGCAAGCTGCTTTTGACCCCATTCAACTAAACCCGGTTTCAGATGATTGAAAGGACAAGTGTAATTCTATGAAAACAACCGATCGTAATGCGCTCATCGTTTTCACGGTGTTGATCTTGATAAGCCTCTTGGTGGCGCTTGCCGGCAGCCAGGGTGGCAGCCGGATTGCAGGGCTCCCGGTTTTTGCCCTGCTGGTTGGCCTGGCCTTTCTCATCCAATGGCTGGTCTTTATCCCGGCTTACTGGCGGCAAACCGAGAAATTCTTTGATCTAACAGGCAGCCTCACATATATCACCCTCAGCACGCTGGCCCTGTTTTTGAGCGCTGGCGTGGATGGCAGAGCGATCCTTATGTGGGCGCTGGTGGTGATTTGGGCAGTCCGACTGGGCACCTTCCTGTTCAGCCGCATTAAAAAAGCGGGCAAGGATGATCGTTTCGATGAGATCAAACCTTCGTTTATCCGCTTTCTGAACGTATGGACCATCCAGGGCTTGTGGGTTACTTTCACGTTGATCGCCGCGCTAATCACGATCACCACGGCCAACCGCAAAGAACTGGATCTATTTGCCCTGGTCGGCTTCCTGGTGTGGGTTTTCGGATTTACGATGGAAGTAGTAGCTGATTATCAAAAAAGCCGCTTCAATGCCGACCTCAATAACAAAGGTAAGTTCATCCAAACCGGGCTGTGGTCTCGATCCCGCCACCCCAACTACTTCGGAGAGATCGTCTTGTGGATTGGCGTTATGATCATCGCCCTGCCGGTTCTGCATGGTTGGCAGTGGGTGGCCCTTATTTCCCCTGTCTTTGTCACCCTGCTTCTGACCCGTGTCAGCGGCATCCCACTGCTTGAAAAGAAGGCCGACCAGAAATGGGGCGGGCAGGAAAATTATGAAGTCTATAAAAAGACAACTCCGGTATTGATCCCCAGGTTGTAATGTCTAGAGGGTTGTACTATGTCAGAATAAAGAAAGGAAATAACCATGAAGATCGCTAAGATGATCGCTTTGGCTGGCTTGCTGGCCATGACTGGCATCCTGATTTATGGCTTCACAATGGGTGATTTTGCTAATGAGGGAGCCAGGCTACTGTCCATGCCCTGGGGGATTGTCTCACTGGTAGACCTGTACGTTGGTTTTGCACTCTTCTCCTGCTGGATCGTATTCCGTGAAAAGGCGCTGCTTCCCTCGGCTATTTGGGTGATCTTGATGATGGTTCTGGGCTTCTGGGCTGGTGCACTTTATACCCTCATCGCCTTACAAACCAGCGGCGGGGACTGGAAGCGCTTCTGGTATGGCAGTCGCTCCCAATCTGTGTAAAAGATGATGTAAAAAAAACGGCGGTTCATCGCCATCATCCTGAAGGTACTTGTATGAAGAACTCACGCTTGTTGACAATTTTTGTGATTGTTTTTGTGGAATTGCTGGGCTTTGGTCTGATCCTGCCCCT